>Ga0315555_1002910_pt1 | contig 11926 bp, 5 predicted proteins | sample SalMarSW160380MG_FD_202113 | JGI IMG/M metagenome (GOLD analysis project Ga0315555, IMG submission 202113) | Salt marsh sediment microbial communities from the Plum Island Ecosystem LTER, Massachusetts, United States - Salt Marsh Sediment SW1603-80 ...
GGCAGCAGCCAGTACCTCCTGCAGCGGCAGTCTGTCCAGATCGACCTCCGCCTGCACGTCTGGGCGCCCCTGATCCAACTGCCATAGCTCGAACAGGTTCGGCTTGAGCAGCGTCGGCGGCGCGCCTGCCCCAGCGAGCAGTGCAGGGCCGTTGGTGTCCAACAGGGTGTATGCCCCACGTGCTGTACACTGGCGGCACAGGCCCCGATACACGTTCTCCGGCATGCCCGGCGGCAGGCTACCGGCCAAAAGAACCCAGTCGCCCGGCGAGAGCGACTCGAGCCTTTTTTCGATCTCCTGCATTGCCCCCGCTGGCGGCGCAGACCCCGGCTCACGGAGGTGCGTCTCACTCTCATCGGCTGGATCGAGGATCGTGACGCTGTTGCGCGTAGCGCCAGGCACGGCGAGCAGCTCGTTCTCGATACCTGCTTCCTCCAGCATGACCGCAAACACTGCCATATCGCTCGCCCCTACCAGCCCGAGCGCAGCCACCGGCTCCCCAAGCGTGGCGATCACCCGTCCAGCATTGACCCCTTTCCCTGCCGGGAGCAGTGCGCTGTGCGCAGCCTTGAACGTACCCCCCACCCGAAAGTGCTCGACGGTCAACGTACGGTCGATCGTCGGGTTCAGCGTGAGCGTATAGATCATGAGCTTCCTCCTCGCCACTGCCCCTATCGCGCCGGTTCGTCGCACAGGACACTTGCATCCGCTGGGTTACCCTACAGCAGATTATATCATGGACACCGCTGCCAGCGAAGGCCGTCCGCGATGCCAAACTTTGAGCGGTCACGCATTGTCCCTCGACAACAGCGTAGCCCTATGCTGGGCGGCGTCACGCCGCTTCGGCGCCGGGCAGCTCGTCTGCTCCTACCATAGCTGTATCGACTTGTCGGCAGGCGTAGCATATGTCAGTTGGATTGCATATCAGCCCCCGTTCGTGTAGAATAGGTGTAGACCGTAACCGGCACGGTTCCTGGGGGGCACCACGCCTTCAACGATCGTGGCGGCGCAGCGAGCGCGGAGTACACACCTTGGAGATTCGTCCACAACTCCAGGACAAGCTGGACAGCCTGCCGGACAAGATCGGCGTCTACATCTACCGCGATCACGCGGATCGCGTGATCTATGTCGGCAAATCGATCCACTTGCACGATCGGGTGCGCTCCTATTTCCACGCCTCTGCGCTCGAGGACCCCAAGACGCACGAGCTGGTCGCGCACATCCATGACCTCGAGTTCATCATCACCGACACCGAGCTCGAGGCACTGATCCTCGAGTGCGAGCTCATCAAGAAACATCGCCCTCGTTACAACGTTCGCCTCAAGGACGACAAGCACTACCCATACGTCAAGATCACGTGGGCGGAGGATTTTCCCCGTATCTTTGCCTCGCGCCGCATGGAGCAGGACGGCAGTCGCTATTACGGCCCCTATACCTCTTCGAGCGCCGTGCACCACACGCTCGACTTGCTGCGCAAGCTCTTCCCATACCGGACCTGCAATCGCGAGATCACCGGACACGACCGCCGCCCCTGCCTCTACTATCACATCGGGCGCTGCCTGGGTCCCTGCATCGGCAAGGTCAATCGAGAGGAATACCGCCAGGTGATCGAGCGTGTCTGCAAGTTCTTGGAGGGACGCGATCAGGAGATTGTGCTCGATCTGGAGCAGCGCATGCAGGCTGCTGCCGAGCGGCTCGACTTTGAGCTGGCGGCATTGTACCGCGACCAGATCCACGACATCAAGCAGATCACCGAGCAAAAGATCGTTTCTGGCATCCGCAAGGACCAGGACGTAGTGGCCTTTGCACGCGACGACGGGCACGCCTGCGTGCAGGTCTTTTTCATCCGCAATGGCAAGATCATCGGCCGCGAGTACTTTGTGCTCGAAGGGGCAACCGGCGAACAGAACACCGTAGTGCTCGAGGCGTTCCTGGAGCAGTTCTACGACGAAGCCGCTTACGTCCCGCCAGAGATCCTCATGCCCTATAATCTCGAACAGGCCCGCATCATCGAGAACTGGCTCCGCAACAAGCGCGGCGGGACCGTCGCCTTGCGCGTTCCCAAGCGAGGGCCGAGCAAGGAGCTGCTGCGTATGGCGGCAGACAATGCCACCGAGACCCTCACTGCGCTCCGCGCGCAGTGGGAAGCCGACCAGAACCGCCAGACCGAAGCGCTGTCCGAGATCCAGGAAGCGTTCGACTTGGCCTCTCCCCCGGCGCGCATCGAGGGCTATGACATTTCGACCTTTCACGGCACGGCAACCTACGCCAGCATGGTCGTTTTCGTTCACGGTGTGTCGCGCAAGAGTGAGTACCGGCGCTTTCGCATGCGGACCGTGCACGATCACGCGGACGACTATGCCTCGCTGCAAGAGGCATTGCGGCGGCGCTTTCGGCGCATGGTCGCCGATGCCCCAGAGGAGGAAAGGCCGATCGGCCACAAAGAGGATGCGTCCTTTGCCGTCATGCCCGACCTGGTGCTGATCGACGGCGGGAAAGGGCAGTTGAACGCCGCCCTGCAGGTGCTGAGTGAGTACGGCCTCGATCACCTGCCCGTCTTTGGCCTGGCCAAGCAGCAAGAAGAGATCTACTTGCCGGGCCAGCAGGAACCCTTGCGTTTGCCGCGTGATTCGGAGGGCCTGCATCTCGTCCAGCGCATTCGGGACGAAGCCCATCGGTTTGCCATCACAGCACACCGTCGCGCCAGGCGGCGCCTGGGCCTGGCATCCACGTTGGAAGCCGTTCCCGGCATTGGCCCCAAGCGGCGCAAAGCTCTGCTGCAGACGTTTGGGACGATGGACCACATTCGAGAAGCGAGCATAGACGAGCTGTCTGCGGTGCCGGGCATGACCCGCACCGTCGCCGAGCGGATCAAGGAATTCCTCTAGACCGGAGGTCCCGCCGATGTGCCCAGTGCAACGCCGCCAGTGTGCGACGACGAGAACTCGCCTCTTCTTCACACGACTCGCACGGCTCGACGCGTCGATCCGGCACCGGGGTCGGGTCGCTGTGCGCTACGCCATATGTTCGCCAGAGCGATAATGGGGCACCCCGGGCGTGTCCGCCGTTGTCTGCTGGTCGCGCTCGCCCTGACCAGCGCCCTCCTCTGGCAGCGTGCAGCAGCCGGCCCGGTCACGTCTGTCACGTTCGCGGCGCCTGCCTCCCGGTCCCCGCTCTATCGTCTCACGGACGATGGGTGGTCCACGCCCGCGGCGTGGACCGCAGACGGCAGCAGGCTGCTCGTTCAACGCCCCGGACGCATGCTGCCCGGGCAGCAACTGCCCGAGCTGTGGGCGGTGCCCCTACACGGGGACGAGCGGCTCATCTCGGACAATGCTACCTATCCCGCACTGCACGGTGACCAGGTTGCTTATCTGCGCTACCGGGGCGACGCAGAGTGGGAGGCCGTTCGCTCGAACACGGGCGGGCAAGCTCCGACTGCGCTCGGCCCTGCAGAGTGGAAGATGCCACCCGCTTGGGTCGCTGACCAGGTCGTGTATCTCGACCAGGACAGCCAACTGCGCGGCGGCCTGACGGCAGCAGATGCTCCGGCCTCTGCCAGCCGCGCCCGTCTCGCACCCGGCGGCCGACGTCTCGCCTCGACCGGGAACGGCAGCCTGCAGATCATTGAAGGCGCCAAGTCACAGTCCATCGCCGCTGGACGGTGGATAGGCGGGCTCTCCTGGTCGTCCGATGGAGGTCGGCTGGCCTACGTGCTGGTGAATGAGGAGTCAGCCACCCAGTTGTGGGTCTGGGATGCTGTGACCGGCGTGCACCTGCTTCTCTTTGAGGAACGCCAGGCAACCCTGGGCGCGCCTGCCTGGTCGCCCGACGGGGAGAGGCTGGCCTTTGCCGTCTATCCGACCGGAAGCGCTACTGGTGGGGACATCTGGCTTGCACGCGCCGATGGCTCGCCGGCGAGACCGATCGCCCGCACGCCGACCAGCGAAGACGCGCCCTGCTGGTCGCCCGGCGGGACCTCCCTTGCCTTCCGCCTCGACGGAGATGTATGGATCGCCGACCTTGGCTCTCCCGACCTGGGGGCAGCGCTGCTCGACGCAGCACAGACCTCCGCTTCTCTCCCTGCGGTACGCGATATCTCGGTCAAAGAGCCGGTAGATGCCTCTGCTGTCGCAGTCCCCGATACGATCCTGGTCAAGCACGACGACGCGGGCAACACCTGCCGCGACCGCCCCGACGGCGCGGTTGACACGTATGACTTTGAATCGTACCTCCAGCGCGTCGTCCCGCACGAGGTGCCCGCCTCCTGGCCTGCCGAGAGCCTCAAAGCCCAGACGGTCGCCGCACGCACCTATGCGTGGCGCAAGCTGCTCGATCGCCGTGCCGAGACCCCCTACCCCGGCTTTGACGTGTGGGACTCGACGCAGGACCAGTACATGTGCGACTGGACCGATACGCGCACCAACGCGGCGGTGGATGCCACGCGTGGGCACTATCTTTCGTACGAGGACAAGGTGATCTATGCCTTCTACAGCGCCGAAGCGGGCAGCCCAACCAACTACAAGCAGCAGTTTCCTGACGTACCCTATCTGCGATCGGTCGACGACCCCGTGGGTTTCGACGAGGCGAGACACGGACATAGTTGGGGCCTCTCGCAGTGGGGCGCGTATCGCTGGGCCGCCTGGCACGGCTGGGATTACGTGCAGATCCTGACCCACTATTACTCGGGTGCGGTCGTGACGCCCGCCACCCCCGGCTGCATGCCAGTGGCAGGGCTCTCTCGTCCGTGGGCCGATCATTATCTGCTCACCGACCATGCCTTCCTGCGCGCAAACGCGGCGGACGATGCTCCCATCTCGGGCGTGACCTTCGAAGCACAGATCGATGGCAGTTGGCAGACCACCTGCACCGACACGATCGGGGCCGACGGTTGGAGCTGCGTCTGGCCGGTCGGCGTCCTATCTGACACCGTTTCGCCTTCCCTCTCCCTCCGGGCGACGGCGACGAGTGCGGATGGCGGATCAGCCACCAGCCCCGTCAGCTCCGTCGGCCTGCATCGTACGCCACCTACCGGCACGCTGACCATCTCTACCAGCACGGTGACCACCCTCAGCCTGACGCTCGGCCTGAGCGCAGCCGATCCTGCCCCCCCACTGGGGGACACGCAGGTGAGCCTGGGCGATGACAGGTGGATCTGGGAAGATACAGCCCTGTCTCACATGGGCGGCGACTGCGTCACCGATGACGCCGCTGAAGACGGGAGCGCCTGGCACGTCTCCTCCGGAGAGAGCGGCATCCTCTATGGCCCCTACACGGAGTGCCTCGCGGCTGGCGATCTGTACCGCGCACTCTTTCGGATCAGGGTCCTGACAGAGACGCTCTCCTTGCCATCCGAGTTGGCCAAGCTCGATGTCACGACCGATCAGGGCAGCACGCTCCTGGGCGTGCGCTACCTGCAGGGCACCGACCTTGGCGGGACAGACTATGCCGAATTCTCGGTCGATTTTGCCGGGTCAGCCTCGCCGATCGAATTCCGCGTCGCCGCTCGCGGGATCGCCGATCTATGGGTCGATCGCGTGCGGATCGTCACCTACCCGGATCAAGTGCCCCCCGAGATCGTGTGGACCCTTCCGCCGCGGGAGGGGCGTACAGTCGTCACTGCCAAGTACGTCGACCCGGCCGGTAACCTCTCTGCCGACGTGTCACTGCCCGTGTGGGTCAAGGATGTCACATCTCCCGGTGAGTGGCGCGCCTTTCAGTGCACCGGCACGGGATGTGTCGTGCAGGTACGTGACTGCATTGCCGGGCTCGACGCCAGCAGTGCGAGCTACCGTGTTTCTACCGATGGGGGGCCATCCTGGGGGGACTGGATGCCCGCTGCGTGCAGCGGGGCCAGCGGGTCGCACGATTGGGAGACGGTTGCAGCAGGGCCGCTCACGGCTCTTGGCTCCGGCGACGTACAGCTCCAGTTTCGAATCCACGACGTGGCCCACGTACCAAACGAGTCGGTGAGCCCGGCTTTTTTCCTATGGCACGCCTATCTCCCTGCAGTTTGGCGCGAAACACCATGATATCGTGTCTCTTGCCCCAGTTAAGACAACAGCCCTCTCACCCAAGGTGAAAGGGCTGTTGTCCGCGTTATAAAAGCCGACGCCCGCTCCGGTCAGTGTCCCATCCGGTGCAGGTGCAGGCTCAACCAGGCCATATCGGTCTCGTCGATCGTTGGCTCACGGTCCTCGTATGCCGACACCAACCAGTCGGCCAGTGCCTCCTGCAGGGCATCGCGGCACTCTTCTACCGAGCCGCCGGTCGCCCATATGCCGGGACACAAAAAGACGTCGCCGTAGTAGCTCCCATCTTCCAATACCTGATAACGCGCTCTAGCCATCGCATGATAGACGTACTCGGTCATCGCCACAGCAGCGCGTGCCTCTTCAACCACCGGGCTTACCTCCGTTCCTGGTCCCTCGTGTCGAGGGGCCCATCTGCCCGTGCTGGCTCGTCTCGTGGCGTTTCCCACACCGGCCAGGCCATCGCCAGGGATGGCAGGGCAGCTTCTTCATCCTTCTCCTTCTTGTGCGATATATAAACTCGGACGCGCTCGCTTTCTGTCTCATTACCTGCTGCATCGACGGCAGTGACGTGGAACAAGTGCGTCTCGGTGTATCCGTGCGAATCTACGATGATCCCCATCCCTCCGTCATACCACATGGACGTCTGCCCCAACTCAGGATCGTACAGCACCTGGCGCTGCGGGTAGCGCTCCTCGGTCACAGTCCCGTCCTCGTTGGTGATCGTCCGCGTCGCCCACACGGTTCGAGAGAGATAGTACCGCTCGACGACCGTCCCATTTGGGCGTGTGATCGGCAGCGTCACGCCCACCGGATCCGGTCCCAGAGTGGGCATCGTATCCGACATCGTGATCGTCCACGCCTTGTTATAGGGGGGCACCGTCGAGGTCGCAAACGACTTGCCGTCGACGTAAAAGTCCACGCGGTCTAGCGACACATTGTCGCCTACCGTCGCCTGGACGTTGATCCATTCGTCATCTTCCAGGGTGTAGGCCATGCCCTCTTCGGGATAGTTCATTTCCAGGGCCGGCGGGCTGTTATCCACCGTTACCTGGATCACGTCCTCGCGCACCGAATCATCGTTACCGATGACGGTCAACCGCAACGTATAGAGTCCATCCATCTCGGACACGTTCCAGTATTCCATCAGGCCGTTGCTGAGCTCGGAAGGATGATCGCCCCCAATCTGGACCCATTGTTGTGGGTCGAGGCCCTGACCATAGTCCAGCCGCCAAAAGCGTACGTTGTTGCGCGCATTGCCCATGATCTCGACCAGTCCGCTTACATAGCCAAACATGGTCGGTTTGACGATCGCCACGTCTTCTGATGACCGGTCGGCGGTATAGTCGTCATACTCGGTCGGCGGCTGCGGGATCCCTGCTTCGCGAACCCAGTCATCTGCCTCTGGCGGATACACCTCATACACGCGCTCCTCCACCAGCTCGGGAGGCGTATTCGGCGTCGCCAGTTTGCCCGTCTCGCGATTCACAGAATAGGCCCGGTGCACGTTACAGGTAACCATCGGTTCGGTTCCGGCGATGAACTTTTCTACGACCACGCTCGGGCAGTTCTCGTTCGGCAACATCCCCGAGACGGCGCACACGCGCGCCTCGGTGATCCCCGGTGGGCGCTCGAACGGCACTACCGGCAGGCCTTCGTGCGCGGCCTGCATCACCGCGTTCCACACGTGCGCCGCACCATAGCTCCCGGGAACGTGTTCCATCGGGCTGTTATCCGTATTGCCCATCCACACGCCCGTCGCCACCTGGGGCGTGAACCCGATGGTCCACGAATCGTCCCAGTTGTTGGTCGTGCCTGTCTTGGCAGCCACAGGCCGGTCCGGCAGTACGAGCTTGTTGTTGGCACCAAAAGACCACGAACGCGCGAGGTTATCGGACAGGATATCATCCATCAAGTAAGCCAGCTTCTCATCCAGAACCCGGCGCTCCTCTGGCTGCTCGTAGGACCAGATCGTCTTGCCATCGTGGTCGTCCACGCGTTTGATCGCCACCGGATCCAGCTCGCGGAAACCCATCTCCTGCTGATCCTCGGGGATCGACACACCGTACTGCACGCCTTCATTGGCAAACACGCTGAACGAGTACACCATATCGATCAGCTTGACCTCGCCCCCTCCGAGGGTCAAGGCCAGGCCATAGTAGTCGAGGTCTTTGCGCAGGGTCGTGATGCCCATCGCGTGCGCCGTCTTGATCACGTTGCCGATCCCGACCGCTTTCATCATCCGCACCGCCGGGATGTTGTACGATCGCTGCAGGGCGAGACGTAAGCGCTGTGGCCCGTGGTACGGTCGATTCCCTTGGGCATCAGGATAGTTCTCAGGACACCACGACGGATCGTTGGGATTAGGACACGTCCGCACGTCGAGAAGCATATATGCCGGCGTATAGCCTTGCGACAGCGCCGTGACGTAAGTAAACGGCTTGAACGAGGATCCCGGCTGTCTCAGAGCCGTCGCGACGTTGACCTTGCCATCGATCTCGTCGTTCCAGTAATCCAGGCTGCCAACCATCGCCAGGATCTCGCCGGTCCGCGGCCGGATGCTCACTACCGCGGCGTTGTTGACGTTACGCCCCTCCCCGGTGAGTTCAGCGACCCGCTTCCGGGCAGCTTCTTCGGCCGCCGCCTGTAGATCGAGATCGATCGTCGTATAGACATCCAACCCGCCCCTGGCGATCGTGTCCTGGTCGAGGATCTCTGACAACTGGTCGGCCGCGTACAAGGCAAAGTGCGGCGCGATCACGTCAAAGCGGTCGGCGACGCCCCCCTCCTGAATCTCGATCGGTATCTCTTTCGCAGCCTCGGCTTGCTCCGGCGTCAGGAATCCCGTCTCGGCCATCGCGTCCAACGTCAGTTCCTGGCGCCGCTTGGCCCAATCCCAGTTGTCGATCGGGTTGAGGCCCGGATACTGCGGGATCGGTGCCAGCATCGCCACCTCGGCAAGGTTCAGCTCGCTCACCGACTTGCCAAAGTAGATCCGTGCCGCCGACTCGATGCCGTAGGCAAAGTGCCCATAGAAGTTCAGGTTAAGGTACCACTCCAGGATCTGGTCTTTTGTGTACTCGCGCGTGATCGCGAGAGCCAGGATTACTTCCTTGATCTTGCGCGAGTACGACTTTTCGTAACGCTCTTCTGGATCGATCAGCACGTTCTTGACCAACTGCTGGGTCAGCGAGCTGCCACCCTGGATATCTCGACCACGCAGATTACCGATGAACGCGCGTCCCAGGCCCGCAACGTTGATCCCCGGGTTGCTGTAAAAGTCACGGTCCTCAAGTGAGATCGTCGCCCACTTGGCCGTCTCCGGGATCTGGTCGATGGTCAACCAGATCCGGTCGCCGAGAGGATTGGCCTTTTCGTAGATCAGCACCGTGCCCGTGCTGTCATAAAACCGTATCGTCTCGAACTCTTCTTCGACGACCTGAATCTCCTCGGGCGCGGGCAAGTCCCGCGTATAGTAGGCCCAGACGCCAGCCACGGCACCAACGCCGGAAGCCAGGACCAGGACCACCGACAGCAGCGCGACGCCAAATGTCCCACCAGTCAGGCGGAACCACAGCGCCGCCCCACCAGCACGCCGTTCGCGGCGCTCCAAGCGCCTGCGGCGGATATAGACGATCTTGCCCCTTCTCATATTAGCCTGCTCTCTCCCAAGCGAGACAGAACGCGCCCCGCCTCTTAAGTGGCGTCCTTTTATAGCAGAAATCCAGTCAGCGCGCAAATGGGCGCGCTTTCGTTCGAGAGTTGTCAGCGGATTTTGTTATGGTATAATAGTGTCACGCTTTGCATCTGTAGACACATTCGAGAGAGAAGGGTGGATGGCAGAGACCCGAGTTGATTACCTGCTCACTGGCGGCACCGTCGTCACCATGGATGCGGATTGGCACGTTTTCCGTCCCGGTGCAGTAGCCGTTCGTGGCACGGACATTGCAGCCGTGGGACCCGAGCACGAGGTGCGATCCGCCGTACAGGCGGGCGAGATTTTCGAATGCACCGATCAGGTCGTCATGCCGGGCCTGGTTGATGCACATACGCACGTGCCGATGAGCCTCCTGCGCGGGCTGGCCGACGACCTGCGGCTCGACGTGTGGCTGCACGGCTATATTCTGCCTACAGAGGAACGTTTCGTAAACCCTGGTTTCTCGCGCCTGGGCACGCTGCTCGCCTGCGCCGAGTTCATCCGCGGTGGCGTGACCTGCTTTGCCGACATGTACTACTTTGAGGACGAGATCGCTTGGACGACGGCCGAGGTCGGCTTGCGCGGCGTGTGCGGGCAGACGATCATGAAGCTGCCCACACCCGACGCGACCAGCTACGACGAGAGCCTTGCCTCCTGCCACGAATTCATCAGCAACTGGCACGGGCACGAGCTGATCACTGCCGTCCCAGCACCTCATTCTCCCTACATGTGCACGGCAGAGATCCTGCAAGAAACCGTGCGCATGGCCCAGCAATACGACGTGCCGCTCCTGATCCACGTTGCGGAAACGGCGCTCGAGGTAGAGGAAAGCATCGAGCAGAAGGACATGACCCCCGTGCGGTGGCTGGAGAGCATAGGATTGTTCGAGGCCAAGATCCTCGCTGCGCACTGCGTTCACGTCAACAACGAAGACATGCACATCCTGAGCACACACCGCGTCGGCGTGGCTCACAACCCGACCAGCAACCTCAAGCTGGCGAGCGGGTTCGCGCCGGTGCTCCAGATGCGCGAGCACGGCGTACCGGTTGGGATCGGCACGGACGGTACAGCCAGCAACAACGACCTCGACATGTGGGAAGAGACGCACATCGCCGCGCTCCTGCCCAAGGTCACCAGCAACGACCCCACCGCCCTTCCAGCACCTATGGCGCTGTCCATGGCCACCATCGAGGGTGCGCGTGCCCTCCACCTCGACCATCTCATCGGCTCGCTCGAGCCAGGCAAGCGCGCCGACCTGATCGTGGTTGACGAGCGCCGCGTACACCGGGTCCCCCGGTTCGAGACGACGGGCCAGAACGTCTATTCGCGGATGGTGTACAGTGCCAAGAGCACCGACGTTTGCCACGTCATGGTAAATGGGCAGCTCCTGATGCGCGACCGGGCACTGCTCACGATCGACGAAGAGACCGCGCTGTCCGAGGCCGAGGATCTGAGCAGGAAAGTGAACGTCTTTTTCGTCGAACGCGAGAAGGACCTGCTCAACAAGCTGCTGGCGATCGGCGGCCTCGACCGGCAGGAGACGTTCGAGGTACAGGTCAAAGCACACATCCCGAGCGACGTCAGCGTGTCTACCTGGTTGGAACATCCTGACATTACCGTGACCCGTCATTCAGAGCGCAACCAGTACGACACCTATTTCTTCTTTGACGGAGACAAAGGACGCATTCGCTACCGCGAAGATAATGTCCTGGGACCTGAGAACGAGGTCACCCCGATCTACAACCTCGTCTTTACCGGGCCCATCGTCGAACAGGAATACGACAACTCGGTCGTGCTGACCCGCTCGCGCTATGCCAGCCACGCCGACCGCAGCCTGCGCTTTTACCGGGAATACTTTCAGCCCGCGACGGAACGCGAGATCATCAAGCACCGTCACCGCTATCACGTCCGCTATCGCGGCATGCCCTTTGTGATCAACGTCGACGAGATCATCCAGCCTCCGCAGGAGGGGCTGTTCATGGAGATCAAGAGCCGGACCTGGTCCGCGAGCGATGCCGTCCGCAAAGCCGAGATGATCGGCGAGATGCTAGACCTGTTCGGCCTGACCACGGAACACATTGTCCGGCAGGATTATGCAGATCTGGGGACGAGAGGGACCGGTCGATGACCGACAGGCCGATCTTGGGCATCGATCTGGGCGGCACCAAGATTCGCACCGGGCTGATCGACCGGGATG
>Ga0315555_1002920_pt1 | contig 11900 bp, 13 predicted proteins | sample SalMarSW160380MG_FD_202113 | JGI IMG/M metagenome (GOLD analysis project Ga0315555, IMG submission 202113) | Salt marsh sediment microbial communities from the Plum Island Ecosystem LTER, Massachusetts, United States - Salt Marsh Sediment SW1603-80 ...
AAGATACTAGTCTTTCAAATTCCATACCTGTTAAAACATTTTTACACATGCCATAACCATATTTAGGCTTGGTCATAGGATCAAATAAATCATAACCAGTTGCAACAACAATTGTTCCAACATCGATTTCACTAGTTTCTTCCTTTTGATCAAAATCTATTGCATCACGTTCACACGCTTCCTGGCAAAGAGGATGATCTCCACATTTTCCGCGGGTAACCATCAAACAGCTATTGGAGTCAATCGTATATTTAAGAGGGGTCGCCTGTGGAAATGGAACATAAATGGCGCTACGTTCTCCAAGATTCATATCGAATTCATCTGGGATGCGATCATGAAGCCGACAAGCCTCTGCACAAACACCACAACCAACACATTTTTCCATATCGACATAACGTGGTTTCTTCTTGATTTTCACCCTGAAATTACCTATATAACCACCAACTTCAATAACTTCAGAATAACTTAGAAGTTCGATATTGGAATGACGTGATACATCAACCATTTTGGGAGTAAGAATACAAGCAGAACAATCCATAGTTGGAAAAGTCTTGTCAAGTTGTGCCATACGGCCGCCAATGCTGGGAGTTCTTTCTACAAGATACGTTTTGAAACCTTTATCAGCAATTTCAAGAGCTGCTTGGATACCAGAAATACCTCCACCGATTACAAGAGCACGTGGGATGACACTGACTTCTTTTTTCTCAAGTGGTTCTAAAAATTCAGCCCTTGCGACTGCTCCAGAGATCAACTCAATTGCTTTTTCAGTTGCTTTTTCTTTATCAAGATGAACCCATGAACAATGTTCTCTGATGTTTACCATTTCAAATAAATACGGGTTCATACCAGTTTCTTCAAGTACCCCTCGAAAAGTTGGTTCATGCATACGAGGACTACAAGATGCAACGACCACCCGATCAAGTTTCATCTCCTTAATATCCTTTTTAATAAGCTCTTGACCTGGGTCAGAGCACATGTATTTATAGTAACGACTCACAGCAACATTTGGAAGTTTTTCTATTTCTTTTGCTACCTTTTCAACATCAACAGTTGCTGCAATATTTGTTCCACATTGGCATACATATACTCCAATTTTCATAGCAATCCTTCACATCTCTCCTATCAAATTTTTAAGTTGATCATATGAAAAAACCGGTCCATCCTTGCATACATACAGATTTCCAATGTTACAACGTCCGCATTTACCTATGCCACATTTCATTCTCATCTCAAGTGTTGTAAATATTTGATCAGCAGAAAAACCAAGTTTTAAAAGATTCTGAATAACAAACTTTATCATAACAGGCGGTCCACAGGTTATTGCAGCAGTATTTTTTGGTGATGGTTTAACCTTAAGCAGGTTATCAGGTACAAATCCTACAAACTTGCTCCAGCCTTTTTCTTTTTTGTCAATTGATAGATGAACATTTACATCTTTTCTTTTCTCTAGTTTTTCAAATTCAGGTTTAAAACAAAGATCCTTTGTTGAACGTGCCCCATAAATCACATCAAGTTTATCATATTTTTTACGATTATCAACCACATAATTAATTAAAGATCGGAGAGGAGCCTGACCAATACCTCCACCAATAAAAACTAGGTTTTTTCCCATCCAGCCTTTTACATCAAAATTGTTGCCATACGGTCCTCGAACTCCTAGCACATCTCCTTCTTCACACTCATGTAATGCCTTTGTAACCTTGCCTAGTCTCATCACACTAACTTCAATGTATTCTTTTTTTGTAGGAGATGATGATACCGCAAAAAAACATTCACCAAAACCCAGATGACTGACCATTACGCATTGACCAGGCAGATATGAAAAATCATTTTTAATTTTATCATCCTGAAACACTAGTCGGAAGGTTTTAATCGCGCGTTCACCAGTGTTTTCCTCAGTTATCTTTTCAATTGTTGCAAGCCATGGCTGGTAAGGATTATCGACTATGCTTTCACCTCCTTTACTTGATCAATTATATCAATTATGTCAATGTTTACAGGACAATCATTAATACATCGGCCACAGCCAACACAAGCAATAACACTGTAGTTTTTTGGATAATAGTTAAACTTGTGATACACTCGATTGCGAGTACGGTTCATACGAGCAGGACGAGGGTTATGACCAGATGCATGTAATGTATATTCTGGGTTCATACATGTATCCCATACACGGATACGCGCACCATTAGTGAGGGTTAATTCATCCTGAATATCAAAACAATGACAAGTTGGACATTGATAGGTACAAATTCCACAACTTAGGCATTTCAACGAAATTTTTTTCCAAATCTCATTTTCAAATATTTTATCTAGTTTTTCTTTAACACCTTTTGTTTTCATATTCCGAGTTATTGCACCCTTTGATTTTTCCTCTACTTGTTGTTTTTTCTTTTTATCGTCTGTTGTTGCTTTTGAAAACAAACTTACTTTGTTTATAAGATTTTTACCCTTTTCATTATTTATTTCAACAAAATATTTTTCACCAATGTTTGTGAAAAGAATATCTACATCGTCAGGGTTTGTTGGTCCTCCATCCATCGATGTACAGAAACAGTTAACGCCCGGCTGTGTACATGATAGCCCAATTAAAGTTGTGTTTTTTCTTTTTGTGACATAATATGGATCAATAGAATCATCTTCAAATACGTGATCAAGAATGGAAAAACTTTTTGCGTCACACGGACGAATTCCAAATATAACGCTCTTTGAATTTGAAAATTCAATTTGGCTAATTTCAGCTTTTACACCTAGTTTAAATCTAAACATGGTCTCAGTTTGTTTAAATAAAAGAGACTTTGGTGGAACCCTGGAGTTACAAAAATCAAGAATGATCTCCGATGGATTCTTTATCTGTTTATATAATATTATGCCATCGTTACTAGTAGGAGCAAAAATAGTATAATCCAATTGAATTTTTTTGATAAATTCAGTAAGTTTATTTTTTGGTAAAGTTAAATCTTCCATAGTTATCACCCCCTATAGTATGAAATCTTCAGGGTCATCAGGTTTAAACATCGATAGTAGTGGTTTTTCTTCTACATTTATCCCTGGTTTGTAATCAAATAATTCTAGAACATCTTTCTCGAGTTTCTTATTTAATTCGGTTAGAGGGATACCCGCTGGACATGCCCGCTCACATTCACCACAATCAACACATCGACCAGCTAGATGAAACGCTCGCATAATATTCCAGGCAGTGTTTTCAGAGATATTCACAGAACGGCGAACCCATTGTGGATTCAACTGATCTACCATACATTCATTACAATAGCAAAGAGGGCACACATTTCTACATGCATAGCAACGAATACATCGCTCAAACTGTTTCTCCCAGTAATCCCATTTATCCTCAAGTTTTTTCTTTTCAAAAGATGTTGTTTCTTTGTAATCTGGTTTTTTAGCACTTTTTATCTCCTTTCCAATGAGAACATCATATATAATTGGATTTGGAAATTCGCATGATTTACATTTATTCATTAGAAATTTTTCTTTTGGAACTTTATGTTTTCCCTCATCCGTTTTTATTATGAAATTTTTTCCATCTTCTTCAACATCCACAGTTTTTGTTTGATTAGGGAAACGTTCGTTGATTTTTTTTGGATCAATAACACCAGTGCAAGGTATACCAATTATCACCAGGTCATCTCGATCTAAACCTTTCTCTTGGATTATTTGAACAATAGCACGTGAGTCACAACCCTTCACAATTAGTCCAATTTTTCTTGTATCCTCTTTTGCACCATTTCTTAGTGGTAGTTTTTCTCCAAGCATTGGAAAAACGGCAAGATTATGGATACAAAGAGGGTTAAATATTAACTTGTCAACATCCTCAGAACATGTTGCAAACAAAGGTGTAACTTGAAAACCATATGTTCCTTTTTCCCATCCAATTACATATTTTACATTATCACGAGCAACTATTTTATTTATCTCTTCTCTGAGTTTATTTTGATCTACCAAGAATTAGTCCTCCTGATTTGCTTCATTGACCCAAGATTACGGATATCCTCTGTTACCTCTTTGATAACATCTGCAAATTTTTTCCCCTCTGCAGCAGATACCCAAGTCATTCTTACCCTTCTCTCGTCAATTCCCAGATAATCTAGTAGTTTTTTCAAAACAGTCATCCTACGTCTGGCGAAATAGTTGCCCTGAACGTAATGGCACTCACCAGGATGACATCCACCAATTAGTACTCCATCCGCCCCTTCCTGTAGGGCATTTACTACAAACATAGGGTTAACCCGACCGGAACACATTACTCGTATTATTTTCACATTGGGCGGGTATTCTATTCTACTAGTCCCAGCTAAGTCTGCTCCCGCATAGGAGCACCAATTACAAAGAAATGCAACAATATTCGGCTCGAAGTTGTCGTTTTTCATATTACTCCTATTGTTCAATCTTGAGTTAGCCAGTGTTTATTGTCAAATTACTTCTGTTAAATTCATATCAAATTAGGTTACATCTCCCGTATCAAATAGAAATATAATAGTTTTCCTAATCGCTACGTAGATTTTTTACATATTACTATCGTTCATCTAGCATAATTTCTAATATTCACACCTAATATTTTTACCATTCATGCTAATTTACACCATCGACATTTTCCTGTTTAGAAGACATCCTCTTCCCCTCCCCCCCAAACAATCTAGACATCTACTACAAAAATATTTCACTTTTAGCAGAACTTTTCCCTAGTTTTTTGATTTTTTCTGTGAACTCTGTGGCTACTTTTGCATATCTATGTCCTTCTGATGCGGAAATCCATGAGAGTCTAAGGCGATCCGATTCTAAACCAACATCCTCAATAATTTTTTTAAACATCGCAAATCTTCTACGAGTGTAGTAGTTTCCTTTCTCGTAATGACAGTCACCTGGATGACATCCAGCTACGAGTACACCATCTGCCCCACCAAGATAAGCTCGTAGGACAAAAAGAGGATCTACTCTGCTAGAACACATCACCCTGATAGGTAGTATGGAGGGAGGATACTTGAGTCTGCTTGTTCCAGCTAGATCTGCTCCAGCATAGGAACACCAGTTGCAGAGGAAAGCAAGTATCTTTGGCATATATTCTTCTTCTTTTTTTATATTACCATCTCTATTCTTCAATTTCAGCAAATTCTTCTTTTTCAAACGTAATAAGAGGAATATCCTCATCTACATCTCTTCCAGGGATGTAATCAAACATTTTTTGAACAGATTCCCCTACTTTTTTAAATATAATTGAAACAGGTATGTCAACTGGGCATACATCATCACATGCACCGCATCCAACGCAGGATATACCAATATGGGTTAACCTACCAAGCTGATAGTATATCGTGCCAGGTGGGACTCTAACTCCTCCTCTTTTTTTAAGATCTGATTCATAGTTAGATGGTTTGTATTCGGAGTCAGGGGATTCAAATTCACATAGTTTACAATAACAAATAGGACAAACCCTCATACATCCATGACAGCCTATACATCTTCCAAAGATGTCTATTAGTCCATCCATACCATTCATTTTTGCATCTATTTCATCAAAAAGTTTTTTCTTTTCTACTTCTCTTTTACTTTTAAACTTATCCAATTTCTTACGGTCAAGTTCTTTTTTCAAAAATTCTCCTTTCATACCTTTAGCAAATTCCTCTCCTTTTTTTGTATTAAGAAATACAACACATTGTTTATCCGGATCATTGTTACCTATCAGATCAAACGTCACGTCTGCAGTATAGGGCATAAATTCTGTACATCCTTTACAAGCGGATCTTAAATCAGCAGATATTTCTCCTTTTTTAACTGCATCCCAATATTTGGTAAGATTCTTTTCTACAGTTCCATTTACAGACATTTTAAGTGGATATACCCCACCACATGTTGAACTTATAAAGAACAGATTTTCAAGAGAGCCTTGCTCTCGTTTCACAAGTTCTATAAACGCTCTAAGTTCACATGGTTTTACAACTGCAGCAACTGGTCCGATTGAACTTCCTTTCAGTGTAAAACGTGATAGTAGCTTGCCAGCATTTACGGGCATTAGAGGGTAAAAGGGTACAGCATTATCTAGCTCGTTTGGTTTTGTAATGAGTGAGTATGCTACAGCTCCATCGTTGCTTATTTTCTTAAGAGCAAAAACTCCTTTAACCTTGCCATTTTCTAAAAGAGCTTTTAGAAATTCAATGACACCTTGCTCTGCACTCTTGTTTATTTTTAGGGCTTTAGTCATTTGCATCCTCCACTTCATGAAGTTCTTCTTCTTTGTAAGCAACTAGCGGAACTGGTTCATCTAGATCTCTACCAGATACGTAATCAAATAAACCCTGGATTTCATCAGCTATCATACTAAATATTTGAGCGACAGGAATAGACATGGGACATGCATCTTCACAGGCTCCACAAGATACACAGGAAAGACTCATGTGCATCATTCTTCCCATTTGGAAAAGAGTGGTATCAGGTAAAAATCGGATACTCCCTTTAATTTCAGCTCTCTGAAGATAATCCTCAGATGGATGTTTTACCTTATCAGAATCAAAATAGCATAATCGGCAGTAACAGATAGGACATGCTTTCATACAGTTATGACAGTTTATACATTGACTGAAGGTATCAAGGAGGTTGTCAAGACCGCCTATTTTGGATTTTAAATCTTTTAGATTTTTTTCTCTCTTTTTGTGTTTTTCTTCTGTGATGTTCTTAACCTTTGCCTGCCAACTATCAATGCTGTCTTTCAAAACTATATCAAGTTTATCCATCACGTCGTTTCCTTTTTGACTATTTGAAATAATGAAAAAAGTATCTTTTTTTGCACCAAGAGTTCCTATATGAATATCTCCTGCAATCATACTTGATTTGTCACATATCTGGCATACAGGCCGCATTATTGCGTCATCCCACTTCTGCACAGCCTCATTGAATATCTTAATGTTTTTCTCAGGATCAATAAGAAAATCAGACATCGGTAAAACACCAGGACAATCCATGCTTATAAGCGTTGTATTCTCTAAATCTGTTTGACCGAGTTTTGATAGTTCAATTGTTGCTCTTATTTCACAAGGTCGCATAACAGCGGCTATTTTCATTTTTCCCTTTCCAAGTCTGGTTACACTAGAAACTGCCTTAGCTCCTTGGACAGACATAATTGGTGAAAGAGGAACACCGTCTTTTAGAAGGGTTTTGTCTTTTATTAGTACATACGCAAATGAATCACCAGCTGGGACCCTCATTGGTATTAGAACCGCATCAAAAACTCCTTTATCCATTGCTTTTTTTAGAAAATCAATAATCGATTCTTTTACACCTGCTTTTGCTGAAATAACTGCGGCTTTTCCATCAGAATTGTCTTTAGATTTGCTCATTGTACAGCCTCCGAGATTTCTTGATAAAGTTGGTTAAAAGTAAAATGTTTAATAGTTGCTGCACCAGATGGACAAGCTGCAACACAATTCCCGCATCCTCTACATATCACCTCATTTACTACAGATATTTTCTTTGCTTCATCAAAAGTAATAGCACCGTATGAACAGACAGAAAGACAGAGCTTACATCCTATGCAAAGAGATTCAGATATATGGGAGGTTTTCACCTCAGGCTCTATTTTTCTACCGGGAACAAGAGATGAAAGTATTTTTCCAGAAGCAGCCTCCGCTTGAATTATTGTATCAGAGATATCTTTTGGGCCCTGGGCACATCCAGTAATATATACTCCCTCTGTAGATGTGGATACTGGACCTAGCTTTTCATGTTCTTCAGCAAAGAAACCTCCATCACCCTGAGAAATATTAGTAATCTCAGCAAGCTGGGGTGCGTCAGACGTTGGTTCGATAGCTGGTGCAAGAATCACCATATCAACCGAGAGATTGCTTTTGCTGCCATTTTCATCTTTGTATTGGACACCTAATTTATCTCCTTTTTTTGTAACATCAACATCTGAGGATCTAACAAAATCAACATTTTTTCCTTTTGTTTGTTCATAAAATTTCTGATGAGATTTACCAGGAATACATAGATCAGAGTAAAAATTAGAAACATTAACGTCAGGTATTTTATCCATGAAATATCTAACAAATTTGAGGGAATACATGCAACATATCTCTGAACAATAACCTTTCTCATCCCTGCCGACACAGTGAATTATAGCCACGGATTTAGGAGGTTTACCATTTTTAAGAGAGATTTTCCCTGAGATATTCATTTTTTCAAATTCCAATGAAGTGAGAACATTATCGAATTTTTTGTATCCATACTGAGGAGTTTTTTCAGGGTCAAAAAGTGTAGAACCAGTAGCCAACACTACTGCACCGACGTTGAATTCAACCGTCTTATCTTCTTCGGTTACATTTTTTACCTTAACTTCAAAGTTGCCAAAGAAACCAAGGACTTCTTCAACCTCACTATCAGTAAAAACCTTGATGTTTTCATTCTTATTTACATCCTGAATTTTTTGTTTTATACTATCTGAACCTGGTTTCATACTTGGATAAGTCTTCTCAAAATTTGTTATTAACCCGCCCAATGAAGAGGCTTTTTCAACAAGATATATTTTTCTATCGGGACTAGTCAGCTGTAAGCTTGCTTCAATACCTGCAATACCTCCACCAATAACTAACACGTCAGGGTTACTTTCTATCTCTTTTTTCTCCAGCGAAGCATGATAACGAACTCTTCTAATAGCTGCCTTTGTTAGCCGTATAGCCTTTTTTGTAGCCTCATCTTTATCATCTGTAATCCAAGCACATTGCTCCCTTATGTTCGCTAGTTGAAAAAGATAAGGGTTAATACCAGCGTTTTTACATACTTCCATGAAGGTTTTTTCATGTTCCTTCGGCGAACATGCTGAGACTACCAGATGCGTTAGACCATGTTTTTTAATCTCTTCTTCAAGGAATTTTTTACCATCTGCTGAACAAAGAAGTTTATATCTTTTAGCAACTACAACACCCTCAAGTGGAGATACTGCATCAATTACTCTGTCTATATCAACTTTTTCCGCAATATTTGGTCCGCATTCGCATATATAGACACCTATTTTTCTTTCCATGTCGTTTCCTCTACTTAGATAAGGATAGTATTTTTCCAACTGCTGCACTTGCCTGTGATACTGAATCCTGTATGTTTTTTGGCCCTTGAGCACATCCCACGATAAACACCCCTGGTTTTGATGTGATCACAGAGGAAACGTCGGAATGTTCTTCTTTAAAGAACCCATATTCATCAAGAGAAATACCCAGAATCTTAGCAAGATCAGAAGCATCGTCTTTTGACTCGATAGCTGACGCAAGAATTACCATATCTGCCTGAAGACTGTCTTTTTTATTTCCGTTGTTATACGTAATAGTCTTTTCTTCTCCCTGCTTGTCGACCTTGACCTCTTGAGCTCGGATGAGGTCAGTTCCCGTCTCTTTCATCTTTTCGTAGAATTTCTGATGAGATTTACCAGGAATGCAAAGATCCGTGTAGAGCTCTGATATTTTTATTTCAGGTATTTTTGATTTTAAATAATGATTAAACTTGAGTGAATACATGCAGCACACTGATGAACAATATCCTTTTTTATCTCGACCAACGCAATGTACGATAGCTGCTGATTTTGGAGCCTTACCATTTTTTAGAACAATATTTCCTTCAGTAGGGCCATTAGATGCATACAGTCTTTCAAATTCAACAGCCGTATATACATCATCAAATTTCCCATAACCATATTGAGGGACCTGCTCAGGATCAAATATTTTGAAGCCAGTAGCTGCAATAATACCTCCGACTTTAAGTTCAAGTTGCTCGTCTTTTTGTTTGAAATCTATAGCCTCAAACATACAAGCCTCTTGACAAGCCTTGCAATCCTTACCTTTGAAACGAAGACAATGTTCGGTATCAATCATAGGGACATTTGGAAGTGCACCAGCACATGGGACATAGATCGCCTTTCTTTCATTAAGTCCTTCCTCAAACTCATTTTTTAAACTAACTGGACAAGGTTCAAAACAAGCGTCACAGCCTATGCAGTTCTCCATATCTACATATCTTGCTTTTTTACGGATTTTAACAGTAAATTTACCAAAGGATCCCTTGACATCTTCAACTTCCGCAAGCGTTAACAGGTTGATGTTTTTGTCCTGCAACAATTCTTGTTGTCTTGGAGCCACCATACAAGTAGAGCATTCCATATTGGAAAATACTTCTTCAAACTTTATTGCAGTGCCACCCGTGTAAGAAGTCTTTTCAATTAGATGCACTTTTCTATCTGCCTTAGAAAGCAATAAGCTTGCTTCAATTCCTGCTATGCCTGCTCCGATGACCAACACATCGGAATATTGGTCTTTTTCTCCCATAATTTCATCTTCATTTTATAGTGATGTTTTTTCCCTTATAGGATTGGGTCCCATCTTTTTTATTTTCTCGTTAAACTCAGCAACAACATCTGCAAATCTTTGGCCTTCTGATGCAGAAATCCATGAAAGCCTAAGACGATCTGATTCTAAACCAAGGCCTTCAACAATCTTTTTTAAAACTGCAAATCTCCGCCTAGCATAATAATTCCCTTCATCATAATGGCAATCACCTGGATGACAACCAGCTACGAGTACACCATCTGCCCCACGAAGAAATGCTGTTGTAACAAGAACTGGATCCACCCTGCTAGAACACATCACTCGAATTGGTGTTAGAGAAGAAGGCACTTTCAACTTACTAGTTCCAGCTAGATCTGCTCCAGCATAGGAACACCAGTTACATAGGAAACCTACTATTCGTGGTTCAAATCTTTCTGCCATTACTACCTCCTGTAAGCAAGTGTATTTTACTTTTTTACACTATATTCAACTATTTTTCTCTTATTTCTTATTTAGCAGATGATATTAAAATTGTATCTGTGCTTTGAACTTCCCGCCGCCTTCATCTGCGCAGACAAGAAGTGTCTTATTCATTCTATTACACCATGCTTCGATATCCTTTGGGAAAGAATGACAATCAGCTAATACCTCAAGCATGTCACCTGCTTGGATTTCTTTAGCCTTAACCGCCACTTTGAGTATCGGTTGTGGGCATTTCAATCCCAGTGTATCAAGTGTATGTGTTGCCATATTTTTTACCTCCTTTTTAAAATGAAAATGTTACTTGGGCATCGTCTATATCTGCCATAAACGATGTTGCCCCAACGATTTCTATGTCGTCTCTAAATTCTTCTTTTTTCATATCTTTAGCTTCTAATGCTAGTTCGCAGAGAAGTATTCTGCCGCCAAGAGCGGTTATTCCTTCTACTAGTTCTGCCATATCAGGGTAACCCTTAGCTTTGATTTTCTCGAGTTCTCCTTTTCTTAGCGCTGGTGCAGCACCTGGAGTGAAAAATAAAACAACTTCGTCTCCAGAAGCAGCTGCACTAGAAGCCAAGATAAATGTTGGATATAGATTCTTGTTTTCTGCTCCGTTACATACAATAGCTACTTTTTTACTCATAATATGCCTCCTGTTGGGGCAATATACATAGTGTATATAATTCTTGTGGTTTTATCCTGTCCAACTCTCTCCCTCCATTTTTAAAAAAGCTTGAAGTTCTTCCCGGCTCATTACAGTTTGTTTCACTTCAACTTCTACACCTAGCTTTTCAATAGGCTCCTTTATGCTACTTACAAGTTGATCTATGATTGGGATATTCGGGAAAGGTAAAGCCATTGTTATCAAGACTTTGTTGTCCTTGATAGATAGATCTTTGACTATCCCGAGTTCACGCAGGGTGCGATTGATTGCAGGATGCCTAACCTTGTCCAATAAATTTAAAATGTCTTTTTCTGAAATATTTTTAGCCATTTACCTGCTCCTCCGCTTTCGGAGTGGGATATTTAATCACGTTAGTACGATCAAAGGTTGAGAGGAAAAAATTTTTTGTCAACTCAATAGAATCTTTAGAGCATATG
>Ga0315555_1002921_pt1 | contig 11899 bp, 12 predicted proteins | sample SalMarSW160380MG_FD_202113 | JGI IMG/M metagenome (GOLD analysis project Ga0315555, IMG submission 202113) | Salt marsh sediment microbial communities from the Plum Island Ecosystem LTER, Massachusetts, United States - Salt Marsh Sediment SW1603-80 ...
TTTTCTCCTTTAATCCCCTCAACTACGTCTCGAACATGTTCCTTTCAGCTGCAGTTTATAACCGCTTCTTCTTTCCGCAGCTACATGTGCTTTCAAAGTGTGACCTCCTTCCCCCTGAAGCGGCTAACAGCATCTTGGAGTGGTCTACCGACCCTGACGCCCTTGAGGCTGTTATTGAAGAGAAATTGAGCGGTACGAGAATGCTTCTCAGCCGAGATATGGTACAGGCTATTTATCGTTTGGGATTGGAGTTCCAGCTGATACCTGTTTCTGGCAAAACGAACGAGGGAATAATTAACCTCAGCTCCGCGCTGGAGCGCATTCTCGTGGGAGGAGAAAAGTTCACTATGTAGCTTTCTGATGTCCTGTTTTTCTGTGTGGTGCTTCAAGTTTCGATATGTGGAATTCTTTTTGAACGCCCAAATGAAGGCGTTAAAGCCAGAAAGTGAACGTTATAGTCTACTTCGTGATATCTAATAAGAACTTTGACGTTTTTATGTGTATTTAAGTCACATCCACACCCCTCTATTATGCATAATATTTATATTCAGCCACATTATGAATCTGTAGCTATGATGAAACAGAGAATGCTCAAGCTTCTGTTTGAGCTTATGAAGAACGCGAAGAGAAGCGACAGGGAAATCGCCAAAATCATAGGAGTTTCGCAGCCAACCATAACACGGATGAGACAGAGGCTAGAGAAGACCGCTATAGTGGATTACACAGTTATACCTGATTGGACGGAGCTTGGATTCGAGATAATGGCAATGACATTCGTAAAGGCTAAAGGAGTACCAGAATTGACTGAGAAAGCAAAGAAATGGGCTATGAAGAACCCCAACGTTGTTTTCGCTGCAGGAGGCGAAGGCATGGGAATGGACTACACAATAATGTCTTTCCACAATAATTTCTCCGGCTACTCCAGTTTCATAGACAACCTGAAAACAGCGTGGGCTGAAAATCTGCAAGACCTACAGAGCTTTCTAATGACCACAGGCGAAAAGAGAATGGTGAAACCCTTCTCCCTAAAATATCTGGAAAAAGCTTGGGACGACACAGCCTAGACAACGCAAAAAAACAAAACCTGTCAACCCCTAACCTTTTTCTTTTTCCCAGAACCTTTTTTTTAAATTTCGTATGTTATTTTCGATTTTCCAGAGGAGGATAGAAAGGCTTAATTTAATCGCATAGCCCAAAAGCATGGAGGGTCCGTAGCTTAGCAAGGAAGAGCAACTTGCGCCTAAAGCACCGGGCTTTTAACCCGGGGGTCAGGGGTTCAATTCCCCTCGGACCCGCCACTATCGTTTTAAATGTTCAGTATGTCCACTGGTTCACCGATTTTTTCTTCCAATGCCTTTCGATATACAATATTGGCTGTGGCGGCGTCCTGTATGGCAAGTCCCGTGGAGGTAAAAACTGTGATTTCGTCTGGTGAAGTTCTTCCAAGCTTCAATCCAGCTACTATCTCGCAGATGTCGCCCCAAACGTCTTTTTTACTGATTATTCCTTTGGTTAGTGGAACGTTGATTTCGCCACCGTGACAACTCTGACTCCAGTCGTCTACAACAATTTTTGACTTAATCAGGATGGCTGGATCCAACTCCTGTTTCCCTGGAGCGTCTGCGCCTATACAGTTAATGTGCGTTCCTTCATCTACCCACTCTGCAGACACCAAAGGTTCTCTTGAGGGCGTAGCAGTTACGATGATGTCAGCCCCTTGGACAGCATTCCTGATGTTTCTAACTGAACAAATAGACGCTTGGTTATACCTAGATTTCATTTCTTCAGCATACTTTAAGGCTGCTTTTTCAGCTCTATCCCACACTCTCACTTCTTCAATCGTCCTGAAAACAGTCTGAAGACCCATGAGCTGTGTTCTCGCTTGCGTTCCTGCACCTACAATGCCGATGGTTTTTGGGTTTGGATTAGCAAGATACTTCGATGCTATGGCTCCAGCTGCGCCAGTTCTTAAGGCAGTGATCCATGTTCCTCCCATTATCGCTTCTGGTGCGCCAGTTCTTGGGTCAATCAATATTATCGTTGCCATGACTGTAGGCAATCCATATTTTTTTCGGTTTTCAGGATGCGAGTTCACAACTTTTACGGCAACAGCATCGGTTTCTTCAAGATAGGCGGGCATGGTCCTGAGGTCGCCGTTATATTTTTTCATGAAAAGGTATTGTTTAGGAGGCATTTGGGCATGACCGAACCCCTTCATCCTGAATGCTGATTCGACAGCATCTGTTACCTCCTCAAGCGAAAGTACTTTTTTCACGTCTTCCTCAGACAGAATCAGAGTTTTCATTTCCTTTTCATCGCCCCCTTTCAGTCAATAATCTTTATCGACAAAGTTCAGCTTTAATGTTACCCGTTTATTGAGGTTGGAAAGAGTCCAAGTGTGCACACAATCATGTAAAGGCTTATAAACTAACTCATAGGAGTCAATGGCTACAAACTAATGGATTAAAATTAAACCAAGTTAATCTGTAAATAGCAGATGAAAAAATCTAGGGGAAAATTAGGATGGAACCCGTAACCGTGCAAGAAATTGAAGATTTTCAAAAAGCTGCAGATTTCCATACAGTTCGTAAGAGCAGAACAATGGGAATCGGCAGCATCGTTTTTGGGTTGATAAATTCGGCGTTGGGGCTTATCAGTCTTTCAGACCACACGCTCAACATGATATTATTGTTTTTGGGTCTTGCTCTGGTTGCAGAAGGAGTTTGGATAAGTGTTAAACCTAGTGCTGTGGGCTTTTTGGTTGACGGAATCTTACTTTTTGCATTAGGGTTCTGGAATCTAGTAATTACTATTTATGAATTCCAGCAGTACTTCGAAATCGTTTCTTCTTATTACCATTACTATGTTCCCTCTCCTTCTCCTGTCTGGGTAATAATTGGGTTTTGGCAATTCATCTGGGGCATAATTCGAATCAAACGATACCAACGCTTCTCAAGTACAGCTAATGAAAAACCAAGCGAACAGATTGCCCACAGAGTAGACGCATTAATGAAGTCGCTCAAAAACGCTAATCCTGCTGACTCTGAGGATCTTATCGAGTTTAATGATAGTCGATATGGTACAGAATGGAAAGGGAAACTCTCTGGAGACGTTAGTATCTTCGTCAGTCTTGGTGGTCTATTGTCCAAATCGGTTCAAGAAGCTCTTTTTGCTCGCCGAGAAGATGTGACAATTATTAACAAAGGGAAAGTCCGTCTTAGGAAGATGCTAAAGGCACAAATTAAAATCGGAAATAAACGTATTAAAGGAATAATGTCTCCTGAATCACTGCAGCGTTATGAACGCCTGTGGAAAACGGCTTCAAATTAGAAGCGCGAGCATTAATTCTTTAGCGGTTCGGATTCTTGGTAAGTAATAGATTGTATGCTATGCGCGCAAGCTTACGTGCTTACGGATAGTCTATATCCATTCCTGAGAGTTTCATTAATGGTCGTAAGGCTTTCTTCCCATGTTTCCATCGGTAATAAAGCACGTAGGCAAGCATTGTCGCAAACCTTGTTGGCCATTGAGCTCTATCAGCAGCGAAAATTTCTATGTTGTTTCTCCAGCATGTGGCTAGGAGTTCCCATTGGAGTGGCGTTAAGTGTTTCAGGTCCATGTGTCGTGCTTCTCTAAGCATGCAGTCTTCTTCTGAAGTGAACAGTAAAGGCACATAGAACAGTTTACTATGTTTCAGTTTGTCTAGAAGTTCAAGCGTCGCAATCGTGTCCTTCTCGTTTGCTCCAGGCAAACCAACGATTAATGTTGCCAATGGCCAAATATAGTTCTCATTCATGATTTCAATTGCCTTCGTCACGACATCATGCCACTCTTCGGGTTTGTATGGAAGCATCTTTCTCGGCATGTACTTTTTCATGAGTCGAACGCTTCCTGTTTCCATGCCGACTTCAACTGAGCTATGCCGAGTTTCATTCGTAACCCAATAGGATTTTTCGCGGAGAACAGGTCCAATCTCTTCAACTATTTCTGGGTTATAGACAATAGGCGCTAACGCCGCGTGAGCCGGTTGAATGAACTCTACTTCTGGAACAGCGGCAATTGAGTTGATTAACTTGACAATCGCTTCACGATTTGGCAAAAACTTATCGTTACATCTGTACAAGAAAATGTCTTCACTCGCCAACATTATCATTCTTGTCCCATTTTTTGCGTTCAATTCGACTTCTTTCAGGATGTGGTCTAAAGGAAAGGAGTAACGTCTCCTCATCATGGGCGAGCAGAACTTGCAGCCGCGACCACAACCGCGCGTAATCTCCACGGTGCCAAAGATCGATGGGTTCACAATGCGGCAAATTTCCTTTGGGTCTGGCGGCTCAGTCTCAACTACTCGTGGTAGTTCTTCGCCGTTGAGTGCCTTGCGAAAAATCTCTAATGCGGTCTTTTCGCCTTCTCCCATGACAATGCAGTCTATTCCATATTTCTTTTGTAACTGTGCCCTATGAATCTGCCAGGCACCTGCTCCCCCGAGAACTATCTTGGCGCCCCACTTTCGCAGAATTGGTTTTGTGATGAGGTCTCTGAATTCTGCAGCAGCGACGGGTTCTCGGCCAAAGCCCACAAGAGATGTGTAGGTTCGGCTGACAAAACCTGTTCCAGCTGGCTCCATAGAAGATATTCCAACAACTTTTGTTTTTGGTCCCACAAACTTTTCTAGATTAGATGGATGCACCACTGCTACTTTTTGTTCGCCGAATTCTCTGATCAGTGTAGCCTCAATTTTTCGCATTCCGTAAGGTGCATATTTGGCGGTGCCATCTCCATTTTTGGGAACTCTTGGGTACCAATATTTTCTGAGCAGGAACCTTGGGATAATGGCTGTTGGGAATCCTCCGGTGAATGCTCTGAATGGACTGAGTTTGAAGTCGCTCATGTCTGTAGCTGAGCCTGTGAGGACTATGGGAACCCCTTGAGCCGGAGGTGCGGCGCCATCTTTTTGAACCATAATAGCGCGACTTTGTTGTACAACATTTAAGAGTTTTACTGTGCTTCTGGTTGAGTGTAATCCTAAAGGGGTAGACTGCGGAAGTTAACTATAAAAGAGTAATTCGGGAGATTAATTTTTCATGAAGACCGAAAGCTGGCTACAATGTATTGTTCCTAGTTGCAGAAAAAAGTACAGAGTCAAAGAACGGAGAACCACATGTGACTGTGGCGAACTTCTAGACGTACGATACAGGGGAGATTTCCCGAAAAGTCTGCAAGAAACGTTTTCTGAGAGACTAAACCATAGGCAGAACATATTTGATGAGAGCGGGGTTTGGCGATACAGAGAATTAATCAATTTTGTCGGAGTGGACACAGAAAACTACTCTGATTACAGCCAAAAACTGGTCTCTTTAGATGGTGCTGAAGGAAGAACAAAGCCATTTCATCTGACCCGAGTTGCCGATTATGTTGGAGTAAAAACTGGAAACTTTTGGCTGCAGTTCGAGGGGGATAACCCAACAGGTTCTTTCAAGGACAACGGCATGGCAACTGCCTTTACGCATGCAAGGATGGTTGGAGCCAAAAAAGTTGTTTGCGCCTCTACTGGAAACACTTCAAGCTCTGCAGCAGCGTTTGCTGCAAACGAGTTGGATATGGAAGCTGTTATTCTTGTTGGGGCAGGAAAAATTGCCAAAGGTAAGCTTGCCCAATCCCTTGCGTATGGTGCTAAGGTTCTGCAGGTGAAGGGCGATTTTGATGTTGCCATGGCAATGGTGAAAGCGCTTTCAAGGGAGAGCGGGATTTACGTGGTTAATTCCTTGAACTCTTTCCGACTTGAAGGGCAGAAAACTATGATGTACCGGCTGCTTGATTATCTGCGTTGGGAAGTTCCTGATTGGATTGTGTTTCCCGGAGGAAATTTGGGTAACACTTCGGCTTTCGGTAAGGCATTCATGGAGCTTTACGAGTATGGCTGGATAAAGAAGAAGCCACGGATGGCAGTGGTTGTCGCGGAGGGTGCACCTACCTTGGCTGACCTCTATAATGAGTGTGAGTTAAGATGGAACAGGGGAAACATCGACAACAGCATCATCGACGAATACTATGGCGAAGTAGACCGAAAGGGCATTAAGGCGAAGACAAGGGCAAGTGCAATAGAGATTCTTAAGCCCGTGAACTTGAAAAAGTCTTTGCGAACCCTAGAATTCACTGACGGCGTTGTAACGAAGGTCTCTGACGAAGCCATAATGGATGCTATGGCGATGGTAAGCAAGAATGGATTCGGCTGTGAACCCGCTTCAGCTGCAACCGTGGCAGGAACCAAAAAGCTTGTAAAGCAAGGTATAATCGGCGCCGACGATACTGTAGTCGGCATTTCAACAGGTCATATGCTTAAAGACGTTACGGCAATAGTGGACTACCATTTTAACCCAGAAAACAGATTCGCCAACACGCCAATAACAGTCGATCCGGACATAAAAGCAATCTTAAAACTTGTGGCCAATTAATTAACTTCGAGTCTACCTGAGCAAAATTGTTATTCTGTTCAGTTTTCACTCAGAAAAAAGGGAGCCTCTTTAAACGGAGCCGATGAAGCTCATAGCCTGTGCTACGATGAAAAACCAGAATATTGAACTGGTGAGTTTGGAGCCTAATTTCCAGACAACTGAGAGAAGAATCAGGATTGTTGCCATCTGTATGAGCTGCTGAGAAGCCGAGACGCCCATGTTTTCTAAGATGAAGCCGATTAGATATGTTACACCATCTCCGATGCACTTCAACCCACTCATTAATTGGCCTAAGGCTTCGATTAGACCCGGACTCATCATCTTATCTTAACTCTCAAACCTAACAGTGAGGCTCACTAACAATAGAAGTCGCATAACTTATGAACATTGTGAGGGTATCCATCCGTATCAGAAATCTGGCAAACTAATTGATAGCACCAATACGGCTCTTTTTTGGGGTTTTTCACTCCAAATTTCGGCTTTATTCCTTGCAGAATGAAGAAACGTATTCCAGACAGCGCAGGTTTCTGCGCAACTTGACTCCGCAAATGTTTTTTTCTAATATTACATAAACGGGAATATTCTTATTTCCCGAATACCTCAGGTTACCAACCATTTTTGCCCAAGAAACTTCCTTTATATGCATTTCACGCTTATTCCCTGTTGATGAAAGATGTTTGAAGAATTATCACTCTCAGTTGGAGAATTTCTTCTAATCCTCTTCGGATTAATGTTTCTCTTCATCATAATCTACGGTGTTATGTCGGTGCGACATGTAAAAAAAATAAAGTCATATTAACACATTTCCGCCTTCATCACACCCTCTTTCGATGAAAAATTTAAGTACAAGTCTACTTCTTTTTAGGGAATTGAATGCCCTGGTAGTATAGCTCGGTCTAGTATAGGCGGCTGTCACACTTTGGCAACGTGCCTAGTGCAGTAAGCCCGCCCGACCCGGGTTCAAATCCCGGCCAGGGCGCCATTAATTTTTGCGAAATAGCCTGTTTTGAGCTGGCTAGTCCGCTTTTTTGAGATAGCGTAGGCAATCGCAGAGTATATAGTGCCATATTGCTTCAACCAAGAAGAAAATAGCTAGGAATCCGAAGGCTGCTGACCACCATTCTGAGGAGTAGTAAGCCCATAGGAGAACTAAGATTATTCCTGCAATCAACTGAAGCGAACCAAGTAGTTCCAGTTTAAATTTTTCTTGCAAGGTCACCATCTGCATAGATATTTTTGTGCATTAACATTAAATATTTACTCATATGCGGTGGTTAATGGGTGGTTAAGGTTTCAGAAAAGAGGCATGGTTTAGGTTCTGAGCATCCTCTTTGCGACAGAATTCAGCTTGTTATGTTAATCTTGTTTTTGGTTGTGTGGGGCACAGATTCTTTAAGCTTCTTCATCTTTGGACTCTCGACGGTGCTAGTTGACGTGATCTCTTTTCCAGCGCTCTTGCTTCCATCGTTTGCATCATTAGGTTTTGGTCTGTATCTGGTAGCAAAGTCGCACAAAGCAGTTTTCGGTGAGGCACAGGTTCAACCTAAACTTATTGGCTCAGGTGTTTACTCTTGGGTTCGACATCCCATGTATCTTGGAATCTTACTGTTTTGTTTGGCACTCTTCTTTGCCAGTCCATCTCTGCTTTCGATCGGAATTTTGCTTGTATTCTTCATCCTATACAACAAAATGGCAACATATGAAGAAAAAAATCTCATACAGATATTGGGAGAAGATTACATTGCTTACCAAAAACGAGTGCCAAAATGGTTTCCCAAACTACTTTCCAGAAGTTAACGATAGTTAGGTAGGCGATTTAACAAAACTTTGAAGCTTATTTCCGAAGTTTAAACCCGAAGCAAATCTAGACTAAGGCACTTGTATGATTTTTCCTATTTTGGATGTGCTATGTTGATGCTAAGTTAATTAGCATAGACGCTATAAAATTACGGGAAAGAATTTCTCCTACCCAAAATTGTGGGGAAAGATGTATGGAGAAAAAAGTGGATGAAAAAAAAGTTGAAAGGTCATCAGTCAGGAATTTGTTTGCCTTAGGGTTTGTGAGTTTTTTCACTGACATGTCAAGTGAAATGGTTTTCAGTCTCCTGCCAACCTTTCTCCTTGGCTTGCCTGGCTCCAGCAGAGCAGTATTGGGATTGATCGAGGGAACAGCTGAAGCCTTGAGTTATGCTTTACGGGCGGTTTCAGGAATTTTCTCTGACAAGTTCCGGAAACGGAAGTTGTTTATTTTGGTTGGGTATGCTCTGTCAAATGCTGTTAAGCCTCTTTTTGCTGTGGCTAGGGCGCCCTTTGATGTTTTCTTAATCAGAGTTTCTGACAGAGTTGGAAAGGCTGTTCGCACTTCTCCTCGTGATGCCCTCCTTTGCGAATCGGTTTCCGAGAAACGTCGAGGTACTGCTTTCGGTTTACATAAAACTCTTGATCAAGCGGGTGCTATCGTGGGACCTGTTATTGCCTCAACAGCTATGCTCATTCTGGGTCTCACCATGAGAGACGTCTTCTGGCTGTCACTGATACCTGGTGCTGTTGCACTATTCATCATTTTGTTCCTAGTTAAGGAACGGGCCGGCAAATCCGTCGGTGAATTTCAATTGCTTACAGGCATCAAATCTGTCTTAAAAGGTAATTTTTCTTATCTGCTTATTATTGTTAGCATTTTTTCTCTTGGGGCATTCAACTTTTCCTTTGTTCTCCTCAACGCTAAGGATGCTGGAATTGTAGATTCGTTTATCCCTCTGGTTTATGCAGCTGTTAACGTAGCCCATACAGCAATAGCGATTCCATCCGGTTTCTTATCTGACAAAGTAGGAAAGGAAAAAGTCATGATTTTAGGTTATTGCATCTTCCTCTCTACTACTATCCTGATCCTGCTTCTTCCCACAAATGGCTTTAACGCTTTCTTGGTTGCTGTATTTTATGGTGCTTACTTCGGAATCATTGAAACAGTTCAGAGAGCTCTAATCCCAGATTATGTTGAAAAAAAGCTGAGAGGAACAGCGTATGGAATTTACTATCTTATTATCGGTTCATCATTCTTTGTTTCTAATGCTGTGGTCGGAAGTTTATGGGAGTACTTCGGTTCATCCGTTGCATCCACTTACAGCATAATCTTGTCAGTTATCGCTATTGTGGCTATGCTGCTGTTTGTGAAGAAAAAGGCTTGATGTTTTTTAGAGTAGTTTTAGTTCAATCATTTTTTCTACGAGTTGTTTGTTTGCGAGGGAGCAGTAGACCCATTTTCCTTTCTTTGTGCGGTTGACTATTCCCGCGTTTTCTAGTATTTGGATGTGGTGTGAGAGGTTTGGTTGGGTCATGTCAAGGCATATCATCAGTTCGCATATGCACATCTCTTTAACCCTCAACAGTTTTGCTATTCTGAGCCTTTTTTCGTCAGATAAAGCCTTGAAGAACTTTTTTTGCTTTTTTGCAGTTTCAATGTCGGCAACATCATTGGCTAATTGAATCAGCTCGCTTCGGTATTTGTCAACAACATCAGCTTGGCAAAAGTCTGTCTCGGTCAATCGTTTTAGTCGCTGGTTGACGTTTTTCATTGGTTTTCTCACCATGTTTTATTGGAAACGTATCTAAATATGTTTATGGAAACAAAACGTATAAATATATCTAAAATTGTTTATATGACTGTGATATTAGGAACCAAGGAAGTGACCAAAACATGAGCAAAGAACTCAAATGCCCATACGGAATCCCAGAAAACGAATGCTGCCAAGAACCAACTTGCCCAACATGGATTGCAAGACAGAAAAGCAGCAACATATAAACCCCTTTTTCTGGACATAGATGTAGATTAAAAAATAGTTTGACGGTCATGAGAATGAATAATGAAAAAATTAAGGAACATGTGAAAAAACGGTATGGCGAGATAGCAACAGCAGACTGTTCCAGTTGTTCATCGTCCTGCTGCTCCTCATCTTGTGGTTCGTCGGCTCCTCCACAGTATGTTGCGTGGAAACTTGGCTACTCTCCTGACGACATAGAGGGTGTTCCAGAAGATTCTGTCTTGGGTTTGGGCTGCGGAAACCCTGTTGCCCTCGCAAGCTTGAAGGAAGGCGAAACCGTCCTAGACTTAGGTTCTGGAGGGGGCATGGACGCCTTTTTGGCATCCAAGAAGGTAGGAGCGACAGGAAAGGTGATTGGCGTGGACATGACACAAGAAATGGTGACAAGAGCTGAGGCTACCGCCTCTAAGCATGACTACAAGAACGTTGAGTTTCGTTTAGGAGAAATCGAAGCCCTGCCTGTTGAGGACGAGACCGTGGATGTTATCATCAGCAACTGCGTGATTAACTTGGCTCCAGACAAACTGAAAGTTTTCAAAGAAGCCTATCGGGTTCTGAAACCAAACGGGAGACTTATGGTGTCTGACCTTGTCACGGAAGGAGAATTGCCTGAGGCTGTCAGGAACAGTTTTGATGCTTGGGCAGGATGCATCGCTGGTGCGCTGGAAAAAAGTGACTACTTGGACAAAATTGCAAGCGCGGGATTCACGAACGTTAAGGTTGTTTCTCGAAAACCTTACACCATCAATGTTTCTCCAGAGTTGAGGGGAAAAATAGTTAGCATACAAGTCGAAGCCCACAAAAGTTGAATGCATTTATCTGCTGCCCTTTCTGATAAATCGAAGATGACCCGATATGACTTTGGACCATAAAACTGGCTGCCTCATCTGTGGAGAAGAACTAGTCTACACAAAAGACTTAGCCCCGCTGGAGTGCTCCTACTGTCACGAAATTTATGATTCAAACGCAAAATGCAAGAATGGACATTATGTTTGCGACAGGTGCCACAGTTTGCCCGCAGTCGACCTGATAGAAAACTACTGCGTCACAAGTAAATCAGAAGACCCGCTAGAGCTTGCGCTTACCCTGATGAGGAGCCCCAACGTGAAGATGCATGGTCCAGAGCACCATTTTCTTGTACCCGCTGTCCTCCTCGCAGCATACTACAACATCAAAAAAGACTACAAAGAGAAAGCAACCAAAATCAGAATGGCAAAAAAGAGGTCTTCACAGATTCTGGGCGGATTCTGCGGCTTCTACGGCAACTGCGGAGCAGCAGTTGGAACCGGAATTTTCGTAAGTCTGATAACCGATGCAACGCCCTTGTCTGTAACCGACTGGAAACTAGCCAACCTGATAACTGCGAAGAGTCTTCTTACTATAGCCGAGCATGGGGGTCCAAGATGCTGCAAACGAACCACATTCTTGGCGTTACTGGAAGCAGCGGATTTCGTGAAGGAACATTTTGGAGTATCCTTTAACATAAACAAAGAACTGAAATGTGAATTCTATCCACTAAACAACGAGTGCCTACAGGAAAAGTGCCCATTCCACCCATAAACAAGCAACTATTGTGTTATAGAGAGGCGATGGGAAGCAATTAAAATTTGTAGTTGCTTGGTTTTT
>Ga0315555_1002926_pt1 | contig 11889 bp, 5 predicted proteins | sample SalMarSW160380MG_FD_202113 | JGI IMG/M metagenome (GOLD analysis project Ga0315555, IMG submission 202113) | Salt marsh sediment microbial communities from the Plum Island Ecosystem LTER, Massachusetts, United States - Salt Marsh Sediment SW1603-80 ...
CATCAATGGAAGCCTCGACGCCCAGGATATGGCCATCTTTGTAAACCAGCACATGACCGGAGCGGTCTGTTGTGATGGGCTGGGTGATGATACCCACCAGGCCACCCCACTCTCCAGCGGTAAATTTTACCAGATCGCCGGTGTTTAGATTTACCTTTGACATCTTGGCTAACCTCCTCACGCATGATAGCACGATTCTATCCAAATCGCGCCAAAATATCCACAGTCGCCTACCGAGATAGGCTGTGTGAAAAGTCCGAAGATGAGCTAGATGGCGAGGCTTTTTCCCCACTTCATTCGGCGACTGTTGCAGGACTAAGAGAGCTTTTGTGTCAATTGGTTGCCTTCAAAGAAATCGAGCCACATATGGCCGGTGGTCACCCGGATATCGGGATGTGCCGCCTTGAATGCTCGCAAACGCGGCACATGTGGCCCCAGGACAAGACTGACCAGCCACTGTGGTGCATACTCTTCGAGGCCTACTGGGGCTGCATCTGCGACATGGAAGAGCCACGCGTTCCCAGTACGGATCGCAACCCCACAGTGACCACGTGTATGCCCATATAGAGGGACCAGCCACATCTCGGGTTGGAAGGGTAGGCGAATGGCAGGGAAGTCCATCCAGGTATCGCCACTGTCACCGTAAAGGATCAACTCTGGCTGATGAGAGATGTGCCGGCGCACATACGCAAAGTCGGTCCAGCTGCGTGGAGGGCCCATGAAAGCTTCGTATTCCCGTTTGTGCACGTGGACGCTGGCATGAGGGAAATCTCGAAGTCCACCACAGTGATCGAAGTGCATGTGGGTTAGGACGACATGCCGCACGTCTTCTGGTCTGTATCCGAGGCTGACAACCTGGCGGACCGCAGCCTCTTGGATATTCATGGGCACTTTCGTGACGACCTGGAAGAGACGAATGATGCCCGGCCTATGTATGTAATCCTCTTGGCCGGGACCAGTGTCCACAAGCACAAGCCCCTGGCTGCTTTCGATCAACAGGCAGAGTGTGCCCGTGCGCCAATTCGAGGGCACGCGGGCGTTACATGTGAAGCAGTTGAGGAAGTGAATGGTCATCGGATGGAAGCTTTGGTGTCCTGGATATAGACGTCTTTGTAAATCAGCACGGGACCGAAGCGGTTTAAAGTTATGGGCTGGGTGACGATGCCCACCAGGCCCTCCCACTCTCCAGCGGTAAATTTGACCAGATCGCTGGGGTTTAGATTTACCTTTGACATTCTGGCTAACCTCCTCACGCATGATAGCACGATTCTATCCAAATCGCGCCAAAATATCTATGCTATACGCGCTTTAGAGACCAAGAGTCGGGGAAATGAGGGCGCTCGAGCGCCAGCAGCTTTTCCGAGTGGAGCCTTAGCATCTGCCCGGTCAGGTAGGTTGAGACGAAGAACAGGGCGAAGGGGATCCATAGCCCGAGGGGTGAAGGGATTCGAGGATCAAGTTATCAGGGATTACGATATCATGGCAGATGCGGGAGGGTCATTATTAACTCAGATCGGGTTTTAGCTCATGATCTGCGAAATAAATTCAATAACTGGGCCACGTTTCAATTGATCATGGCAGAATTGGTTGCGATAATTTCTTAAACACCCATAACAGCTTGTATTCCTCTCGTCACCGCCACAATTACACAACTCAAGCTTTTCTAAAGACATTTTTAAGACATCCAACAAGCGCTCCTGAGTTTCAGCAATACGTCGCACAAGACCAGCCCCACCAGGCACATCGTCAAATAAGACCAAGGACGGCCTGGCGAGATCTCCAGAGTATGGATATAAGACTCCATCTAGATCCTGACGATCGATCTCGAGTGATTGGCTGGCGCCTTCTAGTAAAGCGTAAAGGAGTGAGTACCAAAAGCCCAGATCTCCGTTTGCGTATCCCTCAAATCGGAATTGCAAGACGTCAGTCTTAAACTCATGCCCTAAATAAACGCGTGTAAGTTTTCCCCTACATTCCGTTCGCCATGGGGTTTGGTGTGGGCTTTTTACCTGCTCATTTCCCAAAACGGCATACCCACAGGTATAACAAACTTTGAAACCTTGGAAGCCAGCATGATTGATAACCGCTAATTCTCCATCCATAGCAGGTATAACAACCACATTCACCCCTCGTAAGGGCACGGAAAGCGCATCCGTTACCTTTGAAACCCCTCTAAAATAGGTGCGGGTAGTATATGTTCGCTCTGGACGTGTTTCTCCTGGCTTTCCTGGTGCACCAGATTCAGTAATGAAACCAAATTGAGGGACAATGAAGTCACCTCTATTTCGTCCTCCCAAAGGCAAACCACACGCAATACAATTTCTTAGTTTTTCTCCGGTTTCAGCTGGCACCCGTTGGTAACATTGGCAATGATCACATATCGCATAGGTATACTTTCGCCAAATACGATCGGGTAGCTTTTTGATATAACGGCTTGTCCACAGCTTACCAATCGCAACAACCTGACCACTCGGAGCGTACTCGGAAAGTGCGATCCGTAAATCGCGGCTAAGCTCCAGGGCTTTTGCTTCATCCGAGTGATGAAGGATTTGAAGATCAACAACGTCAACTGGGAAACCGTATTTTGGAATAACATTTTGTTTTGACAGATAACTAATCAGATATTCATCCTTAATCGTGTTTATGACCTTGAGGATAAAATCTGACGGTTTATGCGTGCTTACCAATTCATTCCATTTTGCATACAACTGATTTACATCATTAGCTACCCGATCATTTGCAATAGTTAAAACACCTTCTTCTGGGTCCAATAATCCATTTACCCAACCCCAAGTATCAATTTGTAAAACGTCTTGAAGCTCTGGTGGAACTATATGTTGCAACGAAGCCTGTAGATCTATGGGTTTCTGGGATAGGTACTGTTCAACAAGATCAGGACCCGGTTTCTCGTCACTAAAGAAAAACGCTTTTACATCGTGAAATGTATCAGGGTGCTCCCTCCAAAAGGACGCTAAGGCGGTTGCATAGACATGACGACGAACAACTTTCTCATTCGCGACTTCAAAATATGGCGCTTTGATCTCGCCTGTCACGAATTTTTTCGGGTTATTGTAGTGAGTTAAGTCATGAGAGCGCCGTTGGGCGAAGGTCAGCGCAAATGCGGTAGAACTTGTTCGCCGTCCAGCTCGCCCAGCTCTTTGGATATAATTCGCCGCCGACGGGGGAACATTGCGCATGAATACTGCCTCAAGCTCCCCCACATCTACTCCAAGTTCAAATGTGGTTGAACAGCTTAGAATATTTACAGATCCTGTCATAAATTGGGTTTGCAATTCAGCAGCACTTTGACTCGTTAGCTGAGCTGTATGTTCTTTAGCAACTAACGGGATCTGCTTCCCCTCCGAGTACAATATTCGATAGTGGTTATCCTTAAATACTTCCTGAGGATCGCATTTGTGGAGCTTTCCTGGACACCGATAAGTGGGGCAAACATTTCTGATATTAAACAAAGTGAGATTATTACAAGTATCGCAATAGTACCATTCGATATTCGGGTCTAAAATGCCAGGACTCAATTCCCAATAATCAGGTTTTATGCGATAAACGATTTGACCATCCTTCGTCGGTATAGCGGAAAAGTGTTTGCTCCACCCACTTGATTGATTTGTTGGAAACAAATCGTTATTCCAAATTGCGTTCAGTATCCTAACACCTTCTTCGTTGGGTATTTCCTTACCTAAGCCAAGATTGATAACACGTAGTATATAATCCAGGCGGCTATTCAAACCATTTTTTCTGGTTGGAATCCACCCAAAAATATTCGATCCTGTGCTGCTGTTTCCAGGCCTTTTCTTTACGAAATAATACTCCCTGTTCCTCGGTGCAAAGAAATCGTCTTGGGGAGATACAATATCGGGAAAGAGTACAGCTCCTTTTAATCGAAAATTAGCCAAGAGCACTTGGTAAAGGATGCGGGTTTCATCTTCTGAGAAGCCGAGATTCTGGAAACCCATTAACGGGATCCAGTTATCCGGCATAACCAATGAGAAACCGAGCAAGCCAAGGCCTTCCAGACTGTTCCTCCGATCCATCGCCAATAATTCATGGAGGACCCATTTCCATACCTCAGCTTCCATTTGTTGACGGCTAAATCCTTCAAGCATACCAATCCTATTTGCTGTTCTCTGAAGAGGATTGATCAGATCACCTACTCGCCACCGGTTATTTAGAACCCTCTCACGCTCGCTTTGTAGGACTTGCAGGATAACTCGGCGGCGCAAGATCTGAGAATAAGTTCGCTCCAAATAAGGAGCGAAAAAAGCTGCGTCTTGGCGACTATCGGAGAATATTAACAATTGTCTTAGTCCTCTATCAGAAGACTGTTCTTCGCTGGCAAATTTCTGGACTGGTTGTGCGGGCATCGCCCAGACATCTACTTTTTCGGACTCAATAACTGCCTTATCCTGTTGTGATTTATCTTTGGGGGGTATCGCTTGATAAAGAGCAGTAGCTAAAACGCTGGCCGTAGCATCATTGCCGGAAAGAAAACGCCAGACAAGGCCCGTGGGGCTGGTAGAACCACAAGCCGGACAGGAATAAACCCTACCTTGCCTGGAGGAAACATGTAGGACAGAGATGTAATTATCTTCTCCACACGTACATAGAGTTGTAAGCAGACTCGCATGATCAATGGCACCACATGCCGCACATAGTTTATACTCATCTTCTTCGATCTCAATATCCTCACTTAAGGAAACTTCCTCATCCTCATCCAACGGCAACCGATTAAACTCTTCTAGAGGTAAGAAATAAAACTCAAGATTTTCTTGGTTTTCAAAGAATTGCTTTCCAGGCTGCTTCAAAAAGGATTTTCCATCATACTCCTGGATCTCTCCCACCAAATAAGCAGCACCACATTGCCTACAAGAAGCAATCTCGAATACTGAATATGAGCGATCACTTTCAATAATCTGTTCACGACGTTCCAGATATACTTTTCTTGATGGTCGAAGGGATACATAGGCGCCTTCAATAGCTCGAACGAATAGATGATATCTGGCTGGGATAAGAGGTTGATCAATCTCTGATAGCTTGGCTTTTGTTGCTAAATCCACCAATGAAACAAGCTTATCTTTTGAACCTGGTTGGTTGCCCATCACCTGTATGGCTATATCATTGAGATAACCTGGTTCCACCTCAAGAACCAGTTGCAATTTGATCAGATGAATATCGCCTTTGAGAATCTCGTATAGGAAAGCTTGAACTGTGTTCCTTTTTCCCCCAGCCTCAATGGCGATATCAACAACAGTTTGGGGGATGCCAGCCTTCACACAAGATCTGGCAATGAACCCCCAATCAATGGCAATCTCATTTTTTTCGACCTGACCCTGTAATAATTCGTAGATGTTGGGATTAGGAACCCAGTTGGCGGAACTCAATATTCTCATTGGTTGACGAATGGCGTTTATGACATCCTGGCGATTTCTATCCTCTTCTATCCATTCGAAGCATTCACCAAAAAGGCGTTCGGCAAACTTTGCCACAGCCGGGTAATCTCTTTGATCAGAGCCAAGTGTTGCACTGGTAGCGATGCATTGCAGTCTCCCTGGCTGACTATCCACTATCCGGTCCTTCAGGCGGTTCAGTAACATTGCCATTTCGATTCCCTTAGCACCGGTAAAAGTGTGGGCTTCGTCAACAACAATGAATCGCCAATTTCCTGCAAATTCTCCATCAAAGAAAACATTATCCTTGGGTCGAAGGAGTAAATACTCCAACATTGCATAATTCGTCAGGAGAATATGGGGAGGGTTTTTCCGCATATTCTCGCGAGAGATTAATTCATTGGGATGTGGTTCTCGATGATATGTTTTTCGATACAAATCCAGAGCTTCTTGCTGACCCTGTTTCGTTTCCCCGGTATAACGGCCGAAAGTTATATACTCAGCATTTTCTAATAGATCCCGGAGCCTGGCCATCTGGTCATTTGCAAGAGCATTCATCGGGTAAAGTAAAAGTGCTCTCACCCCAGGCCTTAATTTTCCTCTTTGAGCTTGTTCAAAAAGGTGCTGTAAGATCGGGATTAAAAAGGCTTCGGTCTTACCACTGCCCGTCCCCGTTGCCACGACAATGTTTCGTTTATACTGGACGGATTTATCAATGGCTTGGTGTTGATGTCGATAGAGTGGGCGATCCAAAGGCAGTTTATCAGTCCGTAAATTTCGAAACAATGGGGATAGAACACCCTCCCGAATCAATTCCTCAATCGTAGAACTGGTCTCAAAAGGGGGAGTCGCTTCTAGAATGGGGCCTTTAACAAACTTGTCCGGGATTCGGATGGACTGCTCGAACTGTTGTTGCAGATCGATATCTTTCAGATGAAATGTTGTGGAGAGATAATTAAGATAACTATCCGTGATTGCTTGGGTGGTTTTTATGGGATCTAAAGACATTCAATATCCTCGTTCCTCGAAATTACTGTTGTTCAGAAGACCAATCTACTCTAAATCGTCTGATCGGACCATAGGTTTTATGCCTGTGATTCAGGTTTGTTTCCTGATCCCAAAAAACCATATTGCAATCATAACAATACATTGCACCATCCCCATGGCGATCTTCAATTGTAATTAAAATACTCTTTTGAGTACCAGATTCGAATTTTACGGGATTTGTATCGTTTAATTTGTCGATCACTTCTGGTACTCCGGTTACCTCAAGGCTGCCGACATACCAACCCTCGTTGTATGGTAGAACCAAGACATCATTAAATTCCTGGGCATCAATGTTTATTGGTAATTTCCAATCAGAAACTTTACCAATGATACGAATTCTGTAGGAATTCTTCTGCAAGAAATATTCGTGTTTTTCATCTGCCCATAACGATCTGAGTAGCACTACTTCCTTACTTTTTGTTGAGGATATTTCGTAATCAATTGTGTTCGGAGCTTCTGTAGGAGGACAATCACGTTTTGAAGACCATGAGTCATAAGGCTCTAAATGAATTCGATAAGATCCAGGTTGGAGCACCCTTATTTTAAAATTAAGGACCGCATCATATTCATTATTTGATAGGACTTGTTCTTTAAGTAATTGTGGTTGATCATCCGTTAAACGCCAAATTCGAATAATCTTTTGATCAGCTTCCCCCTTTTCCTTCCAGAAGACGGAGAGCTGGACTGGCTCGTCCTCAGGGTAGTGAAAGCACCTTTCGATATTGGCCTGCCAGCGTGTCCGGATAGTGAATAGAGGAATGTCAGCGTGTTTTATTTGGGTGTCCTTCAGTGAAAGGGAAAAAGTCTCTAGAGATGGACCTGCGCGGAGCCTGTCTTCCAGTGCTTTCAGATCTACTCGAACTATCTGATCGTGTACCTTTCCGATCTCAATAGAAATCGAATTTTTCGGTAAGACAAGGGATGCTTCACCACCATAAAACCAAGGTGTCTTCACAATCAGAAAAAGTTCCTGGGCATCGACCCAATCTCCAATCCAGAGTTCTTCTCGAACTTCATCAAACCATTGATCATATTGGGGGTCATCAAGACCCTGTAGGCGCCACCGCAATTTGGGAATGAAGAAAGTGATTGGTATATTAATGCTTCTCCCGTCAACTGTAGAACACAAAAGCATACCCGTAATCTTATTCTCTGACGCGGGCGTCTGTACTATCCATAATTGTCCATCACGCGAGACCAACTTCGCTGGAGTATCTGACTTGAAGGTGCTTTTTTCAAGAAAAGTAAGTGTAGCTATAACACTTGGGATCTTTTCACGGAAAGGCGGGTACATTTCCTGGTCAAATGTTGCGTTAAGCAGCGGGATAATGCAAAAAGATAGCCTCCAATCTAAATATGGCTGTTTATAAACCCGTAGAGTGAAGCAGCCGATTGGATTCTTACCAAGAATCTGCTCAGCATTCAAAGGAATGTCAATCCAGCCTTCATCATATTCATCGATTATATTTACCAACTCATCAATCTGGTAATGTTTTGGTTTTCGAGTATGGTTTTCATCATCCCAATATATCGAAAATTTCAACAGGTGCAACGCGTCTCGATCTTTTACAGGTATATGGATGAATTCGGGCGCCAAATCAAATATTGGTCGTTCATCTGATAAGACGCCTGCTAATTTATTACCCCCAATTAAAACGATGTCAGAACCGAGTTCAGAAGTAAGGGGTATTGTGAGGCTTTGACCGGCGGGACCTATTAAGCAAAATTCATCAACTGTTGATAAATCTACCTCATACCAGGTATATTCTTTCCACCCCCCAAATAAAAAGCTCCCATCAGTAAGAATACAATCTTGGGGATGAATTTTCAGCCTATCATTGACTACAATAATGAGAGGTGATCTCGGCAAATGTTCTCCCTTTAACAGCTTGTGTGATTTGGCAGAAAAAGCCAAGAATGGAGTTTGGTCGCCAAGCCCTTGAAATTCCCACTCGTGTATCAGATTATCCATGCTCATTAGTTGAAATACATATTTTTCAGAAGGTATAGCTAGCAAGATGTCATCACATAAGTGGGTTTCAACTAATCCTTTCGAACGGCTGTAAAGTTGGAGTTGTCTTGAATAGATCGGAGTAGATGAATCAACACCAAGAACGTCAAGTCGTGCTATCAATCCACGATCGGGGCGAAGGAAACGTTGAGAAGGTAGCTTTGCAACAATCTCATCCATTGCCGTGTCGAAAGAAATTTGTGGAGCACGAAATCTTTCACCTGTTACCGGGTTCTCCTCTTCTTCCAAAACAGATTTCAGCTCAACCCTGGTTCGATAATATTCCCACCATTGCTGAAAGTGTTGAATAATACGATTGGGCAAGAGTAGATCGGAGATATCTTCAACCCTTTCACCTGTTTTCGCCCGGGCAAATAGGAATACACAGTCTCTGAGGTAATTTTCAGCAGTGATCCCTCCATATAACAAAAAGCGGCGAATTGGCTCATCGACGCCAAAATATTGGGCGGGGCAGCTATCAAATCCACGTTCTAATTGCTTCAATTCGCTTTTAGCTGCTTGAATTCGATTCCCTACTTCTGAGACTACTTCCTCTAAACCTCTCCTGACCGTATCCCATCCTTGGCTACGAAGTTCACGTTCTGTAAACTCTAGATCTGGATGTCGAGAGCTTAAATTTTGCCGGGTTTTTATGACTCCTGCTTGAAATCGGTGGAATTCTTGCACAAGGCTGAGTCCTCGTTGAGCTGAGCCATTTCCTAGTTCTGTGAGTTGTTGGTCCAACTTTTCAAGGTCAGCTTGCAATCTTTGATGCTCTAATCGAGCCTCGTCTAAAGATGGGCGAATTTCTTTTTCGAGGATCCTTTTCGATTCCAAAGCAATCAATTGGCTTTGTTGCGCCTCATTCAACATTTCACAAAGCCTATTTACCCAAGCGTTTAAATCTCCATTCACATCTATGTCTGATAAAGAAACTAAATCCTTTATTTGCTCTGTGAGTTGACGCTTTTGCTCTTCAAGTTTGGTTAGTTTCTCATGAGCATCCAAATATTCTCCGTACTTTAACTTCAGTGAATAAAGTTCTTCATGCAGATAACTGGTTGGGTTATCCATTAGACGGTCTTCAATCAGCAGTCGTACAAATAGCCCTTTGATACTATCTAGTTGACGCTGTAATTCTGCTTCAATTTCGCTATGGCTCGATTGCAGTTGTTGAAGTTCACTCGGCTGAGTGCCAGGAGTCTTCCTTCCTATCCAGGCAAGGGCTTTTCTAATAAGGAATATGAGAGACGAGATAAAATCTGGAGGTCTCTTTTCTTCTTTTTGGGAATCCAGCAAGTATTCTATTCTTCCATTGGTGGTCTTCTGCTGTTGCTGAAGGAATTGATGTTGCTTAATCTGGTCTAAAAGCTGCTCTAAAGGTAATTGTAGAATTTCATCACCAAAACTATCATTCCAGGTCTCTGTAGAAAGTTGTACCCATTTAAAAGTGACACCAGTGAGTAGCACTTTTTCGTTTTCAAGTGCTTCGGGCAACTCTTCGTTAAGCCTCGCGTGATTACGAGTGACGGCATCAATTTGTAATTTAACTTCGAGGATGGGTTGGTAACGACGTCTTAAGGCAGTTATTTGCCTCCACAGTCTCTTTCCTTCTGACACTAAATTTTGAATATTCTCGGTATCCTCTCTGATACGACCGATAAAATTGGAACGGGTATGCTCAGCGTTTTCCAACCCGCGTAACGCGATTTTCCTTCTTTCACATTCCTCCTCTTCTGCCAATAGAGATGCTACTTCTTTATATTTTTCAAACTGTGCTTCTAAGCCTCTATTTTCTTGCTGGAGCGCCTTAATCCTTTCACCATACTTTTTTGTCTTTTTCTCGAGTTCCAATCTGCTTTCATTGATTTTTCGTCTTACCCTCAAATCGTGGAGAATTTCCTCTTGATCGAGAGGGTTTAACAAATCTCGGTTGATGAGTGGAGCCACTACACGATCAAAATATTCATCCAAACAACAATTTGGTATACAGGTATGGCCAAGAATTGGAGTTACATAGGCTAACCCTTCTTCCTCATCAAATTTTGGCAGATCGTGGATTTCAAGATATTGGAGGAATATTTTCCCCCATTTCACTTTCCAATTGGGATCAATTGGCCCCATCTTCTCTTCTAAGATTGGCCAATAACCAGACTCTTTATCATAGAGCCTACCCATGCCAACTAGAAAACATGCCAGGCAAGTATGCGCTTTTGCCTTTAGATAATGTGTACCCTTTGAGATGTTTGGGGTTATAGCCTGGTTTACCAGATTAGCTAGTATCTCAAGATCTTCGTCTGATAGGGTAATTTCTCCTAATAGTCGTATATGCTTGGCTGCTTCTGCAAGCTGCTTTTCGCAGTTATTGAGATCTGCACAATTCTCAAGCATGGCATTCTTCTTCCAAAGCCGTTGGGAGAACCAATGAGGCTCGAACTTTTAGGTAAGATGAATACGGATGGCTTTGATGAAGAAAAAGTCCTCGGCATCGGCTGCCATGGTGGCAGGTGCGCGACCGAGGATTTCTACCTGGTCGAGTTGATCGGTGGTGAGCCGCAGGGATTTATAGGTTTGGCTGCTATCTTTTTGATTCAGCACATGACCGGAGCGGTCTGTTGTGATGGGCTGGGTGATGATACCCACCAGGCCACCCCACTCTCCAGCGGTAAATTTGACCAGATCGCCGGTGTTTAGATTTACCTTTGACATTCTGGCTAACCTCCTCACGCATGATAGCACGATTTTATCCAAATCGTACCACATCTCTGGTTGTATACAACCAGCTGGCAGTTCCCGCACGGATAAAACCCCAACGGGCATAAGGCTCAGGTTGCGAGCAGGAGGAAGCAAGGTGAACGGCCTCAAGTCGGAGGCACCTCCTTGCGCGGTTGCCACGTAGAGCCATGACAAACTTGGGTTTCCAGGAAATGGGTGTGGACAAGAAGCCTTCCCCATAGTTTTTCGCGTTACTAAGCGTACCGGACCGAAGGGAAAGTAGTACCCTTGGGTCTCCAGCTGATTTTCCATTTTATCCTTCATTTGGCGATAGTTCTCCAGGCGAGTCTCTTCCTGTATGGACTCGTCGGGGGCACGGATCTGGGCTGCCCATCCACCGGCATAGAGTGTGATGGCCTCCCGCCGCTACCTCACGGTTCCATCGAACCTCTAGAGCGCGCTCTGCCAGATCGAGTCGTCCGGTTGCTTCAAATCGCTCCCTCGCTACTTCCAAGGATACCGACTCGACCGCAAAGATTTTCTCTCCATCTTGAGGATTGGCTGGAGATTGGATGATTTCGACATGGCCTACTCCGACCATGCGGTAATACTCAGGATGCGGGAGATGGGGCCGATACGGTTTTGATGCCAATGAGATACAATGCCATGCTCCAAAAACTGAAAATGATACCAGATTTGCACCTGCTTCTT
>Ga0315555_1002928_pt1 | contig 11879 bp, 6 predicted proteins | sample SalMarSW160380MG_FD_202113 | JGI IMG/M metagenome (GOLD analysis project Ga0315555, IMG submission 202113) | Salt marsh sediment microbial communities from the Plum Island Ecosystem LTER, Massachusetts, United States - Salt Marsh Sediment SW1603-80 ...
GTTTCCGATGCCTCAAATGGCGAACCGGTAGCCGGGGCGATTATACAGGTGGTCAATTCCGCTTTTATGGAAATCAGTAAAGAGGACGGATATTTCACCATAGAAAATTTACCACCGGGAACCTATGACATCAGCGTTTCGCATCTGGGATATCAATCTATTGAATTAAACCGGATAGTTATCACCGCAGACCAGCCCCGGCGAATTCTCATAAAGCTGTTGCAGGATCCCTTGCAATCCGATTCTGTATACGTTTTTGCCACTGCGGTTAACCCGGCAACGGATATGGACGGTGAAAAAATTATCCTGACAGGAGATAAGATAGAACAGCTGAAAAAACTGGGCCTTCCCGGGGTTCTGCAACAGGTTGCAGGACTTCAGATTCAGACCGGCAATGGGGGAGCCGGCAACATGATTATTCGGATCCACGGCGGATCCGGCAGTCAGGTACTGATCCTGCTGGATGGCCAGCGCCTCAATAACCCCCAGACGGGAGAAGTGGATTTGAACCTCCTTCCTCTGGAATTAATTGATAAAATTGAAATTACACCCCATGGGAACACCGCTGTTTACGGTAATAATGCTTTTGACGGAATCATCAATTTTAAAACCAGGAAAACGTCGGAAAGGGCAGGAGGGGATATTAAATCTTATCTCGGTTCTTTTTCAACCGCCGGTGGCGATGTAACCCTGAATTTCGATATCAGCGGTGTGGAATTTTTAACTAATTATCACCAAGATTATTCCGAACAGAATTTTCAGTACCAGCATGAGGGGGAGAAATTTACCCGTGAAAATGCCTGGACCAGAAATCAGAAATTTTTTTCAAAACTGACTTACCGTCACACGGCTAATGAGTTGAATATGCTTTTGAACTATAGTCAGGGTCAGCAGGGATTACCCTCATCTTTTTATGAAGAGATGCTTCATCATGATGCGTGGTCGAATTTTAAATTTACGACCTTTCAATTGAATGACCGCTGGCTTATCAACAACACATTCTTTGTAAGGACTCTGCTGGGATATCATAAACTGGATCAATTTTTTAATAATGGACAAGATCCTTCTCCGTTCACCCGTTATAAATCCAGGCAGAAAAACAATCTCTATGAAGCCAAATCAGAGGTATTTTATCAACTGCATCCATCCGTCAGTTCCAGAATGGGTGTGAATGTTCTGCGAGAACAGCTGGAAAGCGAGAATCTTTTGTACCCGCAATACAGTATCGGAAACAGAAACCGTAATACATTTTCGATCTATGGGAGCAGTGAATGGTCCTTTTCTTTTCTGGCCAGGATTTTGAAAGCCAATAACTGGCGTGCTGCTGCCCGATATGAAAAATATTTCAATCTGCCCGCTAAAATCTATCCTTTTTTCGGTTTTTCAATTACACCTTATTATTTATCGTTCATCAGTATATCCGGCAGCTGGGCCCGCGCAATTCGCTATCCGGATTTCAACAGTCTGTTCTGGAAGGGCGATGCCCGTTCCCGGGGTAATCCCGATCTGCTGCCGGAACGCAAGGATCAGTGGAATATAAGTTTGAGGACAACCTGGTCCAATCCGTTAATTTCCTCCCTTTCCGTTTATTATTTTTCGGAGAATATAGAAGATCTGATCTTCTGGCACCGGAATGTGCAGGGAATCTGGGAACCGCGAAATGAACAGAAGGTCCACAAACAAGGGTTGGATTTTCAGCTGGATCAGATCCTTATCCGGCAGCATCTTCAGTGGAAATTAAGTTACAGTTATATTGATGCTCTCAACAAGAGTGATGAACCCAATCGTTATGATAAACAGATAGTTTTCGTTCCTCAACATAGTCTCTCATCCTCCATCCAGGGACAGCTGAAAGCAATTCAACTTCTGCTTTTGTACAGATATGTCAGTGAGCGGCATGTAACGGCCGCCAATACCGGCATACCGCTGCATTCCTATAATGTCTGGGACATTCTGGCCTCATATGACTGGATCATTGGCGAATTCAAACTGGAATTAGGTGGCGCACTTAAAAATCTTAGCGGGACAAATTATGAACTGATACGGGGATACCCCATGCCGGGCCGGGAGTTCCAACTATCCCTGGCTCTTAAATACCATTCAAATTGATGGAGAACAGATTTATGAAGATTTTTACAATGGTATTTCTGATGATGATGACATTGCAAATTCATGCTCAATTGTCCAGAAGTGCTTATGTGGTGAATACCCTGGGAGAAGATCTGACGGTGATAGACTTGAAAAATCAGGTAGTTCGTTCTCCCTCCATTCCCCTCGGCTATTTGCCCAACAGTGTGAAAATACGAAATGAAAAAGCCTATAGTGTTATTTCCGGTTCCAACGAAATACATATATTAAATCTGCAAACATTAATTCCGGCAGGGACTATTTCACTTTCGGCAGGAACAAATCCTTATGACATTGATTTTATTAATGATTCGATTGCAGTTGTCAGCCAGTTGTTTGCCAATCAGGTGGCATTTGTAAATGTAAATACCCGGAATGTCAGCAGAACTGTTGACGTTGGTATGGGACCGCAGGGAGTGAAATATTTTGAAGGCCGTCTGTATGTGGCAAATTCCGGATTCAATGGATCGGGCTATGATCCTGGTAAAATCAGTGTTATAGACCTGACGGACTATTCCGTTTCCTTTATCCCGGTTGCGCTGAATCCGCAGTCTCTCGATGTTGACGGGAACGGACACATTATAGTTACCTGTTCGGGGGATTATAATTCCGTGAGTGCACAGCTGGATATAATTGATCCTGATTCAGCCTCTGTTATTTTTTCACAGCCGCTGGCGATTCCGGTTACCAATATTTTTATAAATGCCAGTAATAAGGCATTTCTGGCAACCTACATATCCCGTGTGATGGTGTATGATTTGTCCCGCCGTCAGTTTATACGTGACCAGGATGATGCCCTCCCGGGTGGACCGGGAGTTGCCTTCGATGCCCTGGATAATGCCTATATCTGCCATTTTGATGAAGATTCGGTTTATGCATATTCACCTGCTTATGAGAAAATAGGTGGCTTTCAGGTTGGCGACGGCCCCGTTTCCATCGCAGTTTATGATCCGGCATTTTCAGTGCTGAAAGCCGAAGATGCAAATCTGCCGGAACAGCTGGATGTGTCACCCAATTTCCCCAATCCGTTTAATCCCTCAACAACCATTGAATTTCGTCTCAGGGACATTCAAAAAGTCTCATTGGAAATTCTTGATATAAAGGGTAGCCTGATCCGTGAACTGGTAAACGGTGTGCTTTCCGCCGGGAGTCACCGGATTTCCTGGGATGGCAGAAACAGTGCGGGGAAAACGGTTGCTTCAGGGATTTATTTTTACCGGATTCGGGCTTCGCAGCATGTGAAAACAGGAAAAATGAATCTGATCCGATGAAATTTTACTCCCGTACTGTGACAGGGCTTAGTTATGTATGAGAAATATATTGAATCTCCCTGCGTAAATACCTGTAAAATTGACCGAAATACCAGTTTCTGTATTGGCTGTTATCGTACTTTGCAGGAAATTGCCGCCTGGTCACGGTTGGCGGAATCAGAAAAAGTCGCCATATTAAAAGGGGTTAAGTTACGCAAAACCCGGCAGTTGCTTACTTAAAAAGGTCAATCTTTTGTTTAAATTTTTAACATGCCATGCAGGAAAAAAACACCGTGTGAACGGGTTTATACTGCTTATTTACACTTTGATGGTCGTGGCAGTTCCTGCAGGATTTTCCCGGGAAAGCAGCCAGCGGGTTATCGCGCTGGCGCCCCATGCAACGGAACTCATGTATAAACTGGGAGTGGGAAATCTGCTGGTGGGGAGAAGTGATTTTTGTGTCTATCCACCGGCAGCCCTGGACATTGAGCCGGTTGGGGGATATCTGAATATTGATTACGAAAAAATTGTTCATCTGAATCCCGATTATATTCTGCAGTTTCCCAACAGCGAAAACCGTCGTAAACTGGAAGAGCTCGGTTTCACCGTGGTGGATTTACCCAATGAAACTGTGGATCAGATTCTGCAAAGTATCCGAAAAGCCGGTATGTTATTTCAGCGGGAGAAAGAGGCGGACCGCTTAATAGAAGGCATCCGGGATACTTTAGGGATGGTATGTCCTGCGGATACAGCCATCCGGCCGGTGAAGGGGTTGCTGGTTGTGGGGCGGCAGCCGGGCAGTCTTGCGCAACTCTACGTAGCAGGTAAAGATACCTATCTGAGTGAAATCTGGGAAGCATGTGGAGGGGTTAACGTTATGGATGCCGGCCCGACGCGTTACTTTTCAGTGAATAAGGAAGACCTGTTAAAAACAGAGATTAATGTTATTCTGGAGTTTCATCCCGACTGGGATCTGACTCTCCAGAGAATTCAAAGGGAAAAAATGGCCTGGAACCTGTTCAGTAATCTGGAGGCAGTAAAGGAGGGCGGTATTTATTTATTTTCAGATCGGTTCTATGTGATTCCCGGGCCCCGAATCAGTCTCATTTCAGTAAAATTTCATGAAATTATACAGAATTTTTTAAAAAAACAAAAATGATCCGGTTTGATAAGGTAAATTTTTCTTACAATAATCATTTTTCACTGAAAAATCTTGATTTTTCCGTAAGAGACGGTGAGTTTCTGGGGATCATCGGTCCTAACGGCGCCGGAAAATCGACTCTGCTCAAACTTATCGATCGTCTCCTTCATCCGCTGTCCGGACAAATTTCCATAAATGGAAAAGTCCTGCAACATTACACCCGCAAAGAACTTGCCAGAATCATCGGGTTCGTACCTCAGGAATTCACCAGTTTATTCCAGTTTACGGCTCTGGATATTGTGATGATGGGGCGGTTTCCCCATCAAAGAGCACTGGCTTTCGATTCTCTAGAGGACCGCCGGATTTCTCTGGATGCCATGGAGTCCACCGATTGTCTTGATGTAAAAGAACGGGATTTCAAGACCCTGAGCGGGGGTGAGCGTCAGCGGGTGGTTTTGGCCTCCGCACTGGCGCAGGAACCGCTTATTCTTCTTCTGGATGAACCAACCTCCGCCCTGGATATCCGGCATCAGATCCATTTTTATAAAATTCTGCGTAAACTCCGTCAAGAGCGCGGGATGACCATTCTAACCGTCACCCACGATATCAACCTGGCGGCCCAGTTTTGTGAACGTATCCTGGTAATAAAGCGGGGACAGATTGTTGCGGACGGCCCGGTCCCCCTGGTCATGAAAAAAGAGATTCTGGAAACCGTTTATGATATTCCGGTTGAGATTATTCAACATCCTGCTACCGGGTTACCGGTAATTTATCCCCGCCTGAAACCAGAGGACAGTACTCGTAAATGACCACACATTTAAAGAAAATATGGTTACTGGGATTTATTTTTCTTCTGTTTATCGCCACTCTCATGATCACACCATTTATAGGTTCTCAACACCTGGATTACCGGCAGGTCCTGCACTATCTGGAAGGAATGGTAACGGCGGATGGGACCATCTTCTTTCGCATACGTATACCACGGATTTTGCTGGCATGTATCACAGGTGCATCCTTTTCCCTGGCAGGGTTGATTTTTCAGGCATTGTTGCGTAATCCCCTGGCCACACCCTATACACTGGGTGTATCATCCGGCGGAGCATTGGGAGCAGTCCTGATGATAAAACTGGGACTCAGCTTCTCCGTGCTGGGGTTCACCACTATCCAGACAGCTGCTTTCTGTGGAAGTTTGCTGACTATAATCCTGGTTTTTTATCTGGCCCGCCGCCAAAAACGGATTGCGGTACATACCATGATACTGGCCGGTGTCACCATTAGCTATTTTTTCGGGGCCCTGATCCTGCTGCTCCATTTCCTGGCAGATTTTACTGAAACCCGTCAGATGATCCGCTGGATGATGGGTGGTCTGGATGTAGTGGATCCCGGGTTGATTTGGAAATCTCTTCCCTTGCTGGTAGTGAGTTTTATTATTTTGTTTTACCATGCCCGTATGCTTAATATTCTCAGCACTTCGGAAGAAACCGCCTGGAGCAAGGGCGTTTCCGTGGACCGGGTGCAGAAAATTTCCTTTCTGCTGGCCTCCCTGATTACCGGACTGGTGGTCGCCATCAGCGGTCCTATCGGATTTGTCGGATTGATTGTTCCCCATTTCCTGCGGATTCTGCTGGGTCTGGATCATCGCTATCTGATTCCTGCCGCCATATTTGGCGGAGGTGCATTTCTGACGGTTTGTGATACCTTCGCCAGGACCATCATGGCTCCGGTGGATATCCCTGTGGGAATTATTACCGCCATTCTGGGCGGCCCTTTTTTCCTCTGGATTCTGGTTCGCAGAACTTAAATCCTGAATCGAACTTATTATTGTCCTGAACGTATCGATAATACTACAAAAAATACAGTTTTTATTTTGTTTTTCTTGTCTTTATTTTTGAACAACAAATTCGGAGATATGAACTGAGCAACTGCTACGAGCGAATGAATTTACATATGGTAGATAGTGACTATCATTCATTTTCGGACATTTAAATGGTGGATATTCTTCCTCGGCTTCATGTTGCGGTGGTTGCCTGTTTGTGCTCAGAATAATCTTACCGACCGCCTTTTTCTGGATTTACCTCCGGATACGTTTATAACTATTACCGATTCACTTACCGACAGCCTTAAACTGCCTGATCATTTTCTTATTCCCAGGTCCGACAAAATTTACCGCAACAATTTCCGGCTGATACGGGGGGTACATTATAATGTGAATGACCGCATGGGGGTCATAGACTTCCTCCGGTCTGTAGTTGCAGGTGACAGTATTACGGTGATATATCAGAAGTACCCTTTTCCCCTGATTCCGGATTATTACCGCCGGGAATTGCAGTTTGTTCAACTGCCGGATTCCCTGAAGGGGAGGGAACACATCACCGGAAAGGTGGTGGGCAGCCGCTTTCTTGAGGATATAGATGCTTACGGCAGTAATCTGGAAAAAAGCGGAAGTATTGTGCGCGGTATCGAAATCGGTACTAATCGTGATCTCACTCTTAATTCCGGGTTAAATCTGCAGTTATCTGGGTATATCACACCCGAGTTGCAGGTTGTGGCTGCTCTGACAGATGAAAGCACCCCTATTCAGCCGGAAGGAAATACCCAGACCCTGCGTGAAGTTGACAAAGTATTTGTCAAAATCATCAGTCCTCATATCGGAGGAACGCTGGGGGATTTTAACCTGTCTTATCAGAACTCTTTCTTTGGAAATTTAAACCGGAAATTGCAGGGCATTTCGGCTTATGGTGAATTCCGGCAGTATAATCAGCAATTAACTTATGCCACTACCCGTGGTACCTTCACCACTAATCAATTCCTGGGGCAGGAGGGGAATCAGGGACCTTACCAGCTGTCAGGCAAGAACGGGGAAAGGGATATCATCGTACTTGCCGGCACCGAGAGGATTTATGTGAACGGAGAGCTTCTCATAAGAGGGGAAAATAATCAGTATATCATCGATTACAGTCTGGGTCAGATTACCTTTACCAATAACAGACTGATCACCGGTGATGATCGCATTGAGGTAGATTTTGAATATTCTGATAATTTTCAACGGTATGGAAAGAGTTTCGTTGGTTTGTCATCCCGGAAAGGTACTCCCGGCCCCGGATTTTCTTATGATGTTCGGCTTTTCCGGGAGTGGGATGATACCAAAAACCTGCTGGAGGACAGTTCGCCTCTAACCCCAGAGGAACAAGAAGTTCTTGCCAGGGCAGGAGATAACCAGCTGGCCGCCAGCGTGAGCGGCGCTGATTCGGTGGGACCGGGCGAAGGGAATTATGTTAAGCGGGATACTCTGATCGGTGTGGAAAATTATAAATATTTCCGGTATACCGGAGCCGGTAATGGAAATTTTAATGTACGGTTTAGCAGCGTCGGGCAGGGCAACGGAAGTTATCTGCGCGAGAGATTAGGTATCTACCGCTTCCTGGGTCCGGGGCGGGGGGATTATCTGCCAATAAAACTGATTCCGCTGGCCGGGGATAAAAAATTAGCCGACCTGACACTGAGTTATAAACTTGGGAATAACCTCAACCTGATTGGTGAGGGAGCGGTGAGTCTCTATGACCGGAATGTTTTTTCCTCCCTTGATGATAACAATAATCTGGGAAATGCCTTTACCTTTGGCACAAATTATTTTAATGATGAGACAGAACTGTTTGGAACGTCGCTGGGTGTGGTTAACTGGCAATTGAAATGGCGGCGGCAGGAAAAAGAATTTTCCCCACTGGACCGTCAGTTTCAACCGGAATTCAATTACAAGTGGAATTTAAACAGTACTACACTTCAAAACGATGAAAATACCATCGAATCCACACTCACCTATTTCCCGAAACAGTTCATGCAGTTTAAACTGGATAACGGATATATTCAAAGAGGCACAGAGATATCTTCCCGGCGAACCCGGGGTGATATTAATATCAGTGATTCCTCTCTGGTGAAACTGGAAGGCTATTATGAGTTAATAGATAGTAAAAATCTAAGTCAGGAAAGTAACTGGCAACGGTCAGGAAGTCTTATTGGCAAACAATTTGGGAGATTTTTCCCCTATGTTGGATATAGCCAGCAGGATCGTACCGTTACTACTTCACCGGAAAAAATCAGCGGTTTTTATTTTCAGAACGGGGATGCCGGTCTCAATATTAAGACATTTCTAGGACTGAGATGGTTTCTGCTGAGCCGGATCCGCGATGATTACCTCTATGATCCTTATATTCGAAATCAGAGGCGGAAGCTGGCCAGATCCTATACTCACTCACTGGAAGGTGCATTTATACAGAGCAGGAAATGGCAGGGACGGATGTCCTTTGTATACCGTCAGAAAAATTATGAACCATTTTTTAAAAATTTAGCGGCAGACAGCATCCCTGTCTGGCAGCCGGATCCACAATTTCAGGATACTTCCTGGGGCAATAAACAAAGTCACCTGGGCCGGATTGAACTTCAATACATAAACGAGCCAAGAACCGTTGACAGCCGCTGGCAATATCGGGTGGCCAGCGAATTACAGGCCCTGCAGGAAAAAGTTTTCATTTTTGTGGGAGAAAACCGGGGTAATTACCGGTTTGACGACTATTTGCAGGAATATGTACCCGATCCGCAGGGGGATTATGTTCAGGTAATTTTATCCACCGGAAACTTTGAAGCGGTTACCAACATCGAAGCCAGCTGGCAGATCAGATACCGTCCTAAAAAAGAATCAGCAAAGTATGAGGGATTACAAAATGTTTTTAGAAATATCTCATTCTATTCTCTGGTAAAGGTAAATGAAAAGAGCCGGGAATCGGAAGTATGGGAATTGTATCTTCTCAATCTTAAAAAATTTCATAATCCTTCAACCACTTTGCGCGGGACTTACGCTCTGGATCAGGACATTTATTTTTTCGAACGAAATCCTCAATTTGGAATCACCCTGCGCAGCCGTTACCGCGACAACCTCTCCAATGAATTTGTGGAATCCGGCTTCAATGAGACTCTAAAAAACTGGGATCGATCTATCAGCTGGCGTCAGAGTCTGATAGCCAGGAAACTGTCCCATGAGCTGGAATATCTGCAGAGTATTGTCACCCGTAAAGTGGCGTCTATTCCTTCCAGAGGCCGTGATATTTTCGGCCATACCGGGGCTCTAATCCTCAATTACCGGCCGGTTTATGCCTGGCAGATTCAAACTCGCATAGAGGGGGCTTTCCAGAAAGACAGGGCGGTGCTGAACAAACTCACCGTACGCTATTTTGAGCTCAGGCCACAGATTAATTATGCCATTGCCGGCAAAGCACGTGCACAACTAAGCGCTGATTTTATTGATGTGAAAGTCCTTGATAATCCCTTTGGACGTCCCGTCCCCTTTGAAATGGCTAAGGGAAAGCGAGAGGGTCTGTCGATTCTCTGGAATATCCGCTTCGAATATTTTATTTCCGGTAATATTACCACCACCTTTAATTTTACCGGTCGCCGGGATGCCGGATCCCAGCGGGCGATCTACCTGGGACAAGCTGAAATAAGGGCCTTCTTTTAACATGGCAGATCATGTGAAGACATTTGCTGTTTTTTCTCTGATAGTGCTGAGCTCAGTTCTGTGGCCGGTTTGTCACCCTGGCGTCATGAGTGCAACTGATGATGCCGGTTCTCAAGTTCTCTTCATTCAGAAGGTGGAAATTCACCTCTCCGGCCGGATATCATCCAAGATAAAATTTGGTGAGAAAAAATTTCATTATCAGCCGGCAGATAAAACGGTCATAAAAAATCTTCACAGTGATCTAATTGCCGCCTTGCGGGAGAAGGGTTATTATCTGGCACAAGTGGATTCGACACACATCGAAAAAATAAATGAGCAGAATGCCATTATCCATTTATTCATATCCCCGGGGCTGCCTTTTATTTTATCTGCCTTGGTCTGGCAGCTTCCCGATTCCCTGCAGCCTGAATTTCAAAATGAAATTACGGATAGAGTTGAGATATATACCGGGAAACCCTATACAGATGAATTACAAAAGGATTTGTTTCGCTCGGTCATTTCTATTTTTGAAAATAAAGGATATCCGCTTTGCAGAATCGAGACTACCGGTTTCGAAATTGACAGCCTGAAAAATTCACAGATGGGTTTTACCTTAAAGATGGACATCAATCCCGGCAGAAAAGTAATCATCTCCGGATTAAAATTACCTGAAGGTTCCGATATCAGTGTGCGTTATTTGGAACGGATATTCCGGTTCAAAAAAGGTGAATTATTCAGGGAGGAAAATGTGGAACGTTATGAGAGGGTTCTTCGCAGGCAGGATTTTATCAAAAAAACAGAGCCACCGCAACTGCTGCTGGAGGAAGACAGCCTTTACGCTCTGAAACTTAATTTTGAAAAAGCACCCTCCACTACCCTGGATGGTATTGTAGGATATATACCACCGCCGCTCAATGAGCCTTCCCAAAACGGTTATTTTACGGGATTATTCAATATTGGTTTACGTAACCTTCTGGGGACCGGCCGGAGGCTGGATGTATTCTGGCAGAAACCGGACCGTTATTCCGAGGAATTCCGGGTGAAATATCGGGAACCGTTTATTTTCGGATTACCATTTCATATGGGCGGCATGATGCACCGCCTGATACGTGACACAACCTATATTGAATGGGAATATTCACTCAATGCGGAGATTCCACTTAATGAATTTCTGACAGGATCTGCGCGCTTTTACAGCCGGGAAGTCTTTCCGGATTCTCTGGCCAGTCGTCAGCAGCGGCTTCCCCGGACGCGTTCTGTAAATAGCGAGTTGGGTGTGAGTTGGGATACCCGCGATGAATTGTATAATCCCCGCAAGGGCCTGCTGTTCTCATTAAATTTCGACTATGGAACCCAGCGAAATGTGGGCCCACCCTACCTGCTGGAAGAAGATTCGCTGATTGACAAAACGGACGTCACTGAAATGAGAGGAGAAATTTCCACCTTCCTGCCGGTTTTCAGAAAACAGGTGGTGGCCATAGAACTTCATACGGTTCTTATCGGTCATCAGGGACAGAAAGTTCGTCCGCCGGATATGTTCTGGTTTGGTGGTGCCACCACCCTGCGGGGATATCGGGAAGATCAGTTTTTCGGTGAGAGAGTAGGCTGGGCGAACCTGGAATATCGTTTCATACTGGCTCCCCAGTCACGGCTGTTTGTATTTTCTGACCTGGGTTATTTCAGCAGGAAACTGCCACAGCCGGAGAAAAAATTTCTGCTAAGTTACGGAGTGGGAATCGGTTTCCCCGGCCCACTGGGTATCCTGCAAGTTGATTACGGCCTGGCGAGGGGATCTTCATTCAGCGAGGGTAAAATCCATTTTCGCATCATCAATGAATTCTAAAATAAACAGAAATCAGCAGGTAGGCTATTT
>Ga0315555_1002931_pt1 | contig 11871 bp, 7 predicted proteins | sample SalMarSW160380MG_FD_202113 | JGI IMG/M metagenome (GOLD analysis project Ga0315555, IMG submission 202113) | Salt marsh sediment microbial communities from the Plum Island Ecosystem LTER, Massachusetts, United States - Salt Marsh Sediment SW1603-80 ...
ACTATGTATCTGCAGGGGTCTGGGCTTTTGATAGTAACAGCCCGAATATATCGGAGATTGCACCTATTGAACAGATCACTAATAATTCATTCTCTTACATTATTTGTCCTCTTACGGTCTGTCATATAGTTCTTGAGCCGCAAATAACATGTCCGATTGATGACGTCAACGGCGATAGGGGCCAGGATACAGAGCAACCGCTGTAAGGCGTCCTGCGGAGAGTGTCAGCGAAGGGGGTATGGACGATGGATGATGTGACTATGACAGGGCCATCGCATACTTTTACTACCCCCCAAAAACGCAGCGCTTCTAAAATTCAGCTTAGTGTGCCCCCACAGTCGGCCAGCCCGGTGTAAGATAAACTTACAGAAAAGCAATCTTTTTGGTATAATACATGTCATCGGACGGCTTATAGGTGATTAACAGAGATTGCAATGTTTCACAGGCAAATAACCAGCTATAGGGGCATGCTGCGTACTGCCCTCATCTTTATCTTTGTTCTTATAGCGGCTTTTCGTACGAATGGCCCAGCTTTGGCTGCCCAGACCGACAGCAGCTACGAAGGAGCTCTCCAAACGAATACCTTCTGGACACCGCAGCAAAATCCTTATCGAGTTACCGACGAATTGATTGTGCCCACAGGTGTGACAATGACGATTATGGCCGGAACAACCGTTCACTTCGGCACCAACGCGAGGATCGTCATTCAGGGACGTCTGGTTGCCGAAGGCACTGAAACGATGCCTATCGCCTTTACCGGGGGGTTCGAACGACACCACTGGCGAGGTCTTCAATTCGACCAGACGATGGAAGACAACCGCATTCGATACGCCGTTCTCGAAGACGCCCGCACGGACGACGGCATGGTCGGCCTCCAGGATTCACGATTGCTCGTCGAACACGTGACCTTCGATCACTGCACCCGACGACGCATCCGAACGCTGGACTCCAGCTTGATTGTACGCAACTGTAGCTTCGAGAACATGTTCGGCCCGGATGAGCCGCCGAGCACCGATAACCTCAGCGAACACATCTGGGGCAGCGGTATTCCAGATAACGGATATTTCATTATCGAGGAAAACATCTTTGGTACCAACAAAGGTCATAACGACGCCGTTGACTTCGACGGGCCGGCCCGGCCCAATCCCATCCCTCATATTCGTAATAATATCTTTTTGGGTGGTGGTGACGATGCACTCGATCTCGAATGTGACGCGGTCATCGAAGGCAACACCTTCATGAACTTTGTCCGCGACTCGTACAATAAGGCCTCCGACGAAGCCAACATTCTCTCCGCCGGTTCAGAGAAACACTACGAGCTGTCACACAATGTCTTTATCAACTCCCAGCATATTGCACAAGTCAAAAACGGCGCCTTTCTGACTTTTGCCAACAACACCGCCGTCAATATCTCCGGCGTAGCTATCTATTTCGACCTCGATCTGCCCGGTCGAAAACCCGGTCATGGAGCCTATCTCGAAAACTGTATCTTCCAGCACACTTCTATCGTCCTCGAAGGAATCGCGGACGACACGGAAGTGAGCGTCAACTACTGTCTCCTGCCGGCCCAATGGCACAACCTGGGCACCGGTAACATGGATACCGATCCATGTTTTGTTGATCCAGGCCGTTGGGTTAAAGTAAATGACCCAAATAAGATTACCGAACCTAATGATCCAAATGCTGTTTGGGTTGATGGTGATTACCACTTGAAGTCTCAAGCTGGAAGATGGGATCCCGTAAGCGAAAGCTGGATTCAAGATGATGTCACAAGTCCCTGTATCGATGCAGGCAATCCGATGTCACCAATCGGCTTAGAGCCATTTCCCAATGGTGGTATTGTCAATATGGGAGCCTACGGCGGAACAGCCGAAGCCAGCAAATCATATTTCGACGAACCGGTTTGTGAAACGATTGTCTCAGGTGATATAAACGGCGACTGCAAAGTTGATTTTGCAGATTTAGCGATTATGGTCTTGCACTGGCTGCAAAGTAATACATCGATATGAGCGATAGCCGAAAAAAATTCATGGAAATAGGTAAAAAAATCTTGAAAAAAGCGAACAGTTACAACTAAGATGTAATCTAAAAGAATAAGCAGGCTAAAATATATTATAATTTGTTTTGTCATCATAATTCCTCAATATCATCTATAATACGCCTGCTCTTGAAAAGTGAGAGGTTTTTCTGATTTCGTGCCCAAAATGCAGTTTCTTTGGGTTTTTTCTCAGGAAAACAAGAATATCTGGAATATAGCCTTGAGCGTATGCATTCGCCGAACCGACCCTTTTGGCGTAAATGCGCTACGGTATTGTAGTCCGTAGTGCCGTTATATATTTATTATTTTTATTGAAAGGGCAGGAAAATGAGAGGGAAAGAAAATCTTGTTAGATGTGCCGCAAGGCGCGCAGCATGGCTTGCGCCACATCCCATAGTGGAGTCTCTGTGCGTACTGTTTCTTTTAGTGGCCATGTCCATGGCCACCGCACAAACACCTATACCTGAGCCATCTGGTACACCAACGATAATTTATGTTGATGTCAATGCAAACGGATTAAATATTGGCTCAAGCTGGGCGCATGCTATCAACTCCCTGCAGGATGCTTTATTGCTTGCCTATTTTTATGAGAAGCCGGTGGAAATCCGTGTTGCTCAGGGTATTTATACTCCAGATCGAGGAATAGGTATCATGCCCGGAGATCGTACGGCTTCGTTTCAACTCATAAACGGTGTAACTGTTAAAGGCGGTTATGCGGTCTTGAACCGCCGAGGCGGGGGACCTGATATCCGGGATATCAACCAATATAAAAGCATTCTAAGCGGCAACCTTAACGCCGACGATAGCCCAGTTTCCGCCAATTACGGGGACAATAGCTGTCATGTAGTAAGAGCCAGCGGAACCGATGCGACAGCCGTACTGGATGGTTTAACCATTACCGGTGGTGGTTACGCCGAGGGCCCACTTCCTTATGGTGGTGGTGGGATGTACAACGATAGGAGCAATCCGGCTCTGATCAATTGTACATTTACTGGAAACGCGGCAGTAGAAAGTGGAGGCGGGATGTACAACAACAGCAGTAATCCGGTGCTGCTCAACTGTACGTTCAGCGGGAACACAGCGCCGAGAAGCGGCGGTGGGATGTACAATTCTGAAAGCAACCCTACACTGACCAATTGCACATTTGTTGATAATCGGGGAGGTGACAGTGGCGGTGGAATGTACAACATTAATAGTAACCCAATGTTAGCTGACTGTATGTTCAGCGGCAACACGACAACAGGAAGCGGAGGTGGGATGTTCAATGATAGTAGCGCCCCGACACTGCTTAACTGCATATTTAATGGAAACTCGGCGCAGATAAGCGGCGGTGGAATGTACAATCGCTACACAAGCCAGCCGAGTCTGACCAACTGCATATTCAGCGGCAATTCCGCCGGAAGCGGCGGTGGTATGGAGAGCCTCGATGATAGCCATACAACTTTGCTCAATTGCACTTTCAGTACCAACGTTGCGACGGCGGGTGGTGGGGCAATCTCAAGCATCCAGGATAGTATTACAAAACTGGTCAACTGTATTCTATGGGCTGATATGCCTGACGAGATATGGATTGTAAGAAGCGAAAGGGGGCGTATAAGTACAAGTGGAGCAGTAGAGATTACATACAGCAATGTACAAAATGGTTGGCCTAGTGAAGGCAATATTGATATTGAACCATTATTTGCCGATCCTGAGAATGGTGATTACCATTTGAAATCTCAGGCGGGGCGGTGGGACCCGATAAGTCAAAGCTGGGTCATAGACCAGCAAAGCAGCCCGTGTATCGATGCGGGTGATCTCGGCATGCCGGTTGGCCTCGAACGATTTCCTAATGGCGAACGAATCAATATGGGTGCATACGGCGGTACAGCAGAAGCCAGTTTGTCGCCGCAGCAACAACCAAATTTATTTAGTAAGGCTACCGACCCAGACCCTGCCAAAGAGGCTGAAAATGTTCTTCGGGATGTCACGTTGAGATGGACCGCCGGCATAAACGCCGTCTGGCATAATGTTTACTTCGGCCCCAGCATTAATGATATGTTGCTTGTATCAATGTATCAAACTGCGACTAAATTCGAGCTCGAAATGTTGGAATATGGAACTACATACTACTGGCGCATCGATGAGGTTGATAGCGATGGGTCTATAACGACTGGTGGAGTCTGGACATTTACAACAACTACCCCGCCTCAACGTAGATGACGCCAATTCAGAACAGAAGACAGAGAACAGAAGACAGAGAACAGAAGACAGAAGAAGGACGAGTGATGATGGACGTGGGACAACGTTTAGCCGGCACGTCTTTCGACCCGGCTCAGGCCTGCCGCGAGCAAGGCCAAGGGGACGGGCCTGTAGTGCCGGTGAACGGCTGCCGATGCGGATATATCTCTTTTTGGGTAAACATTTTGGGCGTAAGATGTAAATATGTTATAATATCATTGAATTATAAACATTCGTAGTATCCCTTGCAGGAGGATGAAAAATGCAAAGGAGTAAAGATCAACGTAAACCCCCTGTGAAACCGCATGTTGACCCCGCAATAAATTGCGGGGCTAAACCTGTCTCGAGCAATGTCGAGAGATATTTAGCCCCCAAATCCTTCGACCTGGCTCAGGACAGGTTTATTTGGGGGTTTATATTTTGCATAGGATTTATGTTTTACGTGGTCCCAGCCTATGCAAATAATTCCCAGCAGCCAGTTGAAATCCGTGTTGCAGGCGAGCTTACCGAGGATACCACGTGGTCCGGAACAGTCGTTGTCGAAGATAACGTTTTCGTACCGGCTGGCATTGTTTTAAATATTGAGCCGGGAACAGCAATCTTAATGAAGGACTCCGTCTCGCTTCTCGTCTATGGCCAGCTTTTAGCTGACGGCAACGAAGCCGAGCCGATTCGCTTTACACGTTATGAAGACGGCACAACGTGGAAACAGATTATGCTCATTAAGGCAGCGGACAGTCGCTTTACGCACTGTATCATTGAGTACGCTGACAGCGAAGGTGCACATCAGGACTACTATGAGCCTGGGCCGAGGACGTATCACGAGGCTTTGGTTGTATTAGCAAGTCATGTCGATTTTGAAAGGTGCATCTTTCAAAAACTTCCTGACGAGAGCAGAAATGCAGAGGGTGACGCCATAGCCATAATATCGGATGACCCAAATCATCCTGGAGATGCAAAAGCAGATATTAAAGGCTGTCGGTTTCTTTCCATCGGGCAGGGTGTGCATACGAGGTACTCATACGTATTGGTTGAAGATTGCTTCTTTACAGGTAAACGCGGCGATAATGATGATGTTGATTTGTGGGGTGAGAGCGACCCCCCACCTCTTATCCAAAATAACCTGTTCTTGAATCCTGAACACGATGATATGATAAATCCCACAAGGTGTTCGGCGGTTATTACTGGAAACGTCGTTGCCGGAAGTGATGATCACGGCATTGTCCTGCGTGACAGGTGCTTTCCGGTCGTGATGAATAATGTAATTTACGACTGCCGTAACGCCGGTATAGCGGTAGAGAATTCTTGTGAGGCGCTTTTGGTTAATAACACGATTGTAGATTGTGGCAGAGGGCTTAGGCTTTTCGATTTGGGCAGATGGGGTCCTCCGTATCGCCTCAATCCGGGCGGCGGAACAGCAACAGTCATCAATTGTATCATCTGGGATTGTTCACAACCTGTCACTCTGACAGACAGTTCAAATAATGAAATCGAAGATACTGGCTCTCACATAACAATCAGTTACTCCAACGTCGAAGACGGCCAGGATGGCATATCGATCTCCGGGGATAATTCGACTTTTACATGGGGACAAGGTAACATCGATATCGACCCGCGTTTTGCTAATCCGAATAGGGAAGACTTACATTTGAAATCACAAGCAGGGTGCTGGGACCCAAACAGCCAAAGCTGGGTTAAGGATGATGTCACCAGTCCCTGTATTGATGCAGGCGATCCGAACAGTCCTGTTGGCTTAGAGCTATTTCCTAACGGTGGCATTATCAACATAGGAGCTTATGGGGGAACGGCTGAGGCGAGCAAATCATATTTAAGCGAGCCGGTCTGCGAGACCGTCGTCGCCGGCGACATAAACGGCGACTGCAAAGTGGACTACAAGGATTTTGCTATCATGGCTTCTCACTGGCTTGAGCAGAGATAACAGGCCTAACAACCGAAATTCGATATTCGAATTTGATTCGTTGGATATGTCATCCAGGTCAGCTAAAATCTTGATAACAGGACCGCCGGGCTGTGGCAAAACGACCGCCGTAATGCAAATCTTGGGAAGTCTGAACTGCAAAAAGGCGGCAGGTTTTTATACGCAGGAAATCCGCCAGGGAGACAAGCGTAAAGGTTTTCGCTGGACTCGCCTGGATGAGGCTACGGCAATACTTTCACACATCGACATCAAAGGGCGTTTCAAAGTAGGAAAATACGGCGTAGATGTCACCGGCTTTGAAAAATCCGTAGTGCCTGTCTTAGACTGTGAGCAAAGTGACACTGAGTTTTTTGTCATCGACGAAATCGGCAAGATGGAGTGTTTATCTGGTAAGTTTGTCGCAGCGGTTCGCCGGCTCTTTGCATCTGATAAGTCCGTATTAGCAACCGTGGCGCAGAAAGGCAAAGGTCTAATCTCTGAGGTAAAGAATTATCCCGATGTCAGAATATTTAACCTGACCCGTCATGGACGTGAGAAAGCAGTCGCTGAAATTCTTCAAATCTTCTTGGCCTAAATTAAGCTCCGTAATATATTAATTAACGAACAACTAAAATTTTATTGAAGGGATTCTATTATGTCAGGATGCAAATCTTTTCAAGTTGCCGGTGTGGATGGATGCAAAGCTGGATGGTTTGTTGTTATCGCTTCGGTGGCAAAACGCGGCTCGAGGCGGGTTTTGCCTGCGGTTTTACCGCAGGTTAACATGCTTTGTGGAATCTGGACATAGTTTGATTTTATGGATATGATACTACAGATTAAAATGATTAAGAACGAGATTAAACATGCGTGAAATAATAAACCTTCCCAAACCGAGCCAGGACGGTTCAATGTCACTGGAGCGAACAATAGCTACCCGGCGGTCCTGGCGTGACTTTCGGTCTCAGCCTCTTACACCTGAGCAAATCGGACAATTAACCTGGGCGGCTCAGGGGCAGGACACTAAGAGCAGGTATCGCACAGCACCTTCAGCAGGAGCTACCTATCCGCTGGAACTTTTGTTAGTGGATGAGCGGGGCCTTTTTCACTATTTGCTTGGTGAACATGCTCTGGAAAAACTTTCGGCTCAGGACCTGCGTTCTGCGCTTGTGTCTGCTGCGTGGGAACAGGGATTTATTGAAGCGGCACCGCTGACTTTGGTTTTTGCAGCCGAATTTGCCAGAACTACGGGACACTACGGCCGGCGAGGTATGCGCTATGTTTATATGGAAGCCGGCCACGCCGCCCAGAACGTCCACCTTCAAGCTGAGGCTTTAGGGCTTGGCTCTGTGGCTGTCGGTGCTTTTGACGATGCATCCGTCAGCAAAGTTTTATCACTACCGGTTAAACTTGAGCCTATATGTATGGTCGTGGTAGGGTATCGTCGTAAGAATCCTAAGTGAGGGTTCTCCCAAGGCGGGGTCTCAAGCGTGGTAGTGAAACCCCCCAAATGAATTTGGGGGCTAATCTGCTCAGGCCTGTCCCGAGCAAGGCCGAGGGGACGGGCCTGTGGTGCTGGTGGATGGCTATTAAAGCTTAAGCTAATTGTCAAGGTAAAGTATAATGCTATAATAGTCGAAATGCTATAATAGTTAAAAAAGATTACTGTTGAATGAAAACCGTGTATGAATAGGAGAGTGTATTATGTTTAATCGGCAGCTATTTCCGATAAGATTGGCTTTATCACTGGGCCTATTGGTAGTAGTCCTTGATAACGGCTGTGCTGCAGAGCATGCAGAAAGCAAGCCAGGACCTGAAAAGCGGCAGCAAGAGCAGGCAGCCGTCAAAGCTGGTGAGCAGTCGAATATTGTTGCCAAAATCGGCGATTATGTCATCACTAAAGAGGAGCTTGAAAAGAGATTGATGATGGAGCTTCGTCCTTTGGGTTATAACAGGTACAGTGACCCAATCGAGTCTGTTGATGTCAATGAAGTGCTTTTGACAATGATAGCAGAAAAAGCAATAGCTATAGAGGCACGCAAGCAAGGCTATTTGGAGCGTGAAGAAATCAGCGTCCAGATTGGGCAATTCAGAGATAGAAAACTGGCAGGCTTAGTTAGAGCAAGTTATTTGCAAGGCAGGCTGAGCGAATTGGAAGTTACCGACGCTGAAATCGACAAGCAAATAAAAGCCAATCCCAAGCTGGATCAAAGGCGGGCAAAAGCACTGCTACAAAGACAGAAGGCTAATCGGCTTACAGAACAATATTACAATCAGTTATGTCAAGATTTCCACCTTAAGAAAATCAGCGATAATTTTCCTAAGGCAGCCCAAATCCATCAAAGGTTATTATCCAATCCGAAAAGACCGCGTGATAAATGGTGGGTACTTATCTCTCAAGTAAAAGGAGAATTAACGCCGGAGGAGAAAAACATTGTCTTGGCAACTTTTGACGGTGGAAAGTTAACGTTAAAGGACTGGTTCTATACCTTGGTAAGCATGTCTCCACCAAGCCGACCAAAGAATTTGAATACAGCAAAGGGTGTGGAACAGTTATTAAACGCAGCTTTGAGGATTCCGATATTTGTCGCTAAGGCCAAAACACTCGAGCTTGATAAAGATAAAAATTTCTTAGACCAGCTAAAAGAGCGAGAAGCTATGGTCCTGCTCGGCAGAGTCAGAGCGGACAAAGTCAAAGATATAAAGGAACCGAATGAAGCGCAGATGGTTAAATATTTCGAGAGTAACAAAGAATTGTTCGGCACGTCCAAGACGATAAATATCGATCAAATTTGGTGTCCGGACCTTGAAGCAGCCCGTAAGGTAAAGGCTGAGCTGGAAGGCGGCAAGGATTTTGAGGCGATTAAAGAAGAATATTCTTTGCAAAAAAAAGGTAAACCTTTCAATGTTTATCCGGGCAATGAAGGAATTTTCTTCAGCGATTTGTGGAAAGGTGAGCCAAATCAAATAATAGGGCCGGTAAAGGGCTTCTACGGTACAGCAGTCAAGTGGCGCATAGTCAAGATATTGGAAAAGAAGCCCGCTGAGCTGAAAGAATACTCCAGTAATTTGAATAATGGTATCAAATGGAGAATGTTAGACGAAAAACGGGAGCAGATATTAGCTAACTACAAAAAGCAGCTCCTACAAAAATATCCGTATGAGCTTTATGCCGATAGAATCAAGGATATGGACCCGTTAGATGTACCATAAAGTGCCCAGGTATAGCTGATGCTATTCTGCGAAGTAGCTCTCTGCTCTGCGTAACCGTTGCGCAGGGCAAAGCAGAGTTGCTACGTAGCACGAGGTGATTTCTGAGAGCTCAACGGCTGTTTTACATTTGGCTATGGGATTTGTTTTAAGTGCCAAAGTCACAAGGCTTTATAGATGTTTTCTGTTTTTTTGATTGCTGCAGTACAGACACCTTGAATTCTGGTATTTTAGCAATCAGGTCCAACGCATCGTTAGTGAGTATATTGGCAAGCCCCGCCAGCCTTTTGCCACCCGACTGCCCACGCTGGCTAAAATTATAACCTTGCCCCTACGTTTGGAAACCTTTACGTAATCGCCGTCTGCAATACCATATTTTTCGGCATCGTCATAATGCAATTCAACATAACCCGTCGGAGATTTTTGGTGGATAGCTCGTGATTTTCGTGTAAGTGTCCCCGTGTGGAATTGATACAATTGTCTTCCGGTTGAGAGAATAAAGGGAAATTATTCGTTCGGGTTTTCAGCCGGCTCTATAAACCGCACTGCGTGGAATTTCACTTTTTTATTTGTACATATCTTTTGATTTTATTAAGATTGCCCAACTAAAAATAAAGATTAGACAGAAAAACGAAGGGAAAAAGTAGCTCTGAAATTGTAATCGCCCAGATAGTTTCTATGGACAGTACCTTTACTGTTTAATCCTGTTGTTGCGTTACGTCGCGAAAAAAATCACACGAATAATTATTTAAAATGAGGAGACGCTATGAGACTTGACCCTACAAAGATGAAGGATTGGCAAATAGCTGAAGCTGCTGAGGAAAACTGTAAATCTATTAGCCAATTGGCTGATGAAATGGGACTGCAGGCCGACGAGATAATCCCTATGGGTCGCAGGTTAGCCAAAGTCGATTTTCAAAAAGCTTATGCCCGCCTAAAAGATGCCCCAATAGGAAATTATATTGATGTTACTGCCATTACACCTACCCCGTTAGGTGAGGGCAAAACTACAACGGCCATGGGTTTGGTTGAGGGCTTGGGTAAGCTCGGTAAACGTGTGGCCGGGGCGATTCGCCAGCCAAGTGGCGGGCCGACGTTCAATATCAAAGGTTCCGCTGCCGGCGGCGGCCTTGCGCAATGTATTCCTCTTACACCTTTATCCATAAGACTTACAGGTGATATCGATTGCATCACAAATGCCAACAATCTTGCTATGGTAGCTCTTACTTCCCGTATGCAGCACGAGAGAAACTATGACAACGCCCGCTTAGCCAGGAGCAACCTCAAGCGGATAGATATTGATCCTGAAAGGGTTCAGATGCTCTGGGTGATGGATTTTTGTGCTCAGGCCCTGCGGAATATCAGGATCGGCCGGGGCGGAAAAATGGATGGCTACGAGACGAACTCAGGATTCCAAATTGCCGTCTCCAGCGAGGTTATGGCGATACTCTCGGTGGCCAAAGACTTGAAAGACTTACGCCGGCGGATAGCCAAGATTGTTGTGGCTTATGACAAAAAAGGTAACGAAGTTACTACTGCCGACCTCGAAGTTGACGGCGCAATGACAGCGTGGATGGCCGAAGCGCTTAATCCGAATCTTCTGCAGACCATCGAGGGCCAGCCCGTATTTGTGCACGCAGGGCCGTTTGCCAATATTGCTGTCGGCCAAAGCTCCATCATTGCGGACATGCTCGGCACGAGGTTAGGCCAATACCATATTACCGAAAGTGGATTTGGAGTCGATATCGGTTTTGAGAAATTCTGGAATATAAAGTGTCGTATGTCCGGCCTTACTCCCAATGCGGTGGTAATTGTTGCTACTGTTCGTGCTCTGAAGATGCACGGCGGAGGCCCCACCGTTAAGCCCGGCATACCTTTAAGCGAGGAATATACCAGCGAAAACCTTGAATTAGTGGAAAAGGGCTGTGAGAATCTTGTTGCTCATATCGAGACCGTCAAGAAAAGCGGAGTCCGGCCGGTGGTTTGTATAAACAGCTTCCACACCGACACCAAAGCCGAAATAAACCTGATATGCAAAATCGCCGAGCAAAATGGAGCTCTGGCTGCGGTTTCAAAGCACTGGCTAATGGGTGGTGACGGTGCTATCGAGCTGGCGGAAGCTGTGATTCAGGCGTGCAGCGAAAAGAACCATTTTAAGTTCCTTTACGATTTGGAAACTCCACTTAGAAAACGAATTGAACTAATCGCCAAGGAAGTTTATGGAGCTGACGGCGTAACATATACAGACGAGGCTCTGGAAAAGGCGAAGGCTATGGAAGCCGATCCCGACTCCAGGACGCTCGGGACCTGCATGGTTAAGACTCACCTGAGCTTATCACACGACCCTGATATTAAGGGCAGACCTATCGGCTGGGAGCTTCCAATTCGTGACATTCTTGTCTATAAAGGTGCCGGCTTTATTGTCCCTGTAGCCGGTGCGATTAAGCTAATGCCGGGCACCGCTTCGAATCCTGCGTTCCGACGAATC
>Ga0315555_1002932_pt1 | contig 11869 bp, 23 predicted proteins | sample SalMarSW160380MG_FD_202113 | JGI IMG/M metagenome (GOLD analysis project Ga0315555, IMG submission 202113) | Salt marsh sediment microbial communities from the Plum Island Ecosystem LTER, Massachusetts, United States - Salt Marsh Sediment SW1603-80 ...
CTCCCTCCCGGAGGAGGACCGATGGGACGTTGGTCGCACGGCCGTTCAGCTCGAAATGCCCGTGCGTGATCATCTGGCGGGCCTGCTGCCTGGACGACGCAAAGCCGGCCCGATAGACCATGTTGTCCATCCGCTGCTCCAGGAAGGTTAGCAGCGCCTCGCCGGTGACGCCCCTCTTCCGCTTCGCCAGCGCGACGTAGTTGCGGAACTGCCGCTCACGAAGTCCGTAGATCCGCCGCGCCTTCTGCTTCTCGCGGAGATGCAGCTGATATTGGCTCCTCCGCGGTCTGCGCCTCCTGGGTCCTTCCCCCGGCGGCTTCGACTTGCGGGTCACCGCGCAGCTCTGCGTGTAGCACCGCTCCCCTTTGAGGAAGAGCTTTTCACCTTCCCTACGACATTGCTTGCATTTCGCGCCCGTATCTCGCCCCATTATCGTCTCCCCTTACTGTGAGACACCGGCGTGACATTCTTCACTTCTTCGACGCGGATACCGGATGACTTGATCGTCTGAATCACCGACTGCCTCCCCGAACCGGTCCCCTTCACCTCGATCATCACCGAACGGATCCCCATGTCCTTCATCTCACGCGACAGGGACTCCGCCGCAATCTGAGCCGCATACGGGGTCCCCTTGCGCGAGCCTTTGTACCCCACGACCCCGGGGCTCTTCCACGTGACCGGGTTCCCGTTCAGGTCGGTGACCGTGATGATCGTGTTGTTGAACGTCGCGTGAATATGGACTTGAGCCCGTTCGAGCTTGACGTTCTTCGCCATCTCTACCTCTTCTTCCCGGCCTTCGCCGGCCGAGGTCCCTTCCACGTCCGCGCGTTGGAGCGCGTGCGCTGTCCGCGAACCGGAAGTCGCCTCTTGTGGCGAATCCCACGGTAGGCGTTGATGTCCTTCAGCCGCTGAATGCTCCCTTGGACACGCCGGCGGAGGTCCCCCTCGACGATGAGTTGCTCGATCTCACGTCGGAGCGCGTTGACCTCGTTCTCCGTCAAGTCCTTTACACGGACATCGGGCGAGATTCCGGTCTGTTCAATCACTTCAGCCGCCCTCGACCTCCCGATGCCGTAGATGTAGGTCAGCGCGACCTCGATCCGCTTGTTGTTCGGCAGATTGACTCCGGCTATTCGCGCCATACGCTCTCCCCTTACCCTTGCCGCTGCTTGTGCTTCGGATTTCGGCAGACGACCCTCAGCCGCCCTTCGCGACGGATCACTTTGCACTTGGCGCACATCTTCTTGACCGAGCTTCGCACTTTCATCGATGGCCGGGCGTTTGGATCAGCTCTCTCGATAGACGATCCGTCCCTTGGACAGGTCGTACGGCGAGAACTCCACGATCACGCGATCCCCCGTCAAGATCCGGATGTAGTGCTTGCGGATCCGACCGGAGATGTGACAGAGAACGACGTGACCGTTGTCCAGCCGGACCCGGAACATCGAGCTCGGAAGGCTCTCGATGACCTCGCCGCGCTGGCGGATCACGTCCTTTTTCCCGCGTCGCTCATTCGTCGCCACTCCGCCCCGTGTCACCTCCTTGTGTCAGGACGATCGCTCCATCCTCTGTCAGAGCGATCGTATGTTCGAAATGCACAGACAATCCACCCGATCCCGTCACGACGGTCCAGTTGTCCGCCTTCACCTTCGTAGGGAGCGGATCGGTCTTCACCATCGGCTCGATAGCGAAGCTCATTCCCGGTCTCAGCCGTATCCCCGTTCCGGGCGGACCGTAGTTCGGGATCTGTGGATCCTCGTGCAACGCTCTCCCGATTCCGTGTCCGACGTACTCCTTCACCACGTGAAATCCTTTCTCGGCAACGAAGGATCCGATCGCGTGCGAGATGTCGGACAACCGGTTTCCAATTGTAACTTGCCCAATCCCTTCCCACAAGCTTCGCTCCCCGACTTCGAGCAGCCGGAGCGCCTCGCTGTCGACCTCACCGACCGCGACCGTCGTTGCCGCATCAACGTACAGGCCGTTTCGGACGAGCCCGATGTCGATCGAGAACACGTCCCCTTCGTGAAGCCGTCGATCCTCCGACGGGATCCCATGAACCACCTCGTCGTTGATCGACGCGTTGATCGTCGCCGGATACCCCCGGTAGCCCTTGAACGCCGGTTGCCCGCCACGGTCGCGGATCAGCCCTTCGGCGAGCCGGTCATAGTACGCCGTCGTCCGCCCCGGGCGGATCTCCCGGCAGAGCGCTCGCAGGATTCCGGCCAGGGCGCCGCCGTTTTCTCGCATGACGGCGATGTCGGCCGCCGATTTCAGCCGGATCATCCGGACAGGATCGCCATGATCTCAGAGGAAATCGCGTCGCTCGAGCGCGTTCCGTCCACGGTGCTCAACAGCCCGCGATCTCGGTAGTATTCGATCAGCGGTGCCGTCGAACGCTCGTACACGTCGTATCGATTCTCGATGACTTCCTGCTTGTCGTCGTCCCTCTGCAGCAGCCTGCCGCCGCACGCGGCGCACGTCGATTCGTCCGCCGGTGGATCGTAGAGCAGGTTGTAGATCACCCCGCAGTTCTCGCAGACCCGTCGCGCCGTCAACCGCCGGACGACCTCCTCGCGGGCGATCTCGATGTTGATCACGACGTCCGGCGGCGCGAACTCACCGAGCGCTTCGGCCTGTTCGACCGTCCGCGGGAATCCGTCGAGGAGGAAGCCCGTCCCGGCCGATTCGATCCGGCCGCGGATCATGTCGATGATCAGCTTGTCCGGGACCAGCTCGCCGCGCTCCATGAAGGAGCTCGCCGTCCGTCCGAGCCCTGTCCGTTGCGCGACTTCGTCCCGAAGGATGTCCCCCGAGGAGAGGTGAACGAGACCGGTCGCATGGGAGATCCTCTTCGCCTGCGTCCCCTTCCCGGCTCCGGGGGGACCGAGGAGCACCACTCGCGACAGCATCCCTATCCCCGTCGGCCGAGCAGCCGCCCGGACTTCGTCAGGCTCTCGTAGTGACGCATGACGAGGTGGGCCTCGATCTGCATCAGCGTGTCGATCCCGACGCCGACCACGATCAGCAGCGACGTCCCGCCGATCAGGAACATGCTCTGCGAGCCGCTTAACGTCGACAGAATGAACGGGATCACCGCGACGATCGAGAGGAAGAGCGCACCGATCAGCAGCATCCGGTTGAGGACGGCGGTGATGTAGTCGGCCGTCGGCTTCCCGGGTCTGACCCCGGGGATGAATCCCCCGGCCTCACGGACGTTCTTCGCGATGTCGTTCGGATCGAAGACGATCGAGCTGTAGAAGTACGTAAAGAAGAAGATCAGCAGGACGTACGCGAGGATATACGCCATGCTCCCAGTCTGGACGTACGGCACGATCCACGCGAGGCCGGGGATCGCGTTGAACAGGGTCACCGGAAGGCTGAGCAGCGCCGACGCAAAGATGACCGGGATGACCCCGCCCTGGTTGACCCGCAACGGGAGGTGCGACGTGTGACCGCCGTAGATCCGGCGGCCCATCGTCCGCTTCGCGTACTGGATCGCGATCTTCCGCTGTCCCTGTTGGACCATCGTCATTCCGGCGACGACGACGATCAGCAGCGCGATGAACGCCAGCCCCCAGACCGCGTGGACCGTCCCCGTGCTGATGTCGGTCCACAGTTGGAGGAGGTTGGCCGGGAATCGCGACAGGATGCTGATCATGATGATCATGCTGATCCCGTTTCCGATCCCGTTCTCGGTGATCCGCTCGCCGAGCCACATCAGGAAGATCGTCCCGGCCGTCAACGCTACGATCGTCGTGACGTAGAACCACATCCCCGCTCCCGCGGGCATCGCACTTCGGATGAGCGAGGTCATCGCCGCCCCCTGCACGATCGCCAGCGCGACCGTCGCGTACCGCGTGTAGGAGGTGATCTTCCGCCGTCCCTCGCGCCCCTGCTGCTGGAGCTCCTTCAGCTTCGGGATGACCGCGGTCAGCAGGCTGAAGATGATCGACGCGTTGATGTAGGGGGTCACGCCGAGGGCGAACAGCGAGAAGCGCCGCAACGCGCCTCCGGTGAACATGTTGAAGAAGTCGAAGATCCCGCCCGCTTGTTGGGCGAAGAAGTTGCGCAGCACCTCCGCATCGACGCCGGGGACCGTGATGTGGGTCCCCAGTCGGATGATGATGATCGCACCGAGGGTGAACAGAATGCGCTTTCGCAGCTCGGGAACCTTGAACAGGGTGGCGAACTTCTCCCACATCTCTAGATCACCTCGGCCCTTCCTCCCGCAGCTTCGATCTTCCGCTTCGCTTCCGAGGTGAACTGGTGGGCTCGGACGACGAGCGGCTTGGTCAGTTCGCCCCGTCCGAGGATCTTCACACGCTCGATCCGGCCCTTGAGAATCCTCGCCTCGCGAAGGGTATCCGGATCGATCTCGGCGTTCGCGTCGAACCGATCACCGAGGGTGTCGACGTTGACGCAGGCGCAGTCGGTGCGTGTGAAATTGCGGAATCCCCGTTTCGGGAAGCGCATCCAGATCGGCGTCTGGCCGCCCTCGAAACCGAGTCGGACGCCCCCACCGCTGCGTGAATTCTGCCCCTTCGTCCCGCGGCCGCTCTCGTGGCCGCCGAGACCGGAGCCGTACCCGCGTCCGACGCGCTTCCGACGATGCCTGCTCCCCCGGGTCGGGCGGAGGTCCTCAAGCCTCATCCGTGTCCTCCCTGTCTGCCGCGACCCCGCGCAGTTCCCCGATCTCCCGGCGGCTCCGCAGATGCGCGAGTCCGTCAATCGCCGCGCGCGACAGGGTGAGCGGGTTGGTCGTTCCGATCGACTTGGTCAACACGTCGTCGATCCCGGCGAGCCGACAGATCGCGCCGACCGTCGTACCGGCGATCACGCCGGTCCCGGGGTGTGCCGGCTTGAGCAACACGTGGCCGGCCTTGAACTTGCCGGTCACCTCATGGGGGATCGTCCTCTCGTCCATGTTGACGTGGATGACGTTCTTCTTCGCGTCGCGGATCGCCTGCTGGATCGCGCGGGGAATCTCGGTCGTGCTCCCGACGCCGACGCCAACCCGACCGTCCCTGTCCCCAACGACAATCGTGACACGGAATCGGAGGTTCCGTCCCCCCTTCGTGACCTTGCTCACCCGGCGGATGTCGATAATCTCGTTCTCGAACTCGTCGTGGGTTCTCAAAATCGCAATCTCCCTTTGCGACACGCCTCCGCGAAGGAGGAGATCACCCCGTGATACGGGTGGCCACCCCGATCGAAGACGACCCTCTCGATCCCTTCCTGCGATGCTCGCTCGGCCAGGATCGTCCCGAGCTTCTCCGCCGCAACGACGTTCGGCCCGGAGATGTCCCCGCGGATCCGCGGCTCGAGCGTCGACGCCTGGGCCAGCGTCCGGCCGCTCTCGTCATCGATCACCTGCGCATAGAGGTGCCGCAGCGTCTTGGTCACACAGAGGCGAGGCCGCTCGCTCGTTCCACGGATCTTTCGCCGGATCCGTCTGTGCCGTTTGAGCCGTTCGGCGGCTCGACCGGATCTTGCCATCGCCTTCACACTCCCTACCCCGCGGCCCCAGGGCCGCCGAGCTTGCCGGCCTTCTGGATGACCTGCTCGTTCCTGTACCGAATCCCCTTGCCGTCATACACGTTCGGCTTCCGGAAAGCCCGGATCTCCGCGGCGACCTGGCCGACCTGCTGTTTGTCCGCGCCGCGAAGGACGATCTCGTTCGGGTTCGGAGCCTCCGCCTCCACGCCGTGCGGAAGCTTGTACTCCATCGGCGCCGAATAGCCCAGATCGAGGATCAGCATGTTCCCCTGGAGCCGGGCTCGATACCCGAGACCGCGAACGAGCAGCGTCCTCTCCCATCGCTGCGAGACACCGTGGACCATGTTCGCCAACAGGCTCCGGTACAGCCCGTGGAAGGCGCGGTACTCTTTGCCTTCCCTACGCCGCGTGACCGTCGCTTCGCCGTCGCGGACGACGATCTCCACCATGCCGGAGCGGAAAGGCTGCTCGAGGCGCCCGTGCTTCCCCTCGACCGTGAACGCGTTCGCACCGACGGAGACCTTCACTCCGTCGGGAATCGCGATCGGAACCTTGCCAACCTTGGACATCGCTCTCTCCCTACCAGACTTCGCAGAGGACCTCGCCGCCGATCCCGCGTGCCCGCGCCTCTCTCCCCGACAGGATTCCCTGCGACGTCGAGACGATCGCAATCCCCATGCCAGCGAGCGGCTGCGGGATCTCGCCCTTGCCCGCATAGACGCGTCGGCTCGGCTTGCTCACAAGGCGGATCTCGCTGATCGCCCGCTTCGCCGCCGTTCGTTCCCCCTTGTACTTGAGCCGAATCCGAAGCCGGGATTGTGGCTCCTCCTCGATCACTTCGAATCCCTCGATGTACCCCTCCTGCTCGAGGATCCTTGCGATCGACTCCTTCATCCTGGAGTGAGGCATCATCACATCGCGGTGATAGCGGCGATTCGCGTTTCGTATCCGCGTGAGCATGTCGCCTATCGGATATGGAATCATCTTCTCCCCTTACCAGCTCGCCTTCTTCACGCCGGGGATCTCGCCGTGATGCGCCAACTTGCGAAAGCACAGTCGGCAGATCCCGAAATCGCGGATGTACCCATGAGGACGCCCGCACAGGGTGCAGCGATGGTACGCTCGCGCCTTGAACTTCGGCGTCCTCTTGCTCTTCACGATCAGAGACGTTCGTGCCATCTTCGCCCCCTAGTCCTTGAACGGGAGTCCCAATCCCTTGAGCAGCGCGTATCCTTCGCGATCCGTCCGCGCCGAGGTCACGATCGTGATGTCCATCCCCTGCGACTTCACGATCTCGTTGTACTCGACCTCCGGGAACGTGATCTGCTCGCTCAGCCCGAGCGTGTAGTTCCCCCGACCGTCGAACGAGCCCGACGAGAGCCCGCGGAAGTCGCGGATCCCCGGAAGGACCACGTTGAACAGCCGGTTGAGAAACTCGTAGGCTCGATCCCGACGGAGCGTCACCATGCAGCCGATCGGATCTCCCTGCACCAACTTGAAGTCGGAGATCGACCTCTTCGCCTTGGTGACGACGGGCCGCTGACCGGTCATCTTGGCGAGGTTGCTCACCGCGCCCTCGAGCACCTTCGGGTTGTCCTTGTCGCCGACGCCCATGTTGACGATCACCTTCAACACGCGAGGGATCTCCATCACGTTGGACAGCCCCAGCTCCTCCCTCAACTTGGGGGCGATCTCTTTCAGGTATCGTTCGCGTAGCATCATCACTCGAAGATCTCCCCGCATTGCTTACAGAGGCGCATCTTCCGTCCCTCGACCTCGGTGAACCCGATGCGGGTCGGCTCGTCGCACTCCGGGCAGATCAGCAGGACGTTCGACATGTCGATCGTCCCTTCGCGTTCGATGATCCCCGGCTGACGGAGGCTCTGCGTCGCCCGTTGGTGCTTGGTGATCATGTTCACGTTCTCGACGATGATCCGGTTCTTCCCCGGAATGACCGCGAGGACCCGGCCGATCCTTCCGCGGTCGTTCCCCGCGATGACCTGAACGCGATCTCCCTTGTGTATTTTCTTCATCCCCGCTCTCCTACAGGACCTCGGGCGCGAGGGAGATGATCCGCATCATCCGCTTATCGCGCAGCTCCCTTGCCACCGGGCCGAAGACGCGCGTTCCGACCGGCTCGCCTTGAGGGTTGATCAGCACGATCGCATTGTCGTCGAACCGAACGTACGTTCCGTCCTTCCGGCGATACGGGCGGCGCGTGCGCACAATCACGCCGCGCACGATCTGACCCTTCTCGATGTCGCTCGTCGGCAGCCGCTTCCGGACCGACCCGACGACGATGTCGCCGATCTCGCCGACCCGGCGATGGGAGGGACCGAGCACGTTGATGCAGCGGACGGCCTTCGCGCCGGAGTTGTCCGCCACCTTCAACATCGTCTGCATTTGGATCATGACTATCCCTCCGCCTTCTCGAGGATTTCGACCAATCGCCACCGCTTCAGCCGGCTGAGGGGGCGACACTCCTCGATCCTCACCAGGTCGCCGATCGACGCTTCCTCGCGCGGATCGTGAGCGTGGAACTTGAAGTGCCTGCGGATGTGCTTCCGATATCGCGGGTGGAGGCGCCACTCCTCCGCTCGAACGACGATCGTCTGCGTCATGCGATCGCTCACGACCCGTCCGACCTTGACCTTCTTCATCGCGTCGCCTCCTGCGTCCTCTGCCCCATCACCGTCATCACCCTCGCGATCTCCCGGCGGGTCTTCTTCAGCTCGGCCGTGTTGTCAAGCTCCCCGCTCGCGCGCTGGAAACGGAGGTTGAACAGCTTACGCTTCAGATCCGCCTCCCGCTGTACGAGCTCGTCCATCGTCAGCTCGCGCAATTCCGCCGCGTTCATACCTCGCCCCCGAGCACGATCCGTCGCTTCAACCGCGTGCGAACCGGAAGCTTGTGCCCGACGAGCTCGTGGATCCGCTTCGCCTGCTGGTCACCGACCCCGGCGATCTCGAACAGGACAGTTCCCGGGCGGACGGACGCGACCCAATGGTCGACCACACCCTTCCCTTTCCCCATACGCGCCTCCGCCGGATGCTTCGTGATCGGCTTGTCGGGGAAGACGCGGATCCAGATCCGAGCGCCGCGCTGAGTCGTTCGGGCGATCGTCGTTCGGCAGGCCTCGATTTGCGCCGCGGTGATCCAGGCCGGCTCGAGTGACTGGATCCCGTACTCGCCGAACTCGACCTGGCCCCCGCGGGTCGCCTTCCCCCTTCGGCGTCCTCGGTGGGTCTTGCGATACTTCGTTCGCTTGGGAAAGAGAAGTGCCATGTCAGGTTACCTCGTCCTGCTTCCCTCGGTGCGGGCGCTCTCCGCGGAACACCCACGCCTTGACGCCAATGTTCCCGTACTTGGTCCGCGCTTCGACCAATCCGTAGTCGATGTCAGCGCGGAGCGTCTGAAGCGGGATCCTTCCTTCCTTCATCGTGATCGAGCGAGCGATGTCCCCGCCGCCGAGCCTGCCGCTGACCTTGATCTTGATCCCCTGGGCGCCGGCCCCCATCACGCGTCGCATCGCTTCTTTCATCGCCCGAGCCGGTGCCGTTCGGTTCTCGATCTGAATCGCGATGTCCTGAGCGACCAAACGCGCCTCGAGGTCCGGTCGCTCGATCTCCTGGATCGAGATCCTCACCGTCCGATTCGTCAGTTCCTCGAGGGCCTGTTGAAGCTTCTCGATCTCGCTCCCGCCTCGGCCGATGATGATCCCCGGACGCGCGGACCGGATGACGATCGAGACGCGATCCTCTTTCGATCGCTCGATGTTCACCTCCGAAACCGACGCGCGGCGGTACCGGTCGTAGATCAGGTCGCGAATCCGTCGATCCTCGGCGATGTACTCGGGGGCGAGCTTCGGGTTGAACCAGTTCGACACCCATTTTCGGTTCACCCCGACTCGAAACCCGATCGGATGGACCTTCTGCCCCATTACGGTTCACTCTCCCTGTCACCCACGACGATCGTGATGTGGCTCGTCGGCCGGCGGACGATGTCCGCCCGCCCGTACGCACGGGGTCTCATTCGGCGGAGCGCCCTCCCCATGTCGACCGTCGCCTCGACGACGAACAGGCCGTCGACGTCGACATCGTAGTTGTTCTCGGCGTTCGCGATCGCCGACTCGAGGGTCTTGCGGATCGGCCTCGCCGCCTTCCTGGTCGAGAGGTAGACGATCCGAAGCGCCTCGTTCACGCCCTTCCCTCGGATCGCGTCGACGACCAGCCTCGCCTTTCGCGGCGAGATGCGTACGTACTTCGAGACCGCCCGTGCTTTCATCATGTCTCTCCTACGTCAGGCCGGGAGCCCGCTTCTTCTTCATTCCGCCGTGGCCCCGGAAGGTCCGCGTCGGCGCGAACTCACCCAGTTTGTGGCCGACCATGTTTTCGACGACGTAGACCGGCACGTGCACCTTGCCGTTGTGGACCTTGATCGTCAACCCGACCATCTCCGGCGTGATCATCGAGGAACGCGACCACGTCGTGATCTCCGCGATGTCACCCCGCTTCGCACGCTGGACCTTCTTCTGAAGGCTCTCCTGCACGTACGGTCCCTTCTTCGTCGACCTCGGCATGCCTGCTCCTTACCGCCGGCCCTTGCCGGCGCGGCGCACGATCAGGGCGCTCGACTTCTTCCGCTTCTTCCGCGTCCGGCCGCCCTTGGCCAGCTTCCCGGTCGGCGAGACCTGCGGCCTTCCGACGCGCGCGCGCCCTTCTCCTCCGCCGTGTGGATGGTCGACCGGGTTCATCGCGACGCCGCGGACTCGGGGCTTTCGCCCCAGATGCCTCACGCGCCCGGCCTTCCCATGCTTGATGTTCTTGTGATCCGGGTTCGAGACCTCGCCGATCGTCGCGCGGCACGCCGTGCTGAAGATACGAACCTCGCCCGACGGGAGGCGGATGTGGGCGCGCTTCCCCTCCTTGCCGATCAGCTTCGCCGACGTTCCGGCCGACCGGGCGATCTTGCCGCCGCTTCCGGGGGAGAACTCCAGATTGTGGATCACCGAACCGAGCGGAATGCGCGACAGAGGCATCGCGTTGCCGACGCGGATCTCCGCCGTCTCTCCCGCCTCGACCCGCGCGCCGATCTCCAGCTCCATCGGCGCGAGGATGTAGCGCTTCCCTCCGTCGGCATAGTGCAACAGCGTGATCCACGCTGAACGATTCGGGTCGTACTCACGCGTGACCACGCGCGCCGGGATCCCGTCCTTGTCGCGCACGAAGTCGATCAAGCGGTATCGGCGCTTGTGCCCCCCGCCTCGCCATCGGGACGTGATCCGTCCCTGGCTGTTCCGACCGCCGGTCTTCCGGATCGGCTGCAGCAGGCTCTTCTCGGGGGCGACGTCGGACAGTCCGCCGAAGTCCGGATGCTCGGCGTGGCGGCGGCCTGGAGATGTCGGTTTGTATCGCTTGAGCGCCATAACGCTTACCCTCCCATGATGTCGATCCGATCACCGGGGGCGAGGCGGACGATCGCCTTTCGCCACCGGGAGGTTCGACCATGGAGCTGACTGAGCCGTTCGCGTCGAGGCTTCCCCTTCATGTTCGCGGTCCACACCTTCTCCACGTGAACCTTGAACAGATCCTCGACCGCCCTTTTGATCTGGATCTTGTTCACGCCAAGCGCCACCCGAAACGCGTACTTCCGATCCTCCATCTGTTGCCACGTGTTCTCGGTCAGGATCGGCGCAATCAGCACGTCCTCGGGATGCGCATACCTCGTCATGTCCGGAACCTCTCCTCCAACTCCTCCACCGCGCTCACGGTCATCAGCAAATCTTCGTGGCGAAGGACGTCATAAACGTTGACCCCCCCGCAGGCGATGCACTTCACCCGGGGGAGGTTGGTGAACGACTTCTTGACCGATCGAACGTACTCCGCCGAACCGACGACGACCAACGTGCTGCCCGATAGGCCCAGGCGATCGAGCAACGCGACGGCGGCCCTCGTCTTCGGCTCCTCAAACGCGATCCGGTCGATCAGGGTCACCCTCTCCGCATAGGCGCGGTCGGACAGCGCGGAGAGGAGGGCTCCACGCTTCATCTTTCGCGTCAGCTTTGACTCATAGGATCTCGGCTTCGGGCCGAACATCGTTCCGCCGCCGACCCACAGCGGCGATCGACGGGAGCCCGCCCTCGCCCGTCCGGTCCCCTTCTGCCGCCAAGGCTTTCGCCCACCGCCGCTCACTTCGCCGCGCGTCTTCGTCGAGTGCGTCCCCTGCCGGCGCTTGGCCAGCTGCATCCGGACGGCACGGTAGAGGAGGTCTCCGTTGACCGTCGCGCCGAACAGGCGCTCATCGAGCGTCTGCGCCTGGGGATCGTCCTCCCCGGCGAACTGAAACAGCCTCGCCTCAGCCATGCCGCTTC
>Ga0315555_1002933_pt1 | contig 11866 bp, 9 predicted proteins | sample SalMarSW160380MG_FD_202113 | JGI IMG/M metagenome (GOLD analysis project Ga0315555, IMG submission 202113) | Salt marsh sediment microbial communities from the Plum Island Ecosystem LTER, Massachusetts, United States - Salt Marsh Sediment SW1603-80 ...
TGGTCACCCACGACCGAAGCATCCTCGACCTCACCGATCGCGTACTGACCATGTGGGACGGCCGGATAGGCCCTGCCAACCCGGCCTCAGAGGAGTGAATCGAATCCGCAGTCGAAGGCGAGCTGAACCGGGGAGGGTCACCCCCAATCCCACCAGCCCACACCCCCCTCGGCTCACTCCGGCTCCTTCGGAAGCCGCTTCGCCGGATCCCCCCTTTTGACAAGGGGGGACGAGAAGAACAGCGCCACCGTCGCGTCCTCAACCGTCTTCTCACCCTCCCTGCTGGCAGGGAGGGTCGGAGAGCCGCTGCCGAAGGCGGCGGCGATCCGGGGAGGGTCACCCCCAATCCCGCACTCGACCGAGACGATCTGGATGTCCGGATCGTCGGTGATCGGGGCCACCACCGGAACATCGTCGACGCCGTACGGCACGACGAGGTCATAGCCCGAAGGTGCCCTGATCGAAGCCGTCGATGGGGATCCCATCGACGCTGATGCCGTCGAGGAGACCTTGAGCGTCGACGTACACGATGAAGTCGACCGACTCCCTCTCGCCCTTGTACTTGACGGTGGCCGTGATGGTGGCCACACCGCCGGTGCGATGGGTCTCGATGTTGCCGCGACGGTCAACCGACACGATGTTGGAACGGTTGCTCGAGTAGCTGACGTCCATGCCCCGTGGGAGGTCGACGCTCTCGCCGTTGGCGATGTAGCCGTAGAGAGTGTCGTCGCTCATCGCCACAGTGATCTGCGGGATGACCTCAACGTCCTTGTCGAACAGCACCCGGGTCGGGATGTCCGCCTCGGCGTCGCCTGCCTGGGTCGGCTTGACGGTCACGTTGGAGATCTCGGCCTTCAGCGACCCGTGGACCGTGATGTCCTTCCCGAGGACAACGTCGGCAGCGTCGTTGCTCACCTGGATCCCGTACCGTCCGGAGTCGACCTCGTAGGCGCCCTCGTCGACGTTGAAGAACGCCAAGTCGGGAACGTCGATCCACATCGACACGGTCTTGGTCTCACCAGGCTCCAGCGAGACCTTCTCGAATCCGATCAGTCGCTTGATCGGCCGCTCCAGCTCCGGCGCCGCATCCGGCGTCGTGGCATAGAGCTGCACGACCTCGTCGCCTGCCACCGTCCCGGTGTTGGTGACATCCACCTTCACCTCGAACTCGTCGTTGGCGGACAAGCGGGTGTCGCTGATCCGCAGACGCGAGTACTCGAAGTCGGTGTAGCTCAGGCCGTAGCCGAACGGGTACGACACCGGATCACTGAAGTACATGTACGTCCGGCCCGGGTTGTCCTCGGTGGGACGCAGCGTGTAGTCGGTGATGCTCGGCAGCTGCTCGTCACCCTCGTACCAGGTGAACGGCAGATGACCGCTCGGGTTGTTGACGCCGAGCAGCACGTCGGCGAGTCCCGCACCCTTCTGCTGCCCGTTGTACGAGCTCCACAGCATCGCCGGAACGTCCGGCTCGAAGGTGCGAACGTCGACCATGCCGATGGTCTCCATCACCGCAACCGTGTTCGGGTTGGCGAGCGCGACCTGTGAGATCAGCGACCCCTGCGCTCCGGGAAGGAGCACGTTGGCGCGGTCGCCGGCCTCGTTGGCGGTGGTGGAGTCGGTGGCGACGGACACGATGGCGACGTCGGCCGCGGCGGCCGCGGCGACGGCGACGGGATCGACGTTGTTCAGCTGCGACGCGCGGCTCCCGCTGTCGGTGAAGCCCTTGTAGTAGGTCACCGTCGCATCGGGATTGATCGCGGCAATCGCCTCGCTGATGCCATCGAACGGGTTGGTGTGATTCTCGCGAGCGTTGGTGCCCTGCTGGCTGGAGTAGCCGCCCAGGAACTGATACTCGCTGTTCGACGGGTTCGGGTTGGCGAAGTAGCCGAGCACGGCCACGTTGAACTCGCCCGACTCCGGCACCTGGATCGGCAGCACGTTGCCGTCGTTCTTCAGGAGTACGAGCGCCTCGGCGGCGACCTCACGGGCCATCGCCAGCCGCTCCGGGGTCTCGGTCACGGCCATGTTGTCGTTGCCGTTGGTCCAGGTCCCTTCCGCGAGGCGCTCACGGGCCGCGGTGATCCACGGCACGTCGACGCCGAGCTGGGCATCGAACTCGCCCAACTGCATCCGGGCGGTGAACAGACGAACCAACGCCGTGTCGACGTCGTTCTCGGTGAACAGGCCGGTCTCGGTGGTGATCCCGGCGGCGATCGCAGCCGGCACCTGGTTGATGTAGCTCTTGCCGTCCTGATATCCGGCGTTGCACTCGAGATCGACACCGACCGTCATGGCGTATGCCGACCGCGACGGGGAGTCGACCGACTCGGTCTCACCGGGTGGAATCCAGTGATGGCTCGTCTCGATATCCATGATCGAGTCACAATCGGACGTGATGTATCCGTCGAACCCGAACGTCTGCCGCAGCAGGTTGTCGAGCAGATAGACACTCGCCGATGCCGGCACGCCGTTGACCTCGTTGTACGAGCTCATCACCGAACTGACGTTGGCTTCCTCGACGATCTGACGGAACGCTGCGGTGTAGTACTCACGCAGCGACCGCTCGTCGACGTTCGACGAGCCCGTGCGCCGGTTGACCTCACTGTTGTTGGCGGCGTAGTGCTTGAGGGTCGTGATCGCCTTCAGGTACCCGTCGCCTTCGGCGAGCAGGTTCCCGTCCGTGTCGCGACCTTCCATGCCGTTGACGAACTGTGCCGCCATCGACGCCGTCAGGAACGGATCTTCGCTGTAGGACTCGTCGGTGCGGCCCCAGCGCGGATCGCGAATCAGGTTGATCGTCGGGGACCAGAAGTCGAGGCTGTAGGTGTTCTCGGGCGCCACCTCGCGGGCCTCGTCCGAGATCATCGTCGCTTCCTGATAGAGCAACTCCGGATCCCACGTCGCCCCCAACGACAGGTCGATCGGGTAGGACGTGGTGTTCCACAGCGTCGTGGCGTTTCCGGACGAGTTCAACTGGAGGCGCGACACCCCGTGAAGGGCCTCATTCCACCAACCGTACTCTCGGACACCCAGCCGTGGGATGGCCGGCGCCCGGCTCGAGATCATCTGCGACGCCTTCTCCTCCAAGGTCATGCGGGATACGAGGTCCGCCGCTCGCTCCGCGAAGGAGTAGGAGGTGTCCAGGTAGATCGGCGTGTCGCTCACAGGTGGGTTGTTGTGGCGACGCGCCGAAACCAGCGTGGGGAGGAGGGCAAGTACGGCGGCGAACATGGTGAACACCACCGCGTATATGAGACGATTCGACCAAGCACTCCTACGGTGCGCGTGCACCATCTCCTCCTCGTGCGAGAGAACCCGGCCGGCTTCGGGCGGCTTCCAGGACGAAGTCCGGTACCGAGCACAGCAGTGCCGACCACCCGATCGACCCGAACGACCTCTCTCGACCTGCATGGGTCACGAAAGAACGAACGCGGAACGGCTAGGGAAACCGACCGGCGATCGCCAGCAAGACACAGCTCAACAGCACTCCACCTTCTCAAGCGGCCGGCCGCCGCGCCGCCGAGCCTCCCCGGGCGCACTACGGCCAGGCTCCCTTCCGTTGTCGTTGACACCACCAAGTGTTGTCAACGGCTCCTCGCGAGCGCCGCGTCTTGTGAACATATCGCAATTTGTTGGCGTTGGCAACAAAAGGAGGCACCTCCCGCAACTCGTGCGTTCCTGGCGGTCTATTCCGGTTGAAGCGGGGTCTGGTGGCCCTTTCCAGCCCCGAATCCCGTGACCACAATGAGTAGCCACAGATTCCCGGGGGACTCACCGTGACCCTCCCCGCGCCGCCGAGGACCGTGTGCCGGCGCTAGGCGAGCGATCGGCGCAGCGACACCGTCAGCTCGCGGGCCCGGGCATCGCCGTAGCCCCCCATCTGATTACTGAGGTAGGCGAAACCGACCGTGTGGGCGACGTCCGCGAATCCGAGTTGGCCGCCGGCTCCGGCGTGGCCGAAGCTGGCCGGTCCGAGCATGGGTTGGGTCGGCGGCGAGGAGATCTGGAAGCCGGTTCCCCATCGCGCCCCGTCGTCCGGCGCACCGGTGAGCTGGATGCCGCTCGACTGCACCCTGAGAGCATCCCGGATCGACTCGGGGGTGAGCAGCGGGGGACCTCCGATGGGTGACACGCAGGCAGCGTACAAGCGAGCCAGCGACGGGGCGTTGCTGATGCCGTTGGCAGCCGGGATCTCCGCCGCTTGGATGTCCGGACCGTTGAACGTGACGACCCCGTTGTCGTCCGGGAAGGCGAAGGCTGCCCCCATCGTCAGGCTGCGCATGACGTCCGGATCGTCGTTGAGGACCTGGGCGTTCTCGCGGGCCGCATCGGAATCCTCGTCGGGGAGCGGTGGTTCCATCCAGGCGACCAGCGGCCGGAAGGTGGCGGGGAGCCCGATCCAGGTCTGGAGGTTCAGCCGGTCTCCGATCCTCGAGCGGAAGAACACACCCGGTGTCATGCCGCTGATTCGCCGGATCAGTTCTCCCGCGAGCCAGCCGTGGGTCAGTGCGTGGTACACGTGTCCTGCGCCGGGCGGGTACCGCGGATGCTGCGCCTCGATCTCCCTGATCACCGGATCCCACGCGATCACCTGATCCCGGGTGAGGTCGGTGTCGAGGGCGGGCAGGCCGGCGCGATGGCTCACCGCTTGGCGCACCGTGATGGCATCCTTGCCGTTCGCCGCGAACTCGGGCCAGTACGACGCCACCGGCGCTTCGAGGTCGAGACGGCCCTCCTGCACCAGCAGGTAGACGCAGGTGGCGAGGATGCCCTTGGAGCAGGAGAAGATCACCGCGGCGGTGTCGTGTTCCCAGGGCCGCATCGTCCGGGCGTCGCCGATCCCTCCCCACAGGTCCACCACCAGCCGGCCGTCGACGTAGACAGTGCAGCCGGAACCCAGGTCGTGACGGTCCCGGAAGTTCTCGACGAAGGTGTCCATCACCGGGCCGAAGCCGTCGTCGACGACGCCGAGGATGCTCCTCCCGTCGCCGAGGTCGACGTGCTCGGCACCGTCCGGGGAGTCGTCGTTGCGCGTGGCAGGTGTCGTCATCCCTTCACCGAGCCTTGGAGGAGCGCGGTGATGAGCTGTCGCTGCAGGACGATGAAGACGAGCAGGGTGGGGAGGAGGATGATGATCGTGCCGGCGCACAGCAGCGGGATGTCGGTGGCGTAGTGGCCCTGGAAGGCGCCGAGGCCACCGGCCATGGTCCGCTGCGACGGGTCCTCGACCAGCACCAGGGCGATGAGGAACTGGTTCCACGTCCAGACGGACAGCAGGATGGCGAGCGAGGCGATGGGGGCCCGCGCCAGGGGGACGTGGATGCGCCGGAAGAGGTCCCAGGTCCCGGCCCCGTCGACCCGGGCGCTCTCGGTGATCTCGTTGGGCATGTTGGCGAAGTGGGCGTTCATCCAGAACACGGAGAACGGCATGAAGAGACCGATGAGCGGCAGGATGATGGCGAGCCGCGAGTTGAGGATGCCCATCTCGCGCGCCAGGTAGTAGAGCGGGATGATGATGCCCTCGATCGGCAGGGTCAGGCCGAAGATGAAGAGGATGAGCACGAAGCGGGCCCCGGGGATGCGCAGCAGCCCGACGCCGAACCCCGCCATGGTCCCGATGATCAGTGACACTGGCACCACGCCGAGGACGATCAGCGTGCTCGACACCAGCAGCTTGTTCATGTTGGCGACCTTGAACGCCTCGATGAAGTTGCCCCACTGCGGGTTGGTCGGCCAGGCGAGGCCGCTCGGCAGCGAGCCGGATGGCTGCAGCGCGGTGAGGAAGATGCTCAGGAACGGCAGGACCGTAAACAGCATGAGCGCCACCAGGAACATCCTCCCGAGGTAGAGCTCGCCACGGGGTGCCTTCATCGGTCCGACCCCCGACTCAGTCTCTGGATCGGGAGGATCACGATCAGGACCAGGAGGACGAGCGCGATCGCGAGGGCCGAGGCGAGCCCGACTCGTCGTTGCAGGAAGGCTTCGATGTAGATCTGGATGCCCGGCACCGCGGTGGCGTGACCGGGACCTCCGCCGGTCGAGACGTACACGATGTCGAAGGCGGCGAGGGCGGCGATGGCGGTGACCGTGAGGCACACCCCGATCTCGTACCGGATGCCGGGGATGGTGACCGCCCGCAGTTCGGCGAACCATCCGGCGCCGTCGAGCCGTGCCGCCTCGTAGAGGTCGGTGTTGATCTTGGCCATGCCGGTCTGGAGCAGCACCGTGCAGAAGCCGAGGAGCACCCAGATTCCGATCATGCCCACCGAGGGAAGGGCAGTGTCGAAGTCGCCCAACCAGGCACGGGCGACGCTCTCCAGCCCGACGACTTTGAGGATCTGGTTGATGAGGCCGGGAAGTGACAGCAGCCAGCCCCAGATGATCCCGGCGGCGACGAGGGGGATGATCTGGGGGAGGAAGATGATGGCCCGGGCGGTCGAGCCGAACCGACCGGTCGTCACCCGGTGGATGACGCTGGCGGTGATGAGACCGAGCGTGACGGGGATGACGCTGAAGAAGGCGAGCAGCTTGAACGAGTTGAAGATGGTCCCGAGCAGGTCGGGATCCGTGAAGACTCGCGAGTAGTTGGAGAGCCCCACCCATCTCGCCGGGCCCACACCGTCCCAGTCGTAGAACGAGTACTGGACGGTGAGGGCGAGGGGCTGGAGAACGAAGATCGCATACATCACGAGGGCAGGCACCACGAAGAGCCAGCCCACGAGAATGGGGCGGCGGGCCCTCCGCGAACGGAGGGCCCGCCTCATCGGCCGCCGGCGGGCGACCTGGGCATGAGGTTCGCTACCCATCATGACCGAGTATGCCGCGCCGGCTTGCGGTCAGCGCCCCAACTCATCCTCGTATTCAGCCTGTACGGCTTGGAGGAGCCCTGCGGCATCTTGGCGACCGCCAACCATCTCTTGGAGTCCGGGTGTCCAACCTGCGGCGAAGATCGATCCGGTGGCATTGGCAATGAAGTCCATTTGGCCATTGTCCTGAGCCACCTCACCGCCGGCGGCGAGGGTCTCGTTCGTCACCGAGCCTTCTGCGGCCGTCGGGATCGCGAGATCTGCCGGGCCGCCGGGGTTCGAGCCGCCGATGGCCACGTTGATCTCACGAGCCGTTTCGTTGGTCGCCACCCAGTTGAAGAAGAACGCGGCGCAGTCGGCGTTCGGCGCATCAGCCGCGATCCCGAAGGTCAGCGGAGCCGACATCGCTGCCAGCGAGCCGCCCTCTTCGAGCGGCGGGAAGACGAAGAATCCGACGTTCCCGCTCATCTCGCCGTCGTACGTGGCGTTCTCCCAGTCCCCGTTGAAGATGAACACGCCTTCACCGCCACGGAACCGTGCATTGGCGTCCGTGTACTGGATGGCGTTGGCATCCTCCGGGAAGTAGCCGGAATCGATCCATCCCTGCAGATGCTCTGTCGCTTGCAGGTTGGTGGCAGTGTCGATGGTGGCGTCGGGCTGCTGGAAGATCCAATCATTGATGGGACCGGTCGGGCCGTACGCCGCCATGAGCTGCTGGAGCGGGAAGGCCAGTCCACCACCGCTGGCGGTGGCGTTCCACACCATCATCGGCAGGAGTCCCTGCGCCTTGGCTTCGGCCAGCAGCGCGTCGAACTCGGCGACCGTCTTGGGTGGCTCGGTCATCCCGATCTGTGCCGCCAACTCCTTGTTGTAGAACACGCCGGTCAGGCTGTAGTTGAGTCCCATCGCGTACAGCGAGCCCGCGCCCCGGGTGCCGTCCGCGGCGACCCGGTTCTGCGACAGCTGCGCCGGAGGCCACTGGTCCCATCCGAATGCGGCGGCGTACTCGTCCAGGTTCTTGAGCAGGTTGTCCTGCACCAGAGAAACCATGGTCGGCAGCCGGATGAGATCCGGAGGGTTGTCTCCCGACAGCAGGCGAGGCGTCGCGTTCATCAGGTTGGTGAACTGGTCCTGCTTGACGTCCCAGGTCACGTTGGGGTATTGCTTCGTGAACTCATCCGACAGATCGAAGGGAAGGATGAATCCTGTCTCGAAGTAAGCGTTGAGAACGACGTCGTCGGTCCCGCACGAGGGCAGGGCAACGGCCTCCGTGGTCGTCGTTGTGGACGAGGCGGCCGCGCCGGTGGTCGTCGTTGCTGCCTCCGTGGTCGTCGTCGCTGCCGTCGTCGTCGTCGTCGTCGTTGCTTCCTCACCCGCACTGGCACACCCAGCGATCAGCATTGCTGCTGCCAATGCGAGCACCAGCCAATATGGCCGTAGCCGCCCTGCGCGGGGCTCGGAATTGATGAACATGCTCCTCCTCCTCGTTACGGGCTCGCCGCCGCAGTGAGGTCGACAGCGGCGCTGCGACCCCTTGCAGCGTTGCTCCCTTGGTGCCTCCTCTTCCCCCCTGAAGGTGCTTCGATCGAAGCACTTCGACTGATAGTATGCTGGAGCCTCGCCAACAAGTCAAGGGGCGGTCCAGGAAATGGCAGCAACGATCTACGACGTCGCGACGAGAGCGGGCGTGAGCATCTCAACCGTGTCGCTCGCCCTCAACGCTCCGGAACGGGTGAGGCCGGAGACCCTGGAGAGGATCATGGCCTCGGTCGACGAGCTCGGCTTCACGCCGAAAGCGGAGGCCGTGATCCGGGCTCGGCGCGGCGTCGGCAGGATCGGTGTCATCGCTCCGTTCACGTCGTTTCCGAGCGCGTCGGGACGGCGCTTGACCGGGGTGTTCCGGGGGGCGATCTCGCAGAATCACGAGATCGTGGTGTTCGATCAGGCGTCGGCCGCGACGTCCCGCCTGATGAGCTTGCCACTGACCCGGAGGGTGGACGGGCTGATCATCATGTCGGTTCCGTTCGGCGCCGAAATCGAGCAACGCCTCGTCGACCAGAGCATCCCCACCGTGGTGCTCGAGATCCGCCACGAGGGATTCAGCAACGTCATCATCGACCACTTCGGCGGGGGACGCATCGCCGGCGACCATCTCGTCAGTCACGGCCATCATCGCGTCGCCTACCTGGGGCATCGCCAGGAGCACGAGTACCGATCGCCATCGCGCCTCAAGCTCGAGGGATGCGCATCGGTGTTGCCGAGTGCGCCGATCGTGCGCAACATCACCTACAGCTTCGAGGATGCCGTCAAGGCGGGCATCGACCTGCTGAGCGAGCCGGATGCCCCGACTGCGATCTTCGCCCACGACGACCTGCTGGCCAGCGGAGTGCTCGCCGCGGCGCGCCAGCTCGGACTCGACGTCCCCGGCGATGTCGCCGTGATCGGGTTCAACGACTCCGAGATCGCCGGGCCCCTTGGCCTGACCACGGTGCGCCAGCCCTTCGAGGAGTCGGGCGAGACCGCGGTCCGGTTGCTCCTCGAGCAGATCGGCGATCCGACCACGAGCCGCCACGACGTGAAGCTCGGCGTAACCCTCGTCGAGCGCGACACGACCTGAGGGCGGCGCTCGGTCGTCCCTCCCCGTCGTTCCTGTCGTCCCCCCTGGGATCAGGGGCGACCTGGCGAGCCGCCTCCCTGCGGGTGGCGGAGCGAGTTGAGGGGGCATGCGGTGCGTCGACCGGGGATGGTGTTCGGCATCGCCGGGGCCTGGACTCCTAGTCTGGTCGCGCCGTAGGGGCGTCCATCGATGGAGAGAGAAGGTTCGAGATGAACCCGTTCATCAAGTTCATGGCTTCGGTAAGCGGCCGCGTGATCCGCGTCGTCGTCGGTGCCGCGTTGATCGTGTGGGGTATCTGGGGACTCGGGGGCGCGGTCGGGGTCATCGTGGCCATTGTCGGCGCGGTGCCCTTCCTGGCGGGCCTGTTCGATGTCTGCGTGTTTGCACCGCTGTTCGGCAACCCGTTCCAGGGCAAGGCCATCCGCGCCGCATAGCCCTCTCCGTCGTCCCCTTGGCAGCGGCACAGCCTCGCGGCTCACGTCCGCTCGCCGCTTGCGTCATACTCGCCCGAGCTCGCCGGGGACGATGAGGAGGACGACACGGTGCGCCAACTGAACCAGGACACTGCCGCCGTCGCCCCTCGGCCCCAGCTCCTCACCTACCCGGACTCGCTCGGTGGCGACCTGAAGGCGCTGGCGGCGATGCTGGACGGACCGCTGGCGGGTTTGTTCCACGGCGTACACATCCTTCCGCCGTTCCCCTCCTCGGGAGATCGGGGCTTCTCCCCCATCACCTACCGGGAGATCGACCCGGCATTCGGGACATGGGAGGACGTCGAGCGCATCGCCGAGACCCACGACGTCCTCCTCGATCTCATGATCAACCACATCTCGCGGCAGAGTCCCGAGTTCCAGGACTTCCAGCGACGGGGGCGAGCGTCCCCGTTCGCCGACCTGTTCATCACGCTCGACAAGGTCTGGCCCCGGGGGGAACCGCCGGCCACCGACGTGGCACGGATCTTCCTCCGGAAGCCCGGCGGACCGTTCTCCACCGTGACCGTCGAGGAGACCGGTGCGCAGGAGCGAATCTGGACGACGTTCGGCACGGCGGGATGGGCGGAGCAGATCGACCTCGACGTCGGATCGGAAGCGGGACGGCGCCTCATCACCGGCTGGCTGTGGGACTTCGCCTCGCACGGTGTCCGCATCGTCCGGCTCGACGCGATCGGCTACCTCGTCAAGAAGGCGGGAACGAGCTGCTTCATGGTCGATCCCGAGGTCTACGAGTTCCTCGAGTGGGTCACCTCGGTGGCGACCTCGTTCGGGCTGGTCCTCCTCCCCGAGGTGCACGATCGGTACAAGACCCATCAGGAGCTGTCGGCCCGGGGATATTGGACCTACGACTTCGTGCTCCCCGGGCTCCTCCTCCACGCCTTCCGCGCCGCCGAAACCGAGCGGCTCGCCGCCCACCTGTCGAGGTCCCCGGAGCGCCAGTTCACCATGCTCGATTGCCACGACGGAGTGCCGATCCGGCCGGACCTCGACGGCATCCTGGAGCCGTCCGAGATGCGCGCCCTGACCGATGGCGTGCTCCAACGGGGCGGCAACGTCAACCGCCTCCTGTCCGGCGTCGACGCCGGGGAGGTCGACGTCCACCAGCTCAACTGCACCTACTACTCGGCGCTCGGCGAGGACGACGACCGCTACCTGGCGGCACGTGCGATCCAACTGTTCGCCCGGGGTGTGCCACAGGTCTACTACGTCGGTCTGCTCGCCGGGGAGAACGACCTCACCGCGGTGGCACGCACCGGCGAGGGTCGGGCGATCAACCGCCACGACTACTCCATGGAGGAGGTGACGGACGACCTGGAACGGCCGGTCGTGGACCGGTTGCTGCAACTCGTTCGACTGCGGAACTCCCATCCGGCCTTCGACGGGACGCTCACCGTCGAAACCGAGGGGCGCAGTCGTCTGCGTCTCAGCTGGCGATCCGGAACGTCCTGCTGCACCTTGGACACCGACCTCGCCACTGGCCGCAGCATCATCGACGTCGACGGTCGGGATGCAGGGTCGACTCCGGCCTCCTGAGAGCGGAGCGGTTCAGGAGGGCCACGGTGCAGCCCAGCCCCCCACCGCGACCCCCCTCAGCTCAAACGCCACCGAAGGTGGCGCTTCGCCGGTCCCCCCTGATCCCAGGGGGGACGACAGAAGAAACCAGGGGGGACGACAGGAGAGACCAGGGGGGACGAAGAGCGACGCGGGTCGGTCTCGGCGTACCATCGAGCAACGGTCGAGGAGGACGTCCGTGCCCGCAGAAGAGACAGGGGGAGCGACGCCCACCGGTGCCGCCGACGACCGACGCGGGGTGGTGTGCGTGGGGTCGATCATCGCCGATCTCTGCAAGGTCATCGACACCTACCCGCCGCTGGATCACCTCGCCACCATCGAGCAGGTGACGACCAGCACCGGCGGGCCGGGACTCAACATGGCGGTGGACCTCT
>Ga0315555_1002934_pt1 | contig 11863 bp, 10 predicted proteins | sample SalMarSW160380MG_FD_202113 | JGI IMG/M metagenome (GOLD analysis project Ga0315555, IMG submission 202113) | Salt marsh sediment microbial communities from the Plum Island Ecosystem LTER, Massachusetts, United States - Salt Marsh Sediment SW1603-80 ...
AGGCCTACGGGGTCGAGCCGATCTGCGCGGTGCTGCCGATCGCCCCGTCGACCTACCATGAGCAGAAGGCACGCCAGGCTGATCCCTCGCGATTGCCCGAGCGTGCCCGTCGCGACGCCGTCCTGTGCAAGAATGGGGGTCAGACCTTCATTCTTGGTGTTTCTGCATCTCAGCAACGCGTTTCGCAATGATACTGGTGATTGAGAAGTACAGCCCCAGGAAGTCTCCCACTTCTCGAAGCGTGTAGTGATGGACTTGCACGGCTTGATGGATCCGTTCATTGGGAATCGCCTTGTCGGAGACGCCCGAGAACAGCTCTTCCAAACACGAGTGGTCAAACCTTGTTTCTTGTACACTTCCTCCGCAGATTGACTTGGTCCCGTCAAAGAGGAGAGCGTAACGCCTACAGCTTATACCCTATCGTTCGCAGGAACTGTTTGCGCTTTTTGATGTCTTCGTCGGCCTCCACGCCTTTGGGGGAGACACCGTCGATCACGCCGAGGATCCCACGGCCCTGTTCGGTCTCAGCGACGACCACCTGTGCGCAAGTTGGTAAGGCACGGGACTACAGTGTAATTTACTGCGTATGCAGTAATCGTCACTGTAATGAGGTGTTCGATGCTGGCTAGATTGTTTCGCTCACGATTGCTCGTCAAGGTCTTGGGCTGGCTGTTCACGTACAGGATCAACGTTCGTGCTTCATGCTCATCTTGTGTGAGACAACTCTGTATTTGACAAACTGGCAATTCGGTCTAGAATGATACGCAATTGATTCACGGATGATTCACATACGGGGAGTGATGAGATGGTGGTGAAGAAGATTCTGCCAGTGCGCGAGGTGCGCGAGAACCTGTCCCGATTGTTGGATGAAGCAGAGGATAGCCATGAGCCCGTGATGATCACCCGTTACGGTCGGCCGGCCGGTTATCTCATCGGCTATGAGATCCTCAACCACCTGCTGGAACGGCTGGAGGAGCTGGAGGATATTCAAGCAATGCGCGAGGCCGAGGCCGAATGGCGCGCCAGGGGCGGTCAGCCCTTTGAAGAAGCCTTGGCTGAGGTTGAAAACCAGGAAGCAGTCGGCAGGTGAAGTATCGGATTGAGACGGTCAGCAGCCGGATCAAACGGGAATTGTGCCGCATTCCTTCTCTTGACCGGCAGCGCGTTGCCGAGGCGGTGCAGACACTGGCTGACGATCCACGTCCTCCTGGTGTCAAACAACTGGAATTGAATGTCTACCGACTGCGAGTGGGAGACTACCGGGTTATCTACAAGGTGTTTGACGCCGAAGGTGTCATACTGATCGGGCGGGTGGCCCGTCGCTCGGAGAGCACATACCGTGGCTTGCGGCGGCTGTTTGAACCAGGCCGTAGCGACTGAAGTTGTAAGAAAGGCAACGTCGCACACAAGGTGCAACGCTACAAAAGCCGAGCTTGCGTCGAAGCTTGTCTCCAACGTTCAGGCGGCTCATCTCCACGTTCCTCAAAGCGTGCTGGGGAGCATCCGGCAGAGGTTTGCAGGGACGAGAACTAGATCTGCTACAGCTTGTATCCGATCGTTCTCAGGAACTGCTTGCGCTTTGTGACATCGGCTTCGGTCTCTATCCCTTTGGGGGAGACGCCATCAATGACGCCGAGGATCCCACGGCCTTGCTCGGTTAGTGGTAGGGGAAATCAGGGGACGTATCACCTATTTCTAGCTCTCTCCCTCCTTCCAGGCTAATGTGTGGCTAGATTGTGACACATCTTCGGGACAACCCTATCCTGCCTGGACAGTGAAGAGATGACTCCAGCAGATCAAGATCGAAGGCAGAAGGAACATCACCTTGACACGGCGCGCGTTCAGAGATGTTCCCGGAGTTGTCCTGTCGCACTCAATTCGCTGGATGACAACTCAGGCGATGAGGTCAAAAGGCAAGGTTGTATCCCTACATCGCCTTCTGCTCCCCTTTTCTAGGAACCTCATCTTACTGTCTTCTGCGATAATGGGGGTGGGTTCTCAGAATCGTTTTTGACTTCGACCATGCAGCAGCTACAATATACCGTCGGAAGATAAGGCAGGTTGTGAGAAGATGCGGACCAAGATGCGCGATAGCGAAGAGGTGTTGAACCTTGCTGAGGCGGCTAGGTTCGTACGAGTGAGCCAGAAGACTCTTCGGGAAATGGCTCGTCAGAAGAGGGTGCCGTGTCAGAAAGTCGGCCGGGAATGGCGCTTCCTCCGGCGACACCTGGAGCAGTGGCTTGCTGGTTCGTCAGCAGCACGTGCAGTATCGGAGCCTGGGGCACTATACCAACAGCCAATGCTCTTTCCAGACGCAGCGACAGCTGAGGCCGAAAAGAGCCGCTCTGGCTTTGGCGACACCGCTTTCACGAAGAACCGGCGTGAGCCACTGCACCGTTGGGTACCGTGGATTGCTGGTTTCTCAGCAGCTTTTGTCGAAGAGGTCTTTGACGCAGCAGTCTCTGGCGATCCATTGAAGACCACTATCCTCGATCCCTTTGCTGGAGTTGGCACAACCCTTGTGGAAGGCCTGAAGCGTGGACACAACGTGGTGGGATTTGAGATCAATCCTTACGCAGCCCTTGCGTGTGACATCAAACTATCGTGTGGTTGGTGTAGGCTGAAGCCGCTCTCGGACACGATCAACAAGCTGGAGAATCTGCGACGCAGTCGGTGGGTGAGAGACGCACAGCCGATGTCTAAACCACCCTGTAACTTCAGGAGCAAGAGGGCTTTCTTCAGTCCCGCTGTCGAGCGTGAAGTGCTCCTCCTTCAAGACTTTATTGCCGAACAAACAAACAGCTTCGTCAAGAAGGTGCTCAAGGTCGCCTTGGGCTCTGTAATGGTTGGTTTCTCGAACTACTCGTATGAACCAAGCCTCAGCACGCGCACCGCTGCAGGCAAAGACGAGATCGAGTACGCAGACGTACTAAAGATCTTCTGCGACAAGCTATGGGAAATCGAGACCGACATTGGGTTCTTGCAGCGGCATATGAAACGCTTTGAGCACAAACCCGCAGCCAAGGTTCACCGCTATTCCTACCTCGATAGTTCTGACTTGGTACCTTCGTCCAGCGTTGACGTGCTTGTGACGTCGCCTCCTTATCTGAACAACTATCACTATGTACGGAACACCAGACCTCAGCTATACTGGCTTGATCTGATAGATGGAAGTGGAGATTTGAAGAAACTGGAGGAGGAGAGCTTCGGCCGGTTCTGGCAAACGGTGCGAGGTGCTCCTCCAATTGAGTTGGCGTTCGAGCTTCCGGAACTCCAAGAGGTACTGCAGTGTGTTCGGAAGCGCAACCCCGAGAAGGGCATCTACGGCGGAAGAGGATGGGCAAACTACGCTGCCACTTACTTCAACGACTGCGACAGGTTCTTCAGGGTCACGCGGCGCGTGATGAAGCCTGGTGGATGGGTCGTTGTCGTTATTGGCAACAACATTGTGCAGGGGGTTCATATCGAGACGGACCGCTTCCTTGCAGAAATCGGTGAAATGCACGGCTTCGAGCTTGAGGGCATGCACCGAGTGCGAAAGAAGCGCACCGGGTCGAGCATTGTCAATTCGTCCGTGCGGGCCGGGGTTACCCAGAAACGAATAGAGTTATACGAAACGGCCGTCGAGCTAAGAGCCCCTGAATAGCCAGTCCTCGCTGGTCCGGGGCTTCCGGAGGAAGTCAATCCTCCTGTTTGAGGAAGTCCTGAAGCCGTTGCAAGACCTGCTCAAAGGACTCCTCGGCCGTGAGCTTGGCTGCCCACGGCCTGCCAGGATGAAGAATATCCCATCGCGGCCTTTTCATCGCACGCCTCCCTGCGCCGGGGTCATGGTTGCCAAAACCATCTACAACTACGTTCCAGACAGGCTTGTAGTGCTCTACCAAGAAACGCTCTGCCAACGTAATCCAAACTGGGACAACGACGAGATAGCGACACGTGAAGTGATTCAGTTCCAGGTTCTTCACCTGTTCGACATTTTTGGCATGCTGCTTCAACCTTTGGTAGAGTTCACGGCCTCCTGATGGCCGTCGCCCCCCTTTACGAGCACCGGCAGGCACCGCCTTTCCCACATAGATTGGTGGGGGAGAGTCCGCTTTTACAAAGCGAGAGTAACCTGTAAAGTCACCGTGGTAGTAAATCGCGTAGACGCCTGCACCTTCGAAGGTTTCGGATGGCGGAAGTTGTACCTGAGGTCCGCTGAGCAGCGCTTGAACAACACTCCTCGCAAGATTCTCATAGTCTAGCGGATCATATGCCTGCATTACCCATCCCCCATCGCCGCGCAGATTACAGTATCTTCAGTAGACGGGATAGTGTCAATCGAGGGGCATAACACCTATTTCTGATCTTTTCGCTTCCAGGAGAACGCGCCCCCGAAGCAGTCGTGCACCGCCCAGGACGCCAGAATCCTTGCGTAATCGATCCGGGAATAGCCGGAGCGGCCCTCCGCGATGATGTCTGTCACGTTCTCGCGGTACTCGTGCGCGTAGAAGGTCGCCGTCTTGTCCCAGTGCCGCCGCATGAACACCGTTTGCCTCTAATCGAACCGTCCGTGCTTCTGCGGATCGATCGTGTAGGGAGCAACGTCAACTCGTTTAACCAAAACAATCACCTTCCCGTGTAATCGTTGACAGTGATTCACGTATCTTGCACGACGCAAGACGCCGAGTCAATGGCAAGAAGTCCTCTTCGCTCTAAGCTGTTCCCGCTTCTAGAACGCGCTGTAGAAGTTCACGAAGAACTCTCCACCTGCACCAGACTCAGCGCCAAGAAACGGGTACGCATAACCGACCGTAAGTCCGAGTGGAAAGCTCAAGAAACTGGTCACGGTGATTGTCGATTCGACACCCGCTTCCAGCTTGGGATCGCTGAGTCCGACACAGTCACCTGAGGCCCATGTCTGGCCTCCTTGAACGAACAGACTGGCATAGACGCTATCGACGTGCGCCAAGCTCAGCAACGAATACCCAAGCCCTCTCACCACCGGCGGCAGCCGGAGTATTAGCCGACCGAACACGCCGCGATCATTCACGAAATCCTCTGCGAACGCATGCAGACGCTCCAATGAGAATTGGAACGACTCGGGCGGCGTGCCGAAGAGTTCTTTGCCCGCACCAAGATCGATATCCACATACAACATGTGTGCCAGCCGAAAGCGTTTCAAGCCGTTCCACTCAAACGTTCCGAACGGCTCGTGTCCGAATCCCGGTATTCCCAACCTGAGAGAGAGAGTATTCTGCAGGTAGTACTGCAGGATATCGAGGCGGGCATAGTCAAAGCCCACGTACGCTGTGGGCCGCGGCAAGTCTCCCAGTGTCCCTACAGCAATCCGCAACAGGTTAGCCGGAAACCAGTAGCGTCCGGCAACCCCGATGGGCGGATGCTCAAACCGCATCACATTCAAACCGAGCTGCGCATCGAGAAAGCCCGCACCTCCGCTCGGGTCATAGTCTACTAGCGTGGCCAAGCCGTCGACTGACAACTCGCGGCCGAGGTTGGCCGCGAAAAAGCCGGTGGCCGTCCAGCGGAGCTGATCCAGGTCGGCAAGCTCGTCGAACTGCTCTACCTGCGGAAGGACGGCAAGAGCCCACTGGTGATCGTTGCGGAAGCTGCCGGAGATACTCATCGGCGATATCGAGATGAGATAAGCGTCCAAAGGCTGCCCGATCTTCCAGCCCTCTTCACGGAAGGGGTGTTTGAGCACCACGCGTCGGGGGAAGTGGTTGTTGAACCGGTTCTTGTCCGGGCTCACCTCCAGAGGATCGACTTGAACCCGCACGACCGGCGAGGAACTGGCAAAAGAGACCGTTCCTTGCGCAGCGTCGCCGTGCCACGTCGCGTCGAATTCTTCACCTTCGGCAGTAATCACTCGAACGGTGACCGGATAGATCGCCTCGCCCTCATTGCTCAGGTGAACCACTGTCTGATACCCGTCGTCCGACCTGCTTGAATCCAGACCATCAACAGCCACGTCAAGGGTATCGGCGCCGTAGAGCCAGCTATTGAAGAAGCCCTCGAGCTCCCGGCCCGACACCTCCTCCGCAACTTGGCGAAAGCTCTCCACCGTGGGAATGAGGTTGTTGTAGCGGGCGTAGAACTGCTGCAGGATCTGAAGCATTACATCGTGCCCCAGCAACCCATCCAGCGCTCGCAGAACAAGGTAGCCCTTGTTGTAGGTCCGCACCGACAGGCCGTTCAAATAGTCGATCTTTGACCTTGGCTTGACAATTGCCTCATCGAACCCGTTCTTGAGCAGCGTCAGATAGGGTAGTTCCGTGAGTTGGTAGCGCAGGTTCCAGTAACCGAACTGAGATCGAACCACCTCCTCGATGAGCCCGCCTTCCAGATGAGCGAACAGGTTTGGCTCAAAGCCGCCATACTTCTCCTCAAAGTATGTATACGACAGGTACTCAGCGAACCCCTCCGACAACCAGTTCTCCGCGTTGAAGTCAGCTCCTACACCGATGCCCCACCACAGATGCGCTATCTCGTGTGCAATCAGATAGTCAAGGAATCTGTCCAGGGTTCCTTGGGCGGGTACGTCTTTTAAACGATAGTTGCTCGTCCCGAGGAGGATCATGCCACTTGCCCCCATGCCGTAGAGACCCGCCGTCGGGTTTTCGACAATCACCAGGCGCTTGGAAGCATAGGGCCCGAAGTGCTCGCTGTGGTAGGTCAGAATATCAGCGGCGTAGGTGGCCGCCAAGCGAGCGGCACTCTCTCCTCCCGGCAGATAGTAGGAATCGATCGTCACATCTTGCCACGACATGCGAAAGGCAGAGATATCCTTTCCGATCACCAGGGGCACAGAACGGGTGGGAACATCGCTTGTCAACGATAGGGTTTTCCATTCGTCGTTCTCTGCAACGATCTCTTGTCGCTCCGTGCCGGCAGCGACGACGAAGTCACGCGGAACACTGAGCTCGATATCGTAGAACGCCGCCAGCAACTCGAATTTCTCCTGCTCCGCGTGCCCATTGGGACAGGCCATTGGGTTCCAACCGAAGCGCCAGATGTACACGTCGCGGTTGACGTTGTTGTCTCCCCAGAGAGCTCGGGCGAATTTCGTCTCGAACTCGAGCGCAACCTGGGTGCGGCCGCCCGGGTCAAGAGGTTCGGCAAGACGGACTCGCAGGAGGCCGTCGTCGAGCGAGTAGGTAGTCAAAGCAGGCGGGATTGCCTCTAGCTGATAGTCCATCGGATCGCCTGCCCCATTCGTCACGGAAAGGATTTTCGTCCACGTGGGATCGAAACCATCAATGTATTGAGCATCTTCCAGGGCCGGATGGAGATAGGGGTTCGGATCGCGGCCCTGGTTTGCGACGAGTACGAACGTGATCGCCTCCAGGGCTTCCTCTCCATCGTTTACGTAGTCGACGATCTGTGTGCCCGCAAGGGTATGTGTCTGCGGGTCAAGCGTCACAACGATATCGTAGCGGCTGAATTCTTCCGCCGCTGCACCGATCGCGAACAGCATGGCCAAGATAGACGAAAGAGCAATCACCACTCCGGTTTGCCATTTCAGCAGATTCATTTGTTGATCTCCCCCTCTCATCTGATATTCGGCAGATTAAGGATCCCTTATATTGCACTATGTGCGCATTCACGTCAAACCCCAAACTGGAGAACTCGTCAATGTGCATGGGGAAAATCGGCGGACATATCACCCATTTCCGAACTCTCCGCTTCCTTCCGGGCCGACACTTCGCTAGATCTGGACACGTCTCCGGGGCAACCTTATGCCACTTGGACAGCGAAGAGATGACTCCCGGCAGACTGGGTTCGACGGCAGGATGACAGAAAGGCCCTCATGGAGGCAGACTGAGAGACACCTTTCAGAAACGGCGCGCGCTTTCAGAGATGTTCCCGAAGTTGTCCTGTGGCACTCAATTCGCCGGATGACAACTCAGGCGATGAGGTCAAAAGGCAAGGTTTGCCCCCATTGTCACGGTAAGCATCCTCGCTACTAACATTGCTACCTGTCGGTCACGCTCAGCTTGTTCTTCCTGCTTTTGCTGTCTCAATTGCCCAATCAATGGTTCTTAGGAATCGGTCGAGAGCCTCTTCAGTTGCCAATAAATCCATGCCAAATGTAGGGTATTTATGGATATCATCGCTCATCAGTTGTACGCCTGATATCGTGTTCAATTGAACAAGCAGCTCCGTACGGTTCCCCCCTTCGTCAAATGGTGGGCGACTACTGATCTGACCAAACGGAATCTGAACATAACCACCTGTGGTCAGTGACAAAAACCTGAACTCCTTACCCTCATGCTTGAGGACGGGAATCACGCACCCGGTTTGCTTGCCCTTCCCCCACCATAGTGATAGGTTGTGTTCTTCCGACCAGTCGAGAACGGCCCTTGCCACCTGACATATCTTGTCCCCGTGATTCTTGCGTAGTTCGTCAAAGAACGACACCTTGTCCCATGATCGATGCTCACGAACAGGCGGGCGCTTTTTCTCTGCAATGCCGATAACTCTAGGCACAAGGGTCCGAAGCTTCCCTCCCACGTACTGCTTGATCTCGATAGCTAGAAAATCGGCTGGATCCATCTGCTCGTTGAGGAACTCGATGATGCGCCGGAGCTCACGCGGTATCTCATCGGCAACGATGATCAGCCGCAATCGACCCGCTTGAAGGTTCGTCTTGACCTGTTGCCAAAACGAGTCTGTGTCTCTCTCTGGCCCAAGGAACTCGGTAAGAACCAATTGAGGCTCGCTTTTGTCCTTCTCACAAGTAGCTTCGAACTGATCCCTGATCTTCTCTACCGGCCAATAGACTACCGCGGTGGCCGCGTACTCCAGGAGTTGGCCGATAACCTCCCGGCGAATACGCGTGTCTGAACCGCGTTTCACCTCAATAAGAGTTGGAATCCCGTCCTGGTCTAGAAAGAGGTGATCGACCGACCATCGCCCACTAAAACTGTCACCATCTGGTAGTGCCATCTCGCGGGTGATCAGCAACCAGCGGCGGGGTTGCTCGCTTCCTACCTGGTCACCAGCAAGCAAGTTGGGATATTTAGCGAGAAATTCCTGCAAAAGCTCTTCAGAGGCATACGCCTTCTCCGTCATCTCAACAAGTTCGTCATTATCACGTATGAGAAAAACACCTGTAGCCAATGCGTACCTCCTTTTGGTAACGCATACTTCAGGGCCGAAGCCTGCCTTTTGTGCTTGATCAAGACCCACCGGTGGTGCCTGGTTTCCTTCTCACATTCTCCACCGGTTGACACGTTCTCCATCGGCGAACCACTCTTGTTGCTACAGCTTATATCCTATCGTGCGCAGGAACTGTTTGCGCTTGGCGATGTCGGCCTCGGTCTCTACCCCTTTTGGGGAAACGCCGTCGATGACGCCGAGGATCCCGCGGCCCTGCGGTCTGCGCGGGGAGGACTTCCGGAAGACAATTGAAGGGGTGTTAAGGGAGGCAGTTGCTTCAGCTAGCTGAACAGTTACCCCCTTCTTAATTAGAATGTCCAACTCAAGTAGGCGCTTACCGAGAACCCAACAGACCAGTCAAGTGAGGTGAACGTGTCACCTTCTTTCCAGCTAATGCCAAGAAAGTAACTAAAAACAAGTTGTTCGAATCTATCAGCGAAGTTATTTTGAGTGACAACATCAGTTCCTTCGATGACCCACCTGCTGGAGAATACTCCATCAATAGAGTATTCGAGATAGTCGTCCTTTGGAGCATGCAGAGCTGTTAATTCAATCCCGAAACCATAACTAGCTTGCTGTAGCAGCTGGAAGTTCACACCAGCAGCATAAGTGAATGAGGATGGTCCACGCATAGTCTGTAAGTCAAGGACTGCCGTTCCCACTACAAAACCCACAGAGCCGTTGAACACCCATACGTAGCCATCCATCCATAGATATGTATACTCGATAGTCGGCGGCCACCTCTGTGTAATGCCTATGAATACATGAGGCCCAATATCCACCCTAATTCCGCTCCCGTAACACGGTTTCCCCAGATTGAGGGCTAATCCCACCAGCAAGACAAGCAAAACCGCGAACACCGTGAGAGCGGCATTCTTCGGGAACGCGTCCTTCATCCTGACCCTCCTTTGCAAACATGATATAGCGAAAGAGATTCGCTTGCCAGTTACAGGGGTGCACTGAGGTCAAACCTTGTTTCTTGCGCGCTCTCACCGGTTAGCATGTTCTCGAACGGAGGATCGCCAGTATGCCTACAGTTTATATCCAATCGTTCTCAGGAACTGTTTGCGCTTTTTGATGTCTTCGTCGGTCTCCACCCCTTTGGGAGAGACACCATCGATGACGCCGAGGATTCATCGTCCCTGTTCGGTCTCCGCGACGATCACCTGTACGGGATTGGCGGTGGCGCAGTAGATGTGACAGACCTCAGGAATCATCTTCACCGCGTTCAGGACGTTGATCGGGAACGATCCATCCAAAAAGATGATGAACGAGTGCCCAGCGCGGCCCGCCTCTGCTTAGGTATCGCTTTGCTCCATCTTGAGGTTGGACAGGGCTTGGGCGATAGATTCACGGAGAGGCGGCAGGTCCTCCCTGACGGTTCGCCATACCACGGCTGCATCTACCCCAAAGTATTCATGGATCACCTTGTCTCGCATCCCGGTCATCCCTCGCCAAGGAATGCGCGGGTATCTATCCCGAAAATCCTTGGGGATGCGTTTTGCAGCTTCACCAATTACTTCCAACGCTCGCACCACTGCCAGTAGAGTTCGCTCATCCTTTTGTAAGTCATCAACCGTCGGAGTTTCCTCCAAGAAGCGGTAAGCCTTCTCAGCATATTCAAGGATATCTTCCAAGTAGTCCTCGAAGATGCGCTCAACGTTCATACTGACACAACCTCAGAGAGGACGCGCTCGCCAATGCGCGGCTTCAGCGCACTCTTCATGACCAGATCAACTTTAACTCCCAGGAGCTGACTGAGATAATCCTCCATCTCGATGAACCGGAAAAACGTGGGAGAAGATTGGAATTCCACCAGGATGTCCAGGTCACTTCTTCCCTCTTGTTCCCCCCGCACAAAAGAGCCAAAGATACCCAAGAACTTGACACCATAACGTTGATTGATCTCAGGTAGCTGTGCCCGCAGAGTCTCCAGAGCATCTTCGAGTGTGAAACTCAATCTGTCAGAGTCGCCTTCCTGCATGCTCTCATTCACCTCCCTGGACACCCTATTCTACAGCTTGTAGCCGATCGTGCGTAGGAAGTTCTTGCGATCTTTGATATCAACCTCGGTCTCCACGCCTTTGGGGGAAACCCCGTCGATCACGCCGAGGATCCCACGGCCCTGTTCGGTCTGCGCGACGATCACCTGCACCGGATTAGCAGTGGCGCAGATGATGTGACAGACCTCGGGGACGGCCTTGATGGCGGGAAGGACGTTGATCGGAAACGAGCCGTCGAGGAAGATGATAAATGAGTGCCCGGCACCGATCGCCTGCGCGTTTTTTACCGCGAGATCGACGAGTGTCTCGTCGGTTCCGGAGCGGCGGATGAGGGCCGGGCCAGAGGATTCGCAGAAGGCAAGGCCGAACTTGATCCCTGGAACCGTGGTCACCAGCACCTCGTGCAGATCCTCCACCGTCTTTATGAAGTGGGTCTGCCCGAGGATAAGGTTAAGTTCATTCGGGTTCTCAATTTCAACGAGTTTAAGTTCCATCGTAGCCTCCCGAAAGAATTGAGTGATCGGAGGATTGAGAGATTGTGTGATTTACAATCTCCCGATGATTCAATCGCTCAATGACTCAATTCACTCAATTACTCGCTCAATCTCTTCTACGGTAAGTATCACCTCGGTCTCCACGCCGCTGTCCATCTTTTTTAACTTCCCTTTCTTGGAGGCGGTCTCATCATCTCCGAGGAC
>Ga0315555_1002935_pt1 | contig 11861 bp, 11 predicted proteins | sample SalMarSW160380MG_FD_202113 | JGI IMG/M metagenome (GOLD analysis project Ga0315555, IMG submission 202113) | Salt marsh sediment microbial communities from the Plum Island Ecosystem LTER, Massachusetts, United States - Salt Marsh Sediment SW1603-80 ...
ATTCGCAATCGCCGGTAGATTCTTCCTCATGAAGAGCATTACTGGTTAAAAGGAGATTTCTGTCTTTATGATGAAACTTTTTATAAATGCTTAATTCACAAAACAGAATATAATGTATCAAAATTGTTATATTCAAAGAAATTAAATGGCCCCGGTCTTTAGACCGAGGATTAAAGAATCCAATATATTTGAGCTTTAGCCCCCATTTGTGAATTAAGCAGAATTAAATAATCAAAGCATTATATTTAACGACCATCCGGTGATGTTTAACAATGGAACAAATTGAGACTGTTTAACTTTTTTATTTTATATGATTATTGCCTTAAATAAGAAAAAAAAAATTTAAAAGTCATTCCGACCGAAGCGAATGAAATGAGCGAAGTGCCTGTCCGGCGACCAGACGGGGAGGAATCTATTGAACTTATGAAGATTTCTCGGCTGCGTCCCAGTAAACCGGGACTTCGCTCGAAATGACTGGCTCACTAAGTATAAAAATAACAATACATTACCATAGCATTTTCGGAGCTAAAGCAATAATCATATTATTTTATTCAGATGAGGGAAGGGCAATCATAAATAATTAATCAGAGAACATAATGATAAAAATCGCGTATTCCTGAATTGTTTCTGTTTTAAATTAGTCCCGGATGGGCCGGTTATTTTAGCATAGAGAATCTGTAAATCCTTTAAGTATAGAAATAGCGCTTGGATCATGTTTTAAGAATTCATAAATTATTTTGTGCTGTTATTAATTAGGAGTCCGGAATTTGGATAAATTTGTTTTTACCGCAGAAAACATAAATGCCATCAGCAAGGTCCTGGGTGTAAAACCCATTAAACGTGTTGATCATTACCGGTTTGTTCTGGAAAATAAAAAAGACCAGCGTCGGCTTTCACTGGAAATCTATCCGAACATTTCCATAGGAGAAGCCGAGGGCAGTCTGATTTCGATTTATACTCATAATACACATATACAATTGCATTTTTGTTCAGGATACGTATCCAGCGAATCGCTGGGAGAAGTGATTTTTTTCGCGGAAAACAGCGGACGAGTATCTGGTATAATTGTTGAAAAGGAAGCCGGATGTTCCGTATACAGTAATGTAGATGCTTCCATATTATCCGGTGATTTCACCCAGCTGGCTCCCGAAGTGATGTTGTCCGGAATTGCCCTTTCCGTTGCCGAACATCTTCTGCCCTCGCGGGAAGACTGAATTTCATGAAAATCCATCCTTTTACCATTGGTGATTTTGCAGTAAATAATTACCTGGTTCATGCAGAAGATTCTCAGCAGGCGGTCCTCATCGATGCGGGATATGATCCGGAGCCCATCCTGCGGAAAATTGAGGATTTGCAGGTGGAACTTCGATATCTGATAAATACCCATGGCCATGGTGATCATATTGCCGGTAATAGAAAAATTATCGAGAATACCGGCGCTCAGCTGCTTATTCATGAAAAAGATGTTCCCTACCTGACGGATTCCCATTTGAATCTTTCTGCTTATGTGGGTATTCAGCTGAATTCTCCTCCGGCGGACCGGCTGTTGCGGGAGGGGGATATTATAGAGCTGGGGAGTCTGGAACTGAAAGTCCTTCACACCCCGGGTCATACACCCGGGCATATAAGCCTGGTGAGTGATTCCTGTGCTTTTGTCGGTGATGTGATATTTCAGGGGTCCATCGGCCGAACCGATTTCCCGGGCTCCTCCAGCCGTGATCTGATCAATTCCATCCGTACAAAAATTTATAAATTGCCGGATAACACCCTTCTTTATCCCGGCCATGGTCCGCAGACCCGTGTAGCTGATGAAAAGGCGTCAAATCCATTTGTGAGTGGGTGAAATGGATTGGGAAAAAATTCTGTTCCGTTACCTGCGTCAACTGGCTCTGCAAAAAGGCCTGGCGGATAATACCGTTTCTGCTTATGAAAATGATCTCCGCAGATATATCCGTTATTTACAGGACCAAAAGATTGAACGTGTGGAACAGATTACCCCGGTAATCCTGCAGGATTATATAGCACAGCTTTTTGAGCTTGGCCTGGCCGGCAGCAGTATGGCCCGGAATTTTTCCGCCATTCGGGGATTTCATCAATACATGGTTGCTGACAATCTGGCGGCGGAGGATCCTTCCGAACTCCTGGAAACCCCCAGGAAGAAACGTAAAATTCCTGAAGTCCTTTCGGTGGAAGAGGTTATCAGCATCATTGAAAAACCCGACACCGAGAATATATTAGGTATCCGGGACCGTGCCATGCTGGAGGTTCTATACGGCTGCGGTCTGCGCATATCCGAGCTGCTTACCTTGCGGGTTAATAATCTTTACCTGAATGACGGGCTGTTGCGCATTGTGGGGAAAGGTTCAAAGGAACGATTTACCCCGATCGGAGAGGAGGCCGTTTTCCGGTTGAAGAATTATCTGGCCCGTTCGCGTCCTGCTTTGTCCCGGGGAATCACCTCCCGGAATGTTGTTTTTTTAAATCGTAACGGACGGCCCATGACCCGCATGGGATTCTGGAAAATTCTCAGAAATTATGTTCTGCAGACGCATGTGACCCGGGATGTTCATCCCCACACGTTCCGGCACTGTTTTGCCACCCATCTGCTGGATAACGGGGCAGATCTTCGCTCTGTGCAGGAACTGCTGGGCCATGCGGATATTTCCACCACCCAGATTTATACCCATGTTTCAGGCAGACAACTGGCGAAAATTTATAAAAAATATCATCCGCGCAGTTAAAATGCCGATATAATGATTTAATGTAAGGATCTTACAGAGGTTACTGATGGTAAAAAACTCTTTTATATCTAAAAAACTGTTTCTATATTTTTTCATGAAAACCTGAAATTAATAAGTTGATTTATACAGGAGAGTTATGTTTTTTAAACTCACCAAACATCGGAAATTTGATTATACACCCAGAATTTATAGTTCACAAAAAAAAGACGGGGATAAACCCAGCATCGATTTCCGTTCCCTGCATCACCGGCATAAGAAATCCCGCTCTTTTATCTGGCTGCTTTTCCTGCTCTTTTTCGTGGTCTATATGATAATTCTGCTCTCGAAGATCGCACATAATTTTTAGGAGAAATCTATGTTTCAAATCAGTGAGGTTTTGAAAAAAGTTCCTTTTTTTCGTTCTCTGGGCAAGGATGGAATCAGTTTCGTGGTAGAACGTCTGAAATTCAAACCTTTTGATAGTGATGAAATCATATGCAAGATCGGTGATCCCGGGGATAAAATGTGGATCATCATCAGCGGTAAAGTAAGGGTGGTCGTTCAGCCGGAAGGATCGGATGAAAGAACAATTATTGCAGAACTCACTGGTGGTGATTATTTCGGTGAAATGGCACTGCTCACCGGTTCACCACGTTCAGCCACAGTGGAAACCACCGAACCCACAGAAACATTTATTCTCAACAAAGAGGATTTTGACATTATTGTAGAGCGATTCCCGTCCATCACCCTGAGTATGGGCAAGATCATGAGCCAGCGTTTGAGAGAAACTTTGCAGAAGGCAGCCAAAAGAGGATCGGATAGCGTAGCCCCAACGGTACACGGGACGCTGGCGGAAAGAAATCTGGTTGATATCCTGAAATTCTGTGAGTCCAATTCCCTGAACGGAAAGGTAATTGTTAAAAAACAGGATCAGAAGGGGATTGTGTATTATAAAAAGGGAATCCTGCAGAAAGTGCAGCTGGGAGATCTGCAGGATGACCAGGCGTTGGATATTCTCATCAGCTGGAAAGAAGGGGAATTCAGAGTGGAACCCGAACCCCTGCATCTGGAACCGGATGAACAGGCCCCACAGGCACCCCCGGCGGAACCCATTCAATTGGTCATCATCAATGCCAGTATGGTGGTCCAGAAAATGCTCCAGCAGACCTTTGAAAAAATCGGTTATTCGGTTTATGCGGTGGAGAATAAACAGAAAGGAATCAATCTTATTAAAAAACTGGAACCGGATGTGGTAGTGGCTGATGTGAAACTTCCCGATAGTAATGGGGTGGATTTTGTAAAAGCCGTGCGTGAAATTAGTTCCATTCCGGTGGTACTTCTCACCGAAGAGCGAAACAGGGGGGATTATCAAAGTAAATTGTCTGTTTATGATGATATTGGGTATACCCGATCGCAGGAAATCAGTGAAATAATGTTAACAGTTCAACAGATGAGCCGGGGTTAAACTGTGTCTGCAGAAATTGATGGTCCGGGACAGGTGCCGCTTTCTCAGGTCTTGCAGGATGCTTTTGATGTTTTCTTCTCATTTGCGGAAGGAATACTGGGGGAGTCAAAAGCTCAGGAATTTGTCGCAGAAAGTTATCAATTGACTGAAAAATATTATGGTCATATTTCCCGGATCCATATTGACCTTAACCGGAAGCTGAGTTATAAGAGCCGGGAAATTGGCGATAAAGAAATTTTGGGATTCAGTCTGTGGATGCACAAATTTATGACTAAATTATCCGATTTTATGATTGGAATTGGTCAGATTGAGCCGGAAAAGATGTTGGGAGACCTCTCGAATACCCTTAAGCCATATGGATTTTTTGAGTACTATGAGCATGCCAGGGAACTCAGGTATTGAATCAACTCGCCAGTTGTTTAAGCATTTGAAAAAATGCACCGCTCTCCTTATATTTACATGCTGAAATAACTGAAAGATACTTTAACATAGCCTGATGGAAACAGCAAAACTTATCCGGTTTTTTTCCGGATAATCCGGAACTGTGCCTGAAAGGCGGTGTATCTGTTTCGGGATTAACTATATGGCTAAAATAAAGATACTTCCTCCCCAGATTGCCAATAAAATTGCCGCCGGAGAAGTAGTGGATCGTCCGGCTGCGGTTGTAAAGGAGCTGGTTGAGAACGCCATTGATGCCGAATCCACTTCTATAACCGTAGTTCTTGAGCAATCCGGAAAAAAATTAATACAGGTGATTGATGATGGGGCTGGTATTACGGAAGAAGATGTTCCGCTGGCTTTTCAAAGGCATGCCACCAGTAAAATAGGAACCGTGAGCGATCTGGATAATATAATTACCCTGGGCTTTCGGGGAGAAGCACTTCCCAGTATTGCATCCGTTTCACAGATGGAAATGAAAACCTGTCCGAAAGGAAATTCAATAGGCGTTTACGTCCATCTGGAAGGGGGTTCGGTGACGCGGCAGGAGCAGACCGCCATGAATCACGGGACTGTATTTACTGTCAGGAATCTATTCTATAATACACCAGCCCGCCGTAATTTTTTACGGGCAGATGTAACCGAGCTGAATCATATTAATAAAGTCCTGAAACGATTCTTTCTGGGATATCCCGGGATCGCATTTACCGTTATTCATAATGAGAAAAAGATTTATGATCTCCCCGCTGCCGATATTGAAAATCGCCTGACTCAGTTATTCGGAAACGAATTATACGAAGGGATGGTTTTTGTTCGGGAGGAAATCAGTGAAATTGAGCTGGAAGGATATATTTGCCGGCCGGATATGGCCCGGGGAACCTCGGATAACCAGTTCATATTTCTGAACAGGCGTGCCATACAGAACCGCAGTCTGAGCCACGCCGTTTTACAGGGATATGGTAATCTTATTGACCGCTCGCAGTATCCCCAATTTGTACTTTTTCTGGATATTCCGCCCCAACTGGTTGACATTAATGTGCATCCGACAAAGATGGAAGTCCGTTTTTCCAATGAACGGGCCATTTATCATCTCTTTTTATCGGCTGTTCGTAAAGCCGTTCAATCAGACAAAATCGTTCCTCATTTTTCCATGGATACCACCGATGAAAATCGCAGGGAAATTGAGCGGCATTTTAAACTTTACCGTCCGCCCCAGTTATCACGGCCGCCGGGCGGTTCAGCGGCAGTTTCTCCCGAGGAAAAGGAAAACCAGCTGACCTTCGGTTATACCGTCCCCCCGGATAGAGCTTTTCAGGAAGAAGAATATGAGAACGGCCGGATCCCCTCTCCGCAGGAATCTCCGGAACAGCCCCGTCTGTGGCAGGTTCACCGCAGATATATCTGTTCCCAGATTAAAAGCGGACTGGTAATTATCGACCAGCATGTTGCACATGAACGAGTGTTATATGAGAAATTTCTGGATTATTTAACCCAGCAGAAAAAAGTACCGTCACAAAAATTACTTTTCCCCCAGACCCTGGAACTGGCGCTGGAAGACTATCTGATCTTCGGTGAAATTAATGAGTGGCTTGAGAAAATAGGCTTTACCATCAGCGAGCTAAGTAACCGGACTATTCTGATTGAAGCCATTCCGGCGGATGTCCGGATCGGTTATGAGGGGAAAGTGCTCCTGGAGATTATTGATTATTACCGGGAAAACCAGGCGAGTGAGTATAAACCGTATGAAAAGATTGCTGCCGCTTTTTCCTGCAAAAATGCCATTAAATCGGGAGAAAAACTAACACAACTGGAAATGGCATCATTAGTGGACCAGCTATTTGCCACCAGAGAACCCTATTTCTGTCCGCACGGACGTCCCGTTATCGTTACCCTGAACCTGGAGGAAATTGATAAAAAGTTCAAAAGGATTTAACAATGAAAGGACATGGGAAAAAAGAGGTTATTGTGCTGGTGGGACCCACCGGGGTTGGAAAAACGGCATTGAGTTCGATCCTGGCGGAAAAGCTTCCGGTTGAAATTATATCGGCCGATTCCCGGCAGATTTATAAATATCTGAATATCGGTACGGCAAAGCCTTCTCCTCAATTGCTGTCCTGTATTCCGCATCAGTTTGTGGACATTCTTGAACTGCATGAATATTACAGTGCGGGCCGCTTCGGACAGGAAGCTCGGCAGGTAATTAAGGAAATATTTTTGCGTAAAAATGTACCACTGGTGGTGGGGGGATCCGGTTTATATGTCAAAGCCCTTAGCGAGGGATTTTTTTCCGAAGACGTTCAGAATTTTAAAGTCCGTGAATTATTGAGAAAGCGCCTGGAAAAAGAGGGATCACTTTCCCTTTACAAGGATCTGGAGCGGGTGGATCCTGAAAGTGCCTCAAGGATTCATACCAATAACGGAAAACGTATCATACGGGCGCTGGAAGTGTACCTGAGTACCGGAGAATGCCTCTCCGAGCTTCACCGTAAGAAGATACCATTGCCTGATTTTACTGTGAGAAAATTCGGATTGCTGAAGGAACGTAGAAATTTGTACCAGGCGATTAATGAACGCGTGGAACAGATGTTTCGTGAGGGACTTATAGCAGAAGTTGCCGGAATTCTGGACATGGGATATGAAAAAAATTTGAACAGTTTAAATACCGTGGGTTATAAAGAGGTAATTAACTATCTGGAAGGCTTAATCGATTATGAAACCTGTATGGAACAGGTCAAGAAAAATTCACGAAATTATGCTAAACGGCAGTTAACATGGTTCCGGGCAGATCAGAACATTCGCTGGTTCATGCTGGATAACAGGACGGGCCTGCATGATGTGGCAGCAGAAATAATCAAAACCTGCTGTAAAGTGAATAATCATGAAACCTCAGACGCCAATGACTCATCTCCCTCATCTCCGTCGAAAGAATGGAAATAAATAGCGGGGAGTAATATTAACCGGGTGATGCTTTGAAAAATATCCGTTTTATAGTCAATCCGAAATCAGGTGTGAATCGCAATCCCAGGCGAATTGTGAAGTGGATCCAGAAAGTGTGCCATGAACATAAAATTGATCATGAGGTGGTTTATACCGGGAATCCCGGCCATGCCACAGACCTGGCACATGAAGCGATAGAAAAGGGCTTTGATATTGTGGCGGTGGTGGGTGGAGATGGAACCATAAACGAAGTCGGCCGGGGATTGTTACACAGCAAAGTAGCCTTGGCAGTTATTCCTTCGGGATCGGGTAACGGTTTTGCTCGGAACTTTAAAATCCCCTTGGAACAATACCGTTCAATCAAAATGCTGACATCTCCCAGGATAATTACCATAGATTCCGGCAGAATCAATAAGCACCAGTTTTTCAATGTGGCTGGTTTCGGACTGGATGCCAACATCAGCCAGAATTTTGAGGAATTCGGCATTCGCGGACCATTACCCTATTTCCTGGTGGGAACCCGTTCATTCCTCAACTATCAGCCCGAGCCGGTTACTTTATACATCGATGACCGCAGAATAGAATTATCACCACTGCTGGTCAGCATTGCCAATGCTCCCGAATATGGAAACGGCGCCATAATCGCTCCGGCGGCCTGTCCCGATGACGGGATTCTGGATATTACCATTCTTGATTATATGCCGGTCTGGAAAGCGGTACCGAATCTCTACCGCCTGTTTAATGGTACCATAGATCAGGTGGAGGGTTTTCATTCTTTCAGGGCAAAATCTGTGGTGATAGAACGTCCTGCCCCCGGCGCCATTCATACCGACGGCAATCCACACCAGGAAAAAGCGGAATTACAGGTGGAAATTATTCCCTCTTCGCTCCGGGTGGTTGTGGGACCCCGCTTCAATAGCTCGAAATCGGAATCTCGCCGTTCCTGAAATTATTGAAAGATCCTTTATTTTTCCAGCAATTGCAGTAGAAAATCCAGCATATGGCCGATGTGTTTCTGCCAGTGCTTTTTATTGGTTTTTACTCTACTGAGGCTGTTTTTGTCTGCATGGTCGGAGACAAGTTTTAACAAAAGGCAGGGTATGGAATACGCAGCCGCTGCCTTGAGGATAGAATAGCTTTCCATATCCACCAGATGACAATCGGTTGTCTTTAGCAGCGTCTCTCTTTCTGCCTTATTCAATACCGGCCGGTGAACAGTGAGAAGGTTCCGGGGTGGAAATCTGTCCAGCAAGGATCTGGGAATAATTCGTGGTAGTTCCGTTACCAGCTTTTCCGTGGAACCCAGTATTTGAACACTTTTGATTGAATATGCCTTATACAGGGGAATATTGTCATCCAGAGCGCCACAAATGCCGAAGTTGATGACCAGTAACGGGCTGAGATCTTTAAAGATGGTTGTCAGCCTGGTGTGAGTATGCAGTGGGCCGGGACCGGTTTCCAGCAGAAAAACAGGGAAAGCATCCCGGCGGAAAAGGGTAAACCCGGAATCCTTCTTTATCCGGGTCATCGCTATGCGCTCAAAAAGCGGTATCGCTTCCTGATGAAGGGCGGTAATAAAAAGAAGGGGAATTATTCCGGGCTTAAATGACTTGAATAAATGCTTGGCCGGTTGATTATTCATATGATAAATCAATTTTTTATTTGAATATGAATAAAATCTCCAGTAAACTAAATGTCAGTTTTGTATATGATTTTGGACCTGTTAAAAACAGAAAGATACCCATCCGGATGATGCCGCGTTAAGCAATTCCTTTGATTATAAAAATAACAGATGGGTTCCATGTAAACAAGATCAGTTTGTCAGAGATAATGATTTATAGACAGTGCAGAGCTGGTCGGGTTGTGTTTCCGGCCAAAGCAGCGGAACAGGCAGTAGTGTTAACTGTGTTTTAAAAAATTTTTTTATATTTTAACTTTGCCCTATTGTTAATTTGCGATGTTGCTGTTAACAATATACTGTACTTAAAAAGAAGGATGATATTGCATATGAAGGTACGAATTTATCGGAAAGATAAAGATATTCCGCTGCCCCGCCGCCAGACCGGGCACTCGGTGGGTTTGGATGTCCATTCAGCAGCCGAGGTGGAACTCTGGCCGGGGAAGATTACCCTGGTACCTACAGGTTTGATAATAGAATCACCCGCCGGCTACTTTTTTAAAATATTTATTAGGAGCGGTTTTGCAATAAAGAACGGGATCAGTCTGGCAAACGATGTGGGAATTGTGGACGAGGATTATTGCGGGCCTGAAGACGAGGTGAAAATTGGTCTGGTAAGACATTATAATCCGCTCGATCCCCAGGGGAATCAGCCTCTGGTTATTAAAAAGGGCACCCGGATAGCCCAGATCATCTTTGAAAAAATTATACTGAATGAGGTGGAATGGGAAGAGCAGGATAGCCCGGATTTTGCCGGAGAATCCCGCGGCGGATTTGGTTCCACCGGTGCCCGCTGATTGATTATTTAGAGGGAACCGGAAACTCCGATCCGGTTCTGACTTCCCAGATCACCGAAATTAGAGTAGGAATAGTCCAGTCTAAGTTTCTGCCAGAAAACACCAAGCCCCAGAGAAAATCCGCTGAGGATGGTTCTCCCGACCGGTTTTACATCCTGATTGATCTGATTTTGATATCCCAGCCGGAATTTCAGGATTTGGCTGATATCAAACTCACCCCCAATGGCAAATCTCTTGAGAAAATCAGTGGCATTATCTCCGCTTACGGTGATATCCTGCAAACTTCCGGTAAGGAGCAAAGGCAGGTGTGCCAGCCGTTTAGCAAATCCGAATTGAACCACCAGCGGGAGTTTTTCTGTTTTTGAGGTATAATTATTGACGGTCTTCCCCAGGTTAAGCATGGAAAATCCCAAGGTCAGATCATTGATTCCCGGCACGGTATAAATGAGTCCGGCGTCCAGCGCCAGCGCTGAGGCATTATAAGTATCCAGCGATGAATAAAGGAATTTCATTCCCAGGCCGTAATCGAAACCTTCTCCCAGGTGATTACTGAAACCTGTTATGAGTGCAAATTCCGAGGCATGTACGATCCGGCCGGTCTCTATTCCGAATTCATCGGTTTCAGTGAAAGATCCGTAATTAAAATACAAAAGTCCTGCATAAACATTGCCTAATTTTCGGACCGGTTGAGCGTAAGCCAGTTGTCCCGCTTTGAAGTCGAGTAAATGATCCACATAATTAATGTCCCATTGCCGTATGGAGTACCCGGCAAGGGCAGCGGGATTATAGAGAATTCCGTGAATGTCATCCTTTATGGCCATCAGGTTTCCTCCCATGGCCGCCCCCCTGGGGCTATACTGACTTCTTAAAAATTCAAAACTTGTTGTACCTGCAGATTGGGAATGAACCTTCAATAGGGGAAGAAGCACCAGAACCAGCGTAATTTTATACATAATTCTCATAAGATGCTCCGATAAGTCTTCTTAGTGATAGTGAAATCGGGTTATTTTTGTTCCCCGGGATAAATTAGTTTACTGCCTGTCCTGATATCAATTTAGAAAATTTTTGACAGCTTTTTCTGATACTTTTTCCAGAATTCCTCACCCTTACCCATCAGGTAGTTGTCAAAATTGACCGTCTCCACATGAGGAACACTGCGTTCCAGGAACCGTTCGGCGATCTCCTGGAATTTATAGGGCATATCGCTCAGGTAAAAATAATTTTTTGCAATGCGGGACTGTTTTGCCAGCATTCCATTGTCTCTGAGAATATTTTCGACCGAAACAGCGGTTTCCACACCACTGTCCACTAATTTTACACCCTGTCCTACCGTTTTCTGGATGGCATTTTTCAACAGGGGATAGTGAGTGCATCCAAGAATTAAGGTATCTATTCCGTTCTCCTTCAGGTTGTGAAGATAGCGTTTTGCGATAAGATAGGTGGTTTCATCTTCCGTCCATCCCTCTTCCACCAGGGGAACAAAAAGGGGACAGGCCCGGGAAAGCACCTGGGTATCCCCGGAAATTTTTATGATTTCTTTCTGATAACTGCTGCTGCGGATGGTAGCTGCAGTGCCGATGACCCCGATTTTTCTTTTGCGGGAATATCTTACAGCAGCCAGGGCGCCGGGTTCAATAACACCAATTATCGGCACATCCAGAACAGCTTTAAGCATGGGAACAGCAATGGCTGAAGCCGTGTTGCAGGCCACCACAATTATTTTCACATTTTTGTCCAGCAGGAAGATAGAGTCTTCCAGTGCAAAACGCCGCACAATTTCTTCTGACTTGGTACCATAAGGAATTCTGGCGGTATCACCAAAATAA
>Ga0315555_1002939_pt1 | contig 11853 bp, 9 predicted proteins | sample SalMarSW160380MG_FD_202113 | JGI IMG/M metagenome (GOLD analysis project Ga0315555, IMG submission 202113) | Salt marsh sediment microbial communities from the Plum Island Ecosystem LTER, Massachusetts, United States - Salt Marsh Sediment SW1603-80 ...
TTACTCCATCGTAGCGAGCCAGATTCGCTGAAGCTTCGGACGGAGCGAGTATATAGTAAGCAGCCAGAGCGTATTTAGTATGAGGTAGAGAGACTTCCCAATCTATCTCCGCACCGAGTTCCTGGAGCTTATTTATAGCTGCTTGCAAAGCCACCCGTACCTGGTCCTGCACGCCCTCACCAAGATATTCCCTGGGAATTCCAATCTTTAGTCCTTTGATGTCTGGATTTAGCTGCTGGGTGTAGTCCGGGACAGGATAAGACACTGAGGTTGAGTCCCTGGAGTCATACCCGGCAATGACATTCATCACTAAGGCGCAGTCAGTGACATCCTTGGTTATTGGTCCAATTTGGTCGAGAGAGCTGGCAAAAGCAACCAGGCCGAAGCGGCTCACCCGACCGTAGGTTGGTTTAAGTCCCACCACGCTGCAAAGTGCGGCTGGTTGACGGATGCTGCCCCCAGTGTCAGAGCCCAGAGCATAGATAGCTTCACCTGTGGACACAGCAACTGCTGAGCCACCGCTGCTACCTCCGGGGACACGACTCAAATCCCAGGGATTGTGGGTGGGGAAGAAAGCAGAGTGCTCCGTGGATGAACCCATGGCGAACTCATCCATATTCGTTTTCCCTACTATTACCGCCTTTTGTGCCTTCAGTTTCTCTATTACCGTAGCATCATAGGGAGGGGTGAAGTTTTCCAGCATCTTTGAACTACAGGTAGTTCTTATCCCCTTGGTGCATAGGACGTCCTTGATTAAGGTAGGGATGCCGGTTAAGGGGGTAATTTCACGGGCGGTTTTGATGTAATTATCGACTTTCTCTGCCTCTTTCAGAGCGATGTCCTCGACAATAGTGACACAGGCGTGAACCTTCCCTTCTATCTCAGCGATACGCTTCAGTACAGATTTTGTCAGCTCCGTTGAGGAAATTTTCCTTTGTTTAAGAAGCTCGTGTGCTTCACGAATAGTTAGCTGGTGTAGTTCATTCGCCGGCATACTTAGAACCTCTCCTTGAGGCTGCGACGCCTGATAACTTTGCACCAGTCGCCGCCAGTTTTGCCGTGCATCTCTTTAAGCCTGGGGATGTATTGTACGCCAAGGAATACCCCCAAGCCTATTGAGTAGAATACTAAAGCCAAAGGCTCGCCGTAGCGGTCGACGTAAATAAACCCCGCAACAAATGGAAAAACAATAAGGAGTAGGCTATAACTAAAGGTGGGATTACGAGTAATAAGTAAAGCTATGGCAAAAACAATAAAGAGAAACGGAACGGCCCAGGGCATCAAGAAGATGAGAATCCCAATGGCGGTAGCCGCTCCTTTACCGCCATGGAATTTAAGGAAAACGGGAAAGATATGGCCGATTATGGCAGCTACGCCGGCAATTCCGGTAAGCAAATCAAACGGTAAAATCAGAGGGTTGCCTGACAACCACCGCACCAAAAGAATTGCTCCTACGCCTTTGCCCAGGTCAGCCAAGGTTACTAGCACAGCCTCCATCGACCCGACCTCGTAGAAGACATTCATAGCGCCCATGTTTTTGCTTCCGACCTCCCGGATATCTATCCCTCTTCTCAGACGACCGGCAAGATATGCTGAAGGGAAAGAGCCAAGGAGGTAGCCAATTATGATGGCAATAACTATGTCGCTAATCATTTGCCTGATGGGCTCACTCTAGTATTGCTTGAACCTTAAAACATTTTTCGGCTTGTTTTGGTGCGTTTGATAAAATCTCAGCCTGGGAATATGAGTCAGCTACATCATCTTTCCTGAAGACATTCTGTAGTGGGATGGTATGAGTCGCTGGTAGCACGTTGGCTGTATCTACTTGCTTGAGTATTTCGAAGTTCTCCAGAATATTAGATAGCTGGAGGCTAAATTTCTCCACTTCCTCCTCACTTAAGCCCAAGCGAGCAAGCCAAGCGATATGCCTCACCTGTTCGTAACTCAGTTTCATCTCGCGTGACTATCACATTACAGCATCACACTTCATAATGCAACAGCGGTTGCTTATCTTCAGGGGCAATATTATAATGTAGAGTCGTGCAAATCCGAAACGTTGTCTTACTGTCTCATCAAGGGGCAGGTAAAACTTCGCTTACTGAGTCCATGCTCTTTACCTCAGGTGCTATTCAGCGTTTAGGTAGCGTTGAAGATGGCACTGCTACCTCAGATTATGACCCGCTCGAGGTGGAACGTCATATGGGCATCAACCTGTCCCTGCTTCCATTTGAGTGGCAGGGGGTGAAGCTGAATCTCATTGATACCCCGGGATATGCCGATTTTACTGGTGAGGTAAGATCGGGATTGAGGGTAACCGAGGGAGCAATAGTTGTAATATGCGCCGCTTCGGGTGTGGAGGTAGGCACAGAACAGATGTGGGGCGATGCTGAAAAAGCAAATTTGCCGCGGTTAATATTTGTTAATAAGATGGATCGTGATAATGCCGATTTCTTCTCTACTTTGAAAGGAATTCAGGCTAAGTTGTCACCAAAATGTTTGCCTCTTCAATTACCCATAGGTTCACAAAGTGATTTTCAAGGCATCGTAGATTTGGTGACTATGAAAGCTTATACTGGCGCTACCTCGCAGGAAGCAGAAATCCCTCCGACACTTCAGAAACAAGCAGAAGCTAGCCGTGAGAAGTTAGTAGAGGCCGCCGTGGAAATTGATGATGAACTCATTAACAAGTATCTGGAGGGCGAGCCCATAAACAACGAGGAAATTCTTGCTGCCATAAAAAAGTCTACCATTGCTGGCAAGCTGGTGCCTGTTTTTGTTGGCTCTGCTTTGCAGGGCATCGGCACCCAGCAAGTTCTCAATGGTATTTGCTCCTGCTTGCCTTCGCCGGAAGAAAAGGATGCCTTTGTCGCTAAGAATGTTTCCACCGGTAATCAAGAGGAGGTCAAACCTGATTCGGAGTCTCCCCTGTCCAGCCTTGTTTTTAAAACCAGCGCTGACCCCTATGTCGGCAAGCTCAGCTATTTTCGGGTTTACTCAGGCGTTATTTCCAGTAATTCCCAGGCCTGGAACGCTAACAAGAATAGCATGGAACGGATTGGCCAGCTCTTTACCATGCTGGGCAAAAATCAACAGCCAGTGCCGCAGGTCGCTGCCGGAGATATTGGGGCGGTGGCGAAGTTAAGTTTAACCACCACCGGGGATACCCTCTGTGCTCGCGAACACCCTGTGATATTCCCTGGTATCGAATTCCCCAGAGCGAATTTCAGCATGTCGATCCAGCCTCAGACGAAAACCGATTTAGATAAGATGAGCACCGTTTTGCCCAGGATTTGCGAGGAGGACCCTTCTCTCCAAACACGTCGAGAAGTTGATACTAACGAGTTTATTATTTCCGGAGTTGGTGATAGCCATCTGGAGATAATCAAGGAGAAAATACGTCGCAAATTTGGAGTAGAGTTGAAATTAGACCTGCCAAAGATTCCTTACAAAGAAACTATTACTATGTCAACCAAGGCAGAGTATAAACATAAAAAGCAGACTGGAGGACATGGTCAATATGGACATGTCTTTCTGGAGTTGGAACCTTTGCCTCGGGGTGGGGGATTTGAATTTGCTAAGAAAATCTTTGGGGGGGCAATACCCCAGAACTATATTCCCTCTGTGGAAAAGGGAGTCAATGAGGCGAAACAAGAAGGGGGTTTAGCTGGTTATCCCGTAGTGGACGTGAAAGTAACCCTTTACGATGGCAGCTTCCACGCAGTAGATTCTTCGGACATTGCTTTTAAGATTGCGGGAGCACAGGCCTTAAAAAAGGGATTATCCCAGGGACAGCCGATATTGCTTGAGCCTATAATGAATCTTACTATAACCGTGCCTGAGATGTATACTGGGGATATTGCTAGCGATCTTAATACTAAGAGGGGACGCGTGCTTGGGATGAGTCCCGGTGATGGCATCAATGTCATTGAAGCCCAGGCACCCTATGCAGAACTGACTCGTTATGCCATAGATTTAAGGTCAATGACACAAGGGCGCGGTAGCTTTGTGATGGAGTTTGACCATTATGAAGAGGTGCCAGCTCATGTCAGTCAGAAAGTCATCGCTGACAAGAAGAAGGCGGGCAAGGGCGACTGAGAGCGCCTGGAGGCTACATCACTGAGCTTGAACACTTCAACCTAAACTGCCCATCATAACCATCTGTCCCAACGGCGAAGGTAGGAGAACAAGCTACACTATGAATCCCGGCATTAGTTTTCGCTGTTACCGAAGAACAGACCTCCCGGTTTGCGCCAGTATTGCGGCAGAAGTTTTTCCGCTCGTAACCAGTAGATTTACCAGGGAGGAAGTCAGTAAGGTGATGAAAGGCCAAATAGACGGTGCTCATGCCGTTTCTAACTACCACGAACTTGCTATTGCGGATGGAGAGGTAGCAGGACTCCTTTTTGGGCGAGTCAAGCGGAAATCTGTCCCGATTGATATGTGCCAAACACTGAAGCGGTTGTTTTTACTTACAGTGCACTTTCTACTTGGCAAATACGGAAGCCGGAGGAAATTAATCAGACTTCTTAGGCCAGGTCTGCAGGAGTTGCGAGTGCTGAGAAGAAACATGCCTGTAAGTGAAGCAGCGGTTGTGCTCTTCGCCGTCGCTCCAGAATATCAGGGCATCGGAATTGGGCGCGCCCTTATGGACCGTTTTGTCCATCACGCTTTGAGATACAAGGTTAACACTATTTCTGTGCCCACGGACGATACCGCAAGCTTCTGGTTTTATGAGAAATACGGATTTAGAAGATGGGCTGAATACAAAAGCCCGCTGGAATCTTATTTGGCGGATAGACCAATCAAAGGCTTTATATATCAACTTCTTCTACGCGAAGCAGATGGACAAGAGTTAGAACGTTGATAAATAATATATTGTGGAAATAGAAACCTCCGCTGACACAGCCGGGCTTCTCAAGTTTTCGGCTATCCTTCTACGTTATTTTAGCCAGCTAAGAATTCCCTTAGCTTGTTAGTGAAGGCTGGCACTACTTCTTCATATTTACCCACCACTCCAAATTCCGCCTCCCTGAATATATTCGCCTCAGGGTCCTTATTGATGGCTATGATATGCTTGGAACCTGAACATCCAGCCGTATGCTGGCTGGCACCGGAAACAGCTATAGCAATATAAATATCAGGGGCAACAATTTTTCCAGTGAGGCCGATATGCGCTGCCTCTGGCACCCAGCCGTTATCAGCAGGAGGACGTGAGGCGCCTACCGCACCATGCAGCAAATCAGCTAGCACTTTCAATGTAGTTTGGAAGGGCTCAGGACCACCCACCCCCCTGCCTCCACAGACAATCACAGGAGCATCCTCAAGCTTAATGCCGACCGCCTCTTCTTTAACCGTTTCTAATATCTTTGTCCTTACTTTCGACGTATCTATGTCAATCTTAGTGGGCATGACCTCTCCTTTCCTTGAGTCATCACGCTCCAACGGTGACATTGCCTTAGTTCTAACAGTAACCACCTGAGGCATAAGCTCACTGGTGAATATGGCTTGAGCATTGCCGCCATAAACAGGCCGCGTTTGCGTCAGCAGCTTCGTCGCCGGGTCTATGCTTAAGTCGAGACAATCTGTTGTCAGGCTGGTACCTAGCCTGAAGGCAAGACGAGGAGCCAAGTCTCTACCCAGAGAAGTTTGCCCTATAAGTATTGCCCGAGGCGAAATCTCTTTGACCAATTTTTCCGCGGCTTGCATATAGGAATCTGCTTGGTATTCTTTGAGGGCGGGGTGTTCTACAGCATAACCCTTGTCTGCCCCGAAGGCAATTGCTTCTTTAGAAGCCCCGCCAACTGCATCGCTGACCAGCAGGCAAGACAAGTCTTCCTTCAGGTCATCAGCAAGCCTCCTACCACATCCCAGCAACTCAGTGGTAATGGAGGCTAGCTTCCCGTCTGCTAGCTCACCACAAACTAATATACCCTTGTATTCAGCCATTATTTCCTCCTTAACTTTAAAGCAATTTGGCTTCCTTGAGCCTTACGGCTAGATTAGCGCCGGCGTCTGCGGGCGTCTCTCCTTCAATTATTTCACATTTGGCTTCCTTGACTGGCTGGAAGAGCTTATCTAACTTGCTACGCCTTCCAGCAGCGCCAACTTGTGAAGGTTCAAGCCCAATATCGGCTGGTTTCCAGATGACAGGTTGTTTTTTACCCGCTGCCATGATTCCTTTCAAGGTGGGATAACGAAGTGCTCCTATCCCGCTGGTTACTATAATTAGGGCGGGAAGCGTCACCTCAACAACCTGGTAGCCGTCGGGAATAACTCGCTCAACCTTCGCTTTTCCATCGGTGACCTCTACCTTGCGAGCTAAAGTCACAGCCGGGATTCCTAAAATCTCAGCAATGCCTAGACCCACTTGCCCGGCATCCCAGTCAGAGGATTGCCTACCGCAAAAAATAATGTCATATTCCCCTATTTTCTTTATTGCCATAGCCAAGGCGTTGGCAGTTGACCAGCTATCGCCCCCCTCAAAAGCTTCGCCTTCCATAAGAATGAGTTCATCGCTCCCCACAGCTAACGCCTTCTTAATCACATCGCGAACGAAGTTATTACCTAAGCTGAGCGCAGTAATCTTGCCTCCCGCGGTATCCTTGATTTTGAGGGCAGCTTCCAAGGCGAATTCCTCATATTGACCGATTACAGGTTTTACGTCTGGCGGCAAGGTCATTTTGTTGTTCACCACCTTAAACACCGCCGGTGGCGCCTCAGGATCAGGTACTTGCTTGCAGCAGACAATCATATTAACTGGCATTCACTAACCTCCTTAAAGATTTTTGCAGCCAAAGGATATGAAAAAATCCGTCTTCTGTCAATAATTTGAATCACGCAGACTCGATATGAACGGTCTAAGGAGTTAAGTGATAATAGCTACTTCAGCCACGGAATTAATGCTAAAATAGATAAAATTTGCTATTCGGGGGCATATTTTTTACATCCGCCATCGGGGATACCTCTAAGTCGTCCAGCCGAATCAATTGCTCTTGTTCTGGACAAGCTATGGAAGTTAAATTCATTGCAGCTAACAACGTTGGCAAACTGGCTCGATGGTTAAGGCTGATTGGCTATGATACTCTGCTGTTTAAGCAAAAAAACGATGGTCAAATGATTAAAACAGCTCTTAGTGAGGATAGGGTGATTTTGACTAAAGATACTCAATTTATGAAAAGACGCCTGGTCACAAATGGCAAACTCAAAACTATACTCATTAAACAGGATGACCCTAAACTCCAGGTACAGGAAGTAGTGAAAACGTTGAATTTAAATTATCATTTCAAACCTTTCTCGCTTTGCCTAGAATGTAATCAAGCATTAATAGCTCGGGATAAAGAAGAGGTGCAAAACCTGGTCCCCGCTCACGTTTTTGAAACTCAAACTCAATATACGGAATGCCCCGCCTGCCATCGCATCTACTGGCAGGGTACACATTGGCAGGCGATGGTCAAGAAGTTACAAGACTTGCAAGGAGGGGGTGGCGAAAAGCATACTTCTAGCTAATGCCCGGCTTTTTAATCTGGAGCTTCGAGACTAGCACGGATTAGCTAGTAGTGCTATACTCAGCCCATAATGCCAGGAGAATAAAGGTAAAGCTAAGCACCTATGTTATTAGCAATTGATATTGGAAACACCAACATTAAGCTGGGCATATTCGACGGCGATAGGCTAAAAGCTACCTGGAATTTAGCTACCGGCATTCATCGCACTTCAGACGAGTACGGTGGGGTGGTGCTCAACCTCATGGAGCGAAAAAAGGTCTTGCCTTCAAAGGTTACCGGAGTAGTATTATGCGGTGTCGTGCCACCGCTACTGTATACATTCGTGGAACTGTGTAAGAAATATTTAAATACTGAACCCTTAGTAGTCGAAGCTGGTGTCAAGACAGGCATGCGCATCCGCCTGGATAATCCTCGTGAGGTTGGTCCTGATCGCGTGGTCAACGCCGTGGCTGCCCAGAATCTCTACGGAAAACCGTTAATAATTATTGACCTTGGCACTGCTACCACTTTCGACGTTGTTTCAAAGGAGGGTGATTATCTTGGCGGGGCTATCACCCCAGGGATTAATATAGCTAGTGAAGCTTTATTCACTCGTACTGCTGCGCTCCCTCGAATAGAACTAGTCCATCCCAAGCAAGTCATCGGCAGAAATACTATCTCTGCTATGCAATCAGGTATAATATTTGGTTACATTGAGCTTATTGAAGGCATGATTCGTCGAATACAACAGGAATTGGGAAGCAAAGCAAAGGTGGTAGCTACCGGCGGCCAGGCTTATCCTTTTGCCGAAAAGATAGCAGCCATAGACGTAATAAATCCCGATTTAACCTTAATTGGACTGCGCCTCATTTATGAAATGAACAAGGAACAGTAATGCTTAGCAACAAAACCATAATTTTAGGGATAACTGGGAGCATTGCTGCCTACAAAGCAGCAGAGATTGCCAGCCAGCTAACTCAGGCAGGGGCGAAGGTGAATGTAATTATGACTAAAGAAGCCATCGAGTTCATATCACCTGTTACCTTCTGGGCCATTACAGGTAGACCCGTAGTTACCAAAATGTTTGATTTGGATTCAGAATTCAGCATTGAACATGTCTCCTTAGCTAAATCTGCTGATATAATAGTCATTGCTCCTGCTACAGCTAATATTATTGCCAAGCTGGCTGCTGGCATTGCTGACGACATGCTATGCTGCACGGTTCTGGCTACCAAGGTGCCGGTGCTTATCGCCCCGGCTATGGAAACCAATATGTATAATAATCCAGTCACCCAAGATAATCTGTCTAAGCTTAAAGCTCGCGACTTCGTGATTATTGCTCCAGCCACGGGCTGGTTAGCCTCGGGTAAAGAGGGGCCGGGGCGACTCGCCGATACTAATGATATTATAGGCAGCATCCGCCAGGTACTGGGGAGGGGTGGAGACCTGGCTGGCAAACATATCGTGGTTACCGCCGGCGGTACTCAAGAGCCTATCGACCCGGTTCGCTACATCAGCAACCACTCCTCAGGGAAAATGGGCTATGCTCTAGCTGAGGCAGCCCGTGACCGGGGAGCTAAAGTAGCATTTGTTACAGCGCCTACCTCACTCCCCGAGCCCGTAGGCGTTGACGTGGTCAAAGTCAACACTGCTCAGGAAATGCGTAAAGCAGTAGAGAAGGTAACTCCACAAGCTGATGCCCTGGTCATGGCAGCCGCCGTAGCCGATTACCGTCCGACAAAAGTGGCTAAAGATAAGATTAAAAAAGGAGAGGCAGGGTTAACCTTAGAGCTGGAATGCACCCCGGATATCTTAGGCAGTGTCAAAGGAAATTTCATTAAAGTAGGCTTCGCCGCTGAAAGCAGCAACCTGGTGGAAAATGCTAAGCAGAAGCTAAAGCAAAAGGGACTTGCCCTCATCGTGGCCAATGATATTACGGCCACCGATAGTGGGTTTGGCGCCGATAGCAATCGAGTAACCATAATTGACCAAGAAGGTAAAGTTGATAGCTTGCCTCTCCTGGCTAAGCGAGAGGTGGCAGACAAGGTTTTGGATAGGGTGGCGGAGCTCCTTCCAAAGCCAAAATCCAGACGACCAAACAAGCTTTGAATTTGGAATTTGTATCAAGATCTCTTCCAGTTGACAGCCGATAGCTAAGATAGGTTTAGAGTTAATGTCCGAAATACCTAAAGCCTATGAGTCAGGCAAGATAGAAAAGAAGTGGTATGATTTCTGGCTCAAGCAAGGCTATTTTTCTCCTAAAATAGACCCCAACAAGAAGCCTTTTGTCATTATTATGCCCCCTCCTAATGTTACCGGTGAACTCCACCTGGGGCATGCTCTGACCGCGACACTGGAGGATATTCTGGTCAGGTGGCACAGGATGAAAGGTGACCCCACCCTGTGGCTACCGGGAACCGACCATGCTGGCATTGCCACACAAGTAGTTGTGGAGCAACAACTGGCTAAACAAGGGAAGACTAAGGAGGAGATAGGCAGAGAGAATTTCACTAAGTTAACCTGGGAATGGGCTAACAAGAGCCGGGGGAATATCAGGCATCAACATCAGCTACTGGGAGCTTCCTGTGATTGGGCAAGAGAGAGGTTTACCCTGGATGAAGGCCCGAGCAAAGCAGTCCGGACTGCTTTTATACGTTTGTACAACAAGGGGTTAATCTATCGTGGAGAGCGAATGATAAACTGGTGTCCCCGCTGCCAGACTGCCCTCTCCGACCTCGAGGTAGAACATAAAGATATTGTCGGACACCTTTACTATGTTCGCTATCCTCTAACCGAAAACGAGGGCTTCGTCACCGTAGCTACTACCCGACCGGAAACTTTCCTCGGCGACACGGCTGTGGCGGTGAATCCTGAAGATACGCGCTACAAAAAACTCATAGGCAAGAGTGTCACCCTCCCTATTATCGATAAGGAAATCCCCATAATCGCTGATGATGCTGTTGATACTTCTTTCGGCACCGGAGCATTGAAGATAACTCCAGCCCATGACCCCACGGACTTCGAAGTAGCCCAGAGACATAATTTGCCACTGGTAAATATCATGAACCCCGATGCTACTATGAACGAGAATGCCGGACCGTATCAAGGACTGGAAAGGTTTGCCTGTCGAGATAAGGTATTAGCCGACCTAGAAGACAAAAAACTTCTGGAGAAAATCGAGCCTTACTCTCATTCGGTAGGACATTGTGGTCGTTGCCAGACGATGATTGAACCCAAAGTCAGCCTGCAATGGTTTGTCCAAACACAGCCCTTAGCTAAAGCTGCCATCGAGGCTGTTAAAGATGGCAGGGTCACTATAGTTCCGGAACACTTCACCAAGATATATTTTGACTGGATGGAAAATATCAGGGATTGGTGTATCAGCCGGCAACTATGGTGGGGACATCGCATCCCAGTATGGTACTGTCAGGACTGTGGCAAGTTGACGGCCTCGGTAGATGAACCGACAGCATGTATCCATTGTGGTTCAAAACAAATCATCCAAGACCCTGATGTCCTTGACACCTGGTTTAGCTCAGCGCTATGGCCACATTCTACGCTAGGCTGGCCAGAGGACACTGAGGACCTCCGCTATTTCTATCCCGGCTCGGTAATGGAAACAGGCTATGACATCCTTTTCTTCTGGGTCGCCAGGATGATTATGATGGGACTGGAGGATACCGGTGAGATACCTTTCCACACCGTTTACCTCCATGGCTTAATTCGCGATGAAAGCGGAGAAAAAATGAGCAAATTGCGAGGGAATGTTATAAACCCTGCCGAAGCTACAAGCAAGTATGGCGTTGATGCTCTCCGATTTGCTCTAACTACGGGGACTTCACCGGGGAATGATATAAATCTGGGCAAAAGTAAATTGGAATCCAGCCGCAATTTTGCCAATAAATTGTGGAATGCCACCAGATTTATCCTTCAGAGCCTGGACGCTGAAAGGCTAGAGGCTCAGGCAACCGAGCTCCAACCGCAGAGAATAGAAGACCAATGGATTAATAGCCAGCTCAACAAGCTTGTTAAAAATATTACCGGGCTGATGGAAGAGTTCCAATTTGGTGAAGCAGAGCAGCAGATTTACGATTTTGTCTGGTCGAAGTTCTGTGATTGGTATATTGAAATTGCTAAAATACGACTTCGTAGCCGATTAACTCCTTCACCTTTGCCCTTCCTGGTCAATACATTGGAAAAATCACTGCGTCTTTTGCATCCTTTCATGCCTTTCGTTACCGAGGAATTGTGGCAAAGTGTAAAGCAACGTCTACCTGCCAAAGGCCAAATGCCGGCTTCCGTAATGATAGCTCCTTATCCCCTCGCTGACGATAAGGCCTTTGCTCCAGAAGCAGAGCGAGTGATGGAT
>Ga0315555_1002941_pt1 | contig 11850 bp, 10 predicted proteins | sample SalMarSW160380MG_FD_202113 | JGI IMG/M metagenome (GOLD analysis project Ga0315555, IMG submission 202113) | Salt marsh sediment microbial communities from the Plum Island Ecosystem LTER, Massachusetts, United States - Salt Marsh Sediment SW1603-80 ...
TTTCAAATTTCGAACCTGTCATTACGGTCTTATGACAATAAGGAAAATAAGACATGTTCAAACGGAATGAGCCGTCTTCTTTCAGGTCGATCAGCTTTTCTAATATAAGGTCATAGTATTTCGGCTCGCCGTACGGTGCCAGGCCCATCATTTTATATTCGCCCGAATTGACGCGAAATCCGGTAAAGTATGTAAAAGCCGAATAAAGCAGTCCAAGCGAATGAGGAAACTGCAGCACATGAGTCAATTCAATTTTGTTGTCTCTGCCGATGCCGAAGCTGCCTGTCGCCCATTCTCCGACTCCATCTAAAGTGAGGATCGCAGCTTCATCAAAAGGAGAGGGGAAAAAAGCGCTCGCAGCATGAGATTCATGGTGCTCGGTAAAAACATAGCGTCCTTTATAACCACTATTTAAGGCCTTATCCATTTCCCTGGGTAGATGCAGCTTGTGGCGCAGCCATAGAGGCATACTCATTAAAAACTGTCTGAAACCTCGCGGAGCGTAAGCAATGTAGGTCTCAAGCAACCTTTCGAATTTAAGAAGCGGCTTTTCATAAAAGACGATGTAATCGAGCTTGTCGGCTGTGATTTCACCGGCCTGGAGACAATAATCAACAGCGTTCGATGGGAATCTGCTGTCATGTTTTTTTCGGGTGAATCGCTCCTCCTGAGCTGCAGCGATAATTTCCCCGTCGCGGACAAGTGCCGCTGCGCTATCGTGATAAAAAGCCGATATTCCCAAAATGTTCATATACTGCCTTGTGATAAAATCGACTACTAAAAGCTCAAGTTTAGCCGTCACCGGTACGGCGATGGGTTTATCATTTTAACCATTATAAGCTATATCGACCGATAGGCAAAGAAGCGACAGCATCCTGAGCTTTTGCTAAAAGAAAAAGTGCTTTTTTGGATAAAAAACGCTTTTTGTATGGAAATCTGGTTTATACTTGCAATTTTAATACGAATCTATATATTTACGTTTTTACTTGCGTGAGAATACAACGTTATTACTGAATGTTAAGAATTAACCTGAACAGGAGCGTGTTTAATGTCCAGAGTGTGTTATTTCACCGGTAAGCGAACGGTGGCTGGCAGAAGTATTGCCAGGCGTGGGAAGGCAAAGTATCTTGGCGGTGTCGGAAGAAAAGTTACCGGCATTACAAAGAGAAAGTTCAAGCCCAATATACAAAAGGTCCGGGCTGTTGTCGATGGCAAGGTCTGCCGAATTAAGACTTCAGCCAAAGCTATTCGTATGGGCTTGGTTCAAAAGCCACCCAAGCGAAGGTACGAGCCCGCCGAAAAAGAGGCTGTTTGAACAAAACCTTTTTGTAAAGACGTTTTATAGCGGGGCGGGTTTCGCCTCGCTTTTTTTGTTTGAAAAGGTACTGAAAAAATGAGGAAAAAGATTGACCAGGAGCAGGTAAGAAAGGTCGCCAAGCTATCTCGTCTGGAATTGACCGAGGCGGAGGTCGAGGAATTTACAGGTCAGCTCAGTGCTATCCTCGACTACGTAGAAAAAATGAATGAGCTGGATACCACAGGCGTTGAGCCTCTGGCTCATTGTCTGCCTATAAGCAACGTCTTCCGTCAGGATTGCGCGAAAGAGTCGCTTGGAACAGAAAAAACTTTGGCAAATGCGCCGCAGCGAGATGGAGAGTTTTTCAAGGTGCCGAAAATACTCGATGACAGTTCCGGTGCATAAAAGCTGCTACTCTGCTAAGTAGCGAAGTAGGCTACTTCGCTACGCAGCACGAGCGGCAGAAGATTAGGAGGTAACTACCTATGAAAACAAGTTCCTTGGTACTTTTTGTGTCGATAGCCATCTTATTTGCTATTAGTAATGCTCAGATAGAGCAAACCAAGATGACGCCTCAGTTGACTCCGCCGACCGGCCAGCATCCACAGGTGTTTGAAAAGGTAGTAATCAAGACTTTGAACTGTCAATATTTGTTGTTTCTTCCTGAAGATTACGAGAAAAAACAGCAGCGATGGCCAATGATTCTATTTCTACATGGTGCAGGTGAACGCGGCAGTGATTTGAATTTAGTTAAAAAGCATGGCCCACCCAAAATTGTAGAAAACAAAAAAGACTTTCCCTTCATCGTCGTTTCTCCACAATGTCCACAAGGCCAATGGTGGACTGAAGAAGTTGAGATGTTAATAAACCTTTTAGACGACATCGTAAGCCGATACAACGTAGATACGGAAAGGATTTATCTGACCGGCCTAAGCATGGGCGGATATGGGACATGGACTTTGGCCGCTGCTTACCCCGAACGTTTTGCTGCTATCGCCCCTATCTGTGGCGGTGGAGAACGTTATATGGCAGATAAGTTCAAAAATGTACCTGTGTGGGCCTTTCATGGTGCGAAAGATAATGTGGTTCCACCTGTAAAATCCGAAGAAATGGTCAGTGCAATAAATGTTCGTGGAGGGAATGCCAGGTTAACAATTTATCCAGATGCCACACATGATTCCTGGACCGTGACCTACGATAATCCGGAGCTTTACGATTGGTTTCTCAAACATCGCAAAAACAAGAAAACAAACTGATACGATTTCATACTAATGGAAGAGCTTAGTGCAAAAGAATTGCGTAACAAAATCGCCGCCCGTCAGATAAGCAGCGTCGAGGCGACCGTAGCAACCTTTAAGCGGATAGAGCAAATTGAGCCGGTTATCGGGGCCTATATCAGCACATTCAAAAAGCAGGCATTGGCTAAGGCCCTCGAAGTAGACGAGAAAATTACCCGCGGTAAGTCGGTAGGGCCTTTGGCCGGTGTGCCGGTAGCCATTAAAGACAATATGTGCACTACTTTTGGTGCTACTACCTGCGCTTCAAAAATATTGGAAAATTTTCATGCTCCTTATAATGCGACGGTTGTAGAAAAACTGCTTGCTGTTGATGCGGTCATCGTAGGCAAAACTAACATGGATGAATTTGCTATGGGTTCAAGCACCGAAAATTCCGGCCTAAAGCAGACCGTCAATCCCTGGGACACTACCCGTGTGCCGGGTGGCAGCAGCGGAGGTTCCACTTCTGCCGTCGCAGCCAGACTATGTTTTGCTGCACTTGGTTCCGACACGGGCGGCTCAATCCGCCAGCCGGCCAGCTTCTGCTCGGTTGTGGGACTAAAGCCGACATACGGCAGAGTTTCACGTTTCGGGCTTGTCGCCTACGGCTCAAGTCTCGACCAGATCGGGCCAATAACACGCACGGTAACAGATTCGGCACTGATGATGAATATCATAGCAGGTCATGACCCGGCTGATAGCACAAGCGTTGATGAAAAGATTGCACCCGTCTGTGACTATCTTGAGAAACTTGATGAACCTATAGAGAACCTTAAAATAGCAGTTGTACCCCAGTTTATTACCGGTGCCAACGAGCAGGTACAAAAGGCTCTAAGTGAAGCAATAGAGGTTTACCGAAATCTCGGAGCCGAAATTATAGAAATTGATATGCCACATCTGGATTATGCCATCGCTGCGTATTATGTAATAGCCACCGCTGAGGCATCAAGTAACTTAGCTCGATATGACGGTGTACATTACGGCTATCGAACAGAAAATCCAAAAGATTATATCGAAGTCTATTCCAAGTCACGTGCGGAAGCGTTCGGCAAAGAGGTTAAAAGGCGGATAATGCTTGGAACTTATGCCCTTTCGAGCGGCTATTACGATGCGTATTATTTGAAGGCGCTTAAGGTCAGGAACTTAATACGAGGTGACTTCGATAAGGCTTTTCAAAGGTGTAACTGCATTATGATGCCGGTCTCGCCTACACCGGCTTTCAAAATCGGCGAGAAGATTAACGATCCGCTGACAATGTATCTTTCTGACATTTATACCATAGCTGTTAATTTAGCTGGTATTCCGGGTATTAGTGTCCCTGGCGGTTTTGATGATAAAGGATTGCCAATCGGGTTGCAAATACTCGCCCCTGCTTTCGCCGAAGATAAATTATTGCGGATTGCGAGAATGTTCGAGGTCCAGACAGATTGGCACAAACGAAAACCACCAATTAACGTGTAAGAATAAAAATAAAATTTGAAGCATGAAATTAAAAATCCTAAGCACTAAATCCTAAATTCTAAACAATATCGAAATTAAAATCTCAAATGCCCGAAACGTTTTAGATTTTGTGTTTTAGTAATTTGAATTTGTTTAGGATTTATATGAGACATGGCAGATGACTCAATTGCAGTATAAAGTTATTGTCGGTTTGGAGATACACGTTCAGCTCTGTACCAAAAGCAAGATGTTCTGCAGTTGCGCGGTGGAGTTTGGTCAAGCGCCGAACAGTAAAGTTTGCCCGGTCTGCCTTGGTATGCCGGGTGTGCTGCCAGTAATGAATAAGCAAGCAATAGAATACGCAATTCTGGTGGGTCTTGAGCTTAATTGTAAAATAGCAACTTTTACTAAGTGGGATAGAAAAAGCTATTATTATCCTGATTTGCCGAAGAATTATCAGATAAGTCAGTACGACTTACCACTCAGTTCGAATGGCTATATAGAAATCCTTCTCGATTCCGGCCAGACCAAAAAGATTAGAATAATAAGAGCACATTTGGAGGAGGATGCCGGTAAGAATTTGCACACAGCCGGCAATTTTTCGCAGGTAGATTTGAACAGAACCGGCACGCCACTTTTGGAGATTGTTACTGAGCCGGATATGAATAGTGCCGCCGAGGTACGAGCGCTGGCAGTAGAGCTGCAGCGCATGGTAAGATACTTAGGTGTCTCCGAGGCGGATATGCAGAAGGGTCACATGCGTTTTGAGCCGAATGTCAATTTGGTGGTCACTAAAAATGGCACCGAGTACAAAACGCCCATAGTGGAAATCAAAAACCTCAATAGCTTCCGTGCATTGGAAAAGAGTATAGATTACGAAATAACCAGGCAGTTAGACAAGTTTTTGGAAACCGGAAAAATAATGGAGGTCGGTACGAAATCCACCCGCGGATGGGACGACGTCAATGAGGTGACTGTGCTGCAAAGAGAAAAGGAGGAAGCGCATGATTACAGGTATTTCCCTGATCCTGACCTTGTGCCGGTAGAGTTGACACAAGAGTGGCTTGAGAATATCAAGGCTCAGGTGTGTGAGCTGCCGCTGGCAAAACAAATGCGTTATGTGCGGGAATATGGCTTAAGTGATTATGATGCTGGCGTATTAACTGCAGAGCGTTCTACTGCTGAGTTTTTCGAGGCGGCCGTAGCTGGTGGATGTGAGCCAAAAAGAGTCTGCAATCTGCTCACACAAGTTGGGCTGAAATTGGCCAATGAGGCCTGTTGTGACCTTATCGAGTTGGGTTTGACAGCCGAAAATGTAGCTGAGTTAGCAAAGATGACTGATGCTGGCACCGTTAGCGCAACCGCAGCAAACACTATCTTGCAGGAAATGACTAAGACCAGCGATAAACCCAATGTACTGGCAGAAAAACTCAACTTGATTCAAAAAAGCGATGTAGGTGAATTAGAAAAGATAGTTGACCAAATCCTCGTGGAAAATCCCCAGGCAGTTAATGACGTCACCAGCGGCGGCAAAAAAAGCAAAAAGGCTCAGGGCTTTCTGCTCGGCCAAGTGATGCAAAAAACAAAAGGCAGAGCCAATCCGAAGGTAGTTTCCGAAATTCTGGCCAGGAAACTTGGCTGAAATCCTCCGGCTATAAAGGGAAAAGCAATGAAAATAGAGAAAAGCAGTAATATCAGTAAATCGCCGGTCAAGGCCGATGGCGCGAAAGACGTAACAATAAGATGGCTTATTTCCAAAGAGGATGGGGCAGAGAATTTTGCATTAAGGCTGTTTGAATTGCAGCCTGGCGGCTTCACGCCATTACACACCCATCCCCACGAACACGAAGTATTTGTGATCGAAGGCCAGGGTATTTTTGTTTACCAAGGCCAACAGCACCCATTTTCCGCTGAATACGTGATATTTGTGCCTGGCAATAAACAACATCAGTTCAAAAATACCGGCGATTCGGTTCTGAGAATGCTGTGTATCATTCCGACAACCGCAATATAGGATTAAGTTGTTATCTCAAAGCTATTTACGATAGTTTAATTTGCCGCAAAAAAGTAAAACCGGAGTCTTTGCAAAACCGGGGTCTTTGCAAAACCGGGGTCTTTGCAAAAATGGGGGCTAAGTAATAAATTTTCTGATTCCTACCGTTAAATAAGATTTGACAAGCGTCTATAAAACGACATAATATCATTTCTGGATAGACATATCGCCTCAGTTGAGATAGAGAACGCAGAAAAAAGACTGATTCTACTTACATCAAACAAATAAAAATCGGGGGTAATCAATGCACAGGAGATAAGGGATGCGGGGTTCGGGGGAAAGAAACCAAAAACCAATTGAACAAACAGGAAAGCCACGCTCACGTAAAGCGAAATTGGAGCCTGTTAGCCATGATACAGCCGAGAACATAAAGACACCAGATAGGCTGAAGGACTTGACTCGCTCCATAATGGAAAATGTTTACATCGCGATCGCACTGATAGATCGCAACCACAAAATACTTATGGTAAACAATGCAATATGCAAATTTTTCCGCAAGCCTGTCAACAAATTCATCGGTCAGGAATGTTTTCGGGAATTTGAAAAACGGGAGTCAGTATGTTCTCATTGCCCAGGGAAACGAGCAATGGAAACCGGCCAACCGGCGGAGATTGAGACTGAAGGCATACGTGATAACGGCTGCCATATTCCGGTTTGCATCCAGGCCCTTCCGACCTTTGGGCCGGATGGCGCAGTGACGGGTTTCATTGAGATAGTAGAAGACATCACCGAACGCAAAAAGGCAGAGGAGGCGCTACGGGAGAGCGAACAGAAATATAAAGATCTCTTTGAGAATGCACAAGAGGCGATAGTAACGGTAGCTCTGGATGGAAGGATTACCGATGTAAATAAGCTGGTCGAGGAATATGGCTTCAAGAGAGAGGAATTGTTCGGGAAAAGGTTGTTTGACTTTATTCCCGATTATGACAAGGCCAGGTCAATTAGTGATTTTGATACTTTGACCGGAGGTAATCCGGTCAAAGGTGAGATGGACGTAATTACTCCCAAAGGAATCGCCACCGTAGAGTACAGAGATAATCCAATATTACGGGCAGAAGAAGTAATTGGCGTGCAAATAATTTTGACGGACATCACCGAACGCAAAAAAACTGAGGAGGCGCTACGGGAGAGCGAACAGAAATATAAAGATCTCTTTGAGAACGCACGAGAGGCGATAGTAACGGTTGATCTGGAGGGAAGGATTACTAACGTAAATAAGCTGGTTGAAGAATACGGGTTCAAAAGAGAGGAGTTGATTGGGAAAAACCACTTTGAATTTATTGTCGAGAAGTACAGGGCCGAAGCAGGTAAGGGTTTTGAGAGGTTGGTTCACGGCGACATAGTCGAAGGTGAGATCGAACTGATTACTCCAAGAGGCAATATAATAGTAGAGTACAGAGACAATCCAATAGTACGGGCAGGAGAAGTTATTGGCGTACAAGCGATTTTAACGGATATAACCGACCGCAAAAAGGCGGAGCAATTACTACGGAAAGAGCGAGACAAGGCCCAAAAATACCTCGATGTTGCAGCAGTTATAATGGTGGCCATCGACTCTGAGCAAAGAGTGGGGCTAATAAACAAAAATGGTTGCCAGATTTTAGGCTATAGTGAGAATGAGATTCTCGGCAAGAATTGGTTTGACAATTTCCTGTCCGAAACGATTAGAGATGATGTGAGAGAGATTTTCAATAGGTTATTGTGTGGTCAATCCGACGGACCGGAATATCATGAAAATCCTGTTTTGGCTAAAAATGGTGAGGAAAGACTAATAGCATGGCATAATACAGTACTTAGAGATGATAAGGGCGAAGTTATAGCTGCCCTTAGTTCCGGCGAGGACATCACCGAGCGCAAGAAGGCGGAGGAGGCGCTACGAGAATCAGAGGAGAAATTTAAAGGAATCTTCGAGCACGCCAATGATGGCGTAATATATCTGGATGGTTCTGGAAAGATCCTCGATGTTAACCAAAAAGCCGTTCAAATCTTTGGAGGGTCAAAAAACCAAGTTCTAAACAGGCATTTCACTCAGTTAGGTGTTTTCCCCGCCGACGAAATACCAATCCTTATGAGTAACTTTAAAATGATTCTTGCTGGCAAAGAGGCCATTCTAACTGTACCTATTAAGAACGAAAAAGGCCAGGAAATAATCTTAGAGTGCTCAGCTTCTGTTGCAAAAACAAATGACCAACCAACCAAGATATTGGTCATAGCGAGGGATGTCACGGAGCGTAAGAAAGCGGAGGAGCAGATTACCAAGCTGGCCAAGTTCCCAGCCGAAGACCCCCACCCGGTTCTTCGTATTTCGGCCTTCGGCACTGTCATGTACGGTAACAAGGCCGGCTTGCCGCTATTGAAGACCTGGCGGTGCAGCGTTGGCGAATCTCTGCCGGATCGTTGGTATAGACTTGTATTGGATTCCCTCAGTTCCGGACAGAGTGAGCAGACCAAGATCCAATGTGATAGCCGAACATTTTCTCTGACCTTTGCGCCAGTCGTGGATGCCAACTATGTCAATGTTTACGGCCTTGACATCACAGAGCGCGAGCAAGCAGAACAGAAACTTCTTGACTACCAGTCGCAGCTCAAATCTTTAGCTTCGCAATTGACTTTGGCCGAGGAGCGTGAAAGGCGGCGCATTGCTATAGAGCTGCACGACCGTATTGGCCAATCCCTTGCTATTGCCAAGGTCAAGCTGGATGGAATGCGTCATTCCGTCTCTCCAACCGGCTCCGGAAAAGTTTTGGAGGAGGTCAGCAGCCTGCTTGTCCAAGCTATTGCTGACGTGAGGTCTTTGACGTTTGAGCTCAGTTCACCCATATTACACGAATTGGGCTTTGAGGCTGCTGTGGCTGCGTGGCTTGCCGAGGAAATAGAGCAAAAGTATGGCATCGTAACGGAATTAGTTGTTGACAGAAAACAAAAGCCTTTGGATGACGATATTAGAACGTTTCTATTTCGTGATGTTCGGGAACTGCTCATCAATGTAGTCAAACACTCTCAGGCTACTAAGGTAAAGGTTTCAATCCGGCGTGTTGGCAACCAGATAAACATTGGTGTTGAAGACAACGGAATAGGATTCATCCCAGCCGATGTAACTGCAAAGGCGGTTAGAAATGGTGGATTTGGGCTATTCAGTATTCAAGAACGATTGGAAGAACTGGGAGGCTGTCTTGAGATCATGTCCGAACCGGGTCGAGGGTGCAAGATTATGATGAAAGCACCATTGAAGCAGAAGTCTGCAGATCAGCCCAAAAATATTTGAGAACTAACGTTCTTCTGTTATGATTGGAGTGTTTGTAATGGTTCTACAGGAAATAAGCAGAGATATGGGGATTGATTTATTGGGCAAAATGCCCTGGGGCACGCATATCTGCATGTTCTACGAGACAAAGGAAGATTTGATTGAGGTATTGGTTCCGTACTTCAAAGCCGGCTTACAAAACAATGAATTCTGTATATGGGTTACGTGTGAACCTCTTGATGTGGAAGAAATCGAGAAGGCGATGAAAAAGACTGTGCCTCGTTTTGACCAGTATATGAAAAAAAGGCAGATGGAAATCGTCGCCCATAGCGACTGGTATCTTGAAGAAGGCACTTTCGATATGACGCGAGTCCTTAAGCAATGGATAGACAAGCTCAATAAGGCTTTAACCAATGGTTACGCCGGAATAAGAGTGATGGGAAATACGGCTTGGTTGGATAAGCAGACCTGGCGGAACTTTGCGGAGTATGAGCATGCTATCAATGAGACAATCAGCGGCTATCGAATGCTTGCTCTTTGTGCGTACTATCTCAATAAATGCTGCACATCTGAAATCATCGATGTAGTGAACAACCATCAATTGGGTCTGGTAAAGGAGGATGGGAAGTGGTCACTTACTAAAAATGCCGAACGCAAACGCGCTGAACAACGAGCCCTCGCATACCAGGCTCAACTTAAGTCGCTGGCATCAGAGTTGACACTAACTGAGGAACGCGAAAGACACCGCATTGCTTCTGAACTACATGACCGCATCAGCGAATTTCTGGTGGCTTCGAAGATTAAATTGGATGAACTTCGGCAATCCATATCGGGCAGAGATGTTGGCAAGGTTTTGAACGATATCTGCAATTATCTGGGTAAAGCGATTTCAGAGGCAACAACGCTGGAGACCGATCTGAGTTCTCCCGTGCTATATGTGTTGGGTTTCAAGAAAGCGGTGGCAGAGTGGCTTTCTGAGGAAATCGAGAAAAAGCATGGAATCGAGACCGACTTTGAAGATGATGGGCAGCCTAAGCCTTTGGATGATGATATTCGGCTACTTTTGTTCCGCTTTTTGCGAGAGCTGCTAACTAACACTGTCAAGCACGCACAGGCAAAGAAAATAAAGGTTACCCTGCGTACAGTTCATAATCAGATACAAATATGTGTGGAAGATGATGGAATCGGGTTCGATCCTGTCGAAAGGCTATCAATGTTAGAAAAAAGTGGCAAGTTTGGACTTTTTGGTGTACGGGAGGAACTTCAACACTTGGGTGGTCATCTTGAAATTGAATCTGCTCCGGGTTGTGGATGTAAGGTTACAATTGTAGCACCACTAAAACAAAAATAAATTAACCAAAAATGGGGGATAATAGATATGAGCATACGGATCATATTGGTTGACGATCACGCAATTACTCGGGAAGGTCTGCGCAGCCTGATCGAGAAGCAATCCGACATGGAAGTAATTGGGGAGGCCAAGGATGGTCGAAAGGCAGTAGAGCTGGTGCGGGAGCTTTCGCCGGATGTGGTCATTACAGATATAACCATGCTGAATCTGAATGGTGTGGATGCTACCCGCCAAATTGTTCGTGAGTTCCCAAAAGTCAAAGTAATTGCCCTATCCATACATTCCAACAGGGCGTTTGTGGTGGACATGCTTAAAGCTGGGGCATCGGGCTACGTATTGAAGGAATGTACATTTGATGAGCTTGTCGATGCCATACAGACAGTAATCGATGGTGGTGTCTATCTCAGCCCCAAAGTCGCCGGTGTAGTAGTCAGTGATTATGTGCAGCGTTTAGCAAAGTCTGCCAAATCGCCGTTAGAAACCCTAACGGAAAGGCAGCGCCATGTGCTTCAGCTCATCGGCGAAGGTAAAAACACCAAAAAGATTGCTTTACAACTGCACATCAGCACAAAGACTGTTGAGGCTAATCGCCACAAAATTATGGAAAAGCTGGATGTCAGTAGTATAGCTGATCTGGTCAAGATTGCCATATCAGGTGGACTGGCTTCGCTTGAGGTCTGAGCGATAAGAACCGACTGAAAACGAACTATAATTATCCGAACCTGATAAAAGTAATCTAAATGGAATTTTTGAAGCTCAAAAGTAGCCTTTGGGCAGCCCAATAATAGGCTTTGGGAAGCACATATTTAGGCATTTCCTATTTGATTTCCTTTCCTATTTATCAGATAAAAATAATATTAGTGAATACATTATAACTACTATATGAAATTTGGGGGCGGAGAGGGTGGATAGCTAAAAAGCCAGTGGTTTTGCTATGGCGGATTGAATGGAGGGATGTCCTGTCGCAGCGGAACATAGGCGGATTAGCGGTGTTGCTTCGCCGGGGACTATTCTAAAAAATAGTGTACTAACCAGAAACAGCTTGGGTGTTTCTTTGCGATTGTTCTGTCTCCTTGATTTCGTGAGCACCTATAGTATGATGTGGCAGTAATGCTGTCTTTACGCACTTCCGTCGCTGGAGTTGTTTATATTTAACTCCATTTTCTTGTATTCGAGCCACAGCTTGCC
>Ga0315555_1002943_pt1 | contig 11847 bp, 8 predicted proteins | sample SalMarSW160380MG_FD_202113 | JGI IMG/M metagenome (GOLD analysis project Ga0315555, IMG submission 202113) | Salt marsh sediment microbial communities from the Plum Island Ecosystem LTER, Massachusetts, United States - Salt Marsh Sediment SW1603-80 ...
GATCCCGCCGATCGGAAACCACGCCGGGGCCATCTCCTCGCTCTCCCGCGCCTCTCCTTCCCAGGCGGAGGCCACGAAGACGTGGACGTGCTGGTCGAACGACGGTTCGAACGGAAACGTGAACGTGACGGAGCCCGCGGAGCGGAGCGTGTCCGGTGAAACGACGACCCCCGCCTCCTCGCGGACCTCGCGGACGATGGTCCGGATCGGCGTCTCACCGGGGTGGACCTTTCCGCCGAGCCCGTTGTATTTGCCGCAGCCGAATCCCCGCTTCTTCCGCCCCAGAAGGATCCGCGCCGGTGGGGCGCCGTCGAGAAGGAAGCAGAGCGTCGCCTCGATCATGTCGGAGTCGCGATCCCCCTCTCGAGAGTGGATGGTACGGGGCTCGGGCGGAGCGCGCACCCCACCCTCGATCCGCGGCTGCGCGCCGGGGAGGCGTCGATTAGAATCGGTGGCCGATCCTTGGGCACGGCGGAAGGAGGGAAGGCCGGCATGCACGATCTTCTCGTTCGCGGCGGTTGGGCCGTGACGGCGGCCGGTGTCGTCCGGGCCGACGTGGCGATCTCCGGGGGCGTCATCGCGGCGGTCGGTGCGAAACTCGACGGGACCGCCGAGCGGACGATCGATGCGTCCGGGTGCTACGTCCTTCCGGGAATCCTCGACGTTCACACCCATCCGGTCTACCTCGACGACCTGTACGGGCTGTCGGTGGCCGCTGCCCACGGCGGGGTGACGACCCTCATCCACTACGCGTACGCCAAGCCGGGCGCCGGGTTGGTGGAGACGATCCGCCGGTTCCGCGAGGAGGGGGAGGACCGCTCGGTCCTCGACTTCGCGCTGCACGCCGGGCTGTTCGATCCGAAGAACCAGTCCCACGAAATCCCCGCCGCGATCGGCGAGGGCGTGACGTCGTTCAAGATGTTCATGACGTACGCCAAGCTCGGTTGGATGACCGACGACTATCAGTTGATGCGCACCCTGGACATCGTCGCGCGGGCCGGGGGGATGGGGATGGTCCACGCGGAGAACGGCCTCGCGACGGACTATCTCCAGGACAGGGTCCTCGAGGAGGGGCGCGACCCGAAGGAGGCGTTCGTCGAGACGCGTCCGGCGATCCTCGAGGCCGAGGCGATCCACCGCGCGATCGCGATTGCACGGGTCGCCGGCTGTCCGCTGTACATCCCGCATATGACGGCGGCGGCGGGGATCGACGTCGTCGCGGCGGCGCGGGCGGCCGGCCGGCGCGTCTACGCCGAGACGTGTCCGCAGTACCTGACGCTGACCCATGAAGATCTCCTCCGCCTCGGCCCGTTGCTGAAGATCGGTCCCCCGCTCCGCGGCGAGGACGATCGCACGGCGCTCTGGAGGGGGCTCTCCGACGGCGTCATCGACACGATCGCCAGCGACCACGCGCCGAAGGAGAAGCGGATCGACGACGACTTCTTCGACGCGCCGTACGGCTCCCCTCAGGTCGAGACGATGCTCGCCCTCGTCCACGACGAAGGGATCCGCGTCGGGCGGATCGACTGGTCCCGCCTCGTACGGGTCCTGTGCGAGAACCCGGCCCGGATCTTCGGCCTCTATCCGAAGAAGGGGACGCTCCAGCCGGGAAGCGACGGCGATCTGGCGATCTTCGACCCGACGACGGAATGGACGATCGAGCGCGCGAATCAGCACTCGCGGGCCCCGTATACCCCGTACGAGGGCCGGCCGTGCGTGGGGAGGGCGATCGCATCGATCCAGCGGGGAGCGGTCGTGGTCGAGGGCGGCGTGCTCGTCGCGCGACCCGGGGCCGGTCGGTTCCACGCGACGGCCGCGGGGCAGGCCGAGCTGGGCGATCTCGTGTAGCCGGCCGGCGATGTTGCGGAACCGGAAGGAGGAAGCATGACGGAGAGGCTTTCGAGCAAGGACGTGCTCCGGGCGGACCAGTTCAGCCCGGACGAGATCGACCGGATCCTCGGGGCGGCGCGCCGGTACGAGGCGAGGCTCGACGCGGGCGACGTCCTCGAGGAGATGCGGGGGAAGGTCCTCGCGACGCTCTTCTACGAGCCGAGCACCCGGACGCGGCTCTCGTTCGAGGCGGCGATGCTCCGCCTCGGCGGTCGGGTGATCAGCGTCGCCGAGGCGGTGAGCAGTTCGGCGGCGAAGGGGGAGTCCCTCCGCGACACGATCAAGATGGTCGAGGGATACGCCGACGTCATCGTCCTTCGCCACCCGCGGATCGGCGCGGCGGAGGAAGCGGCGCGGGCGACCGACGCGCCGATCGTCAACGCGGGCGACGGCGCGGGGCAGCACCCGACGCAGTCGCTCCTCGACCTGTACACCCTCGTCAAGGAGCAGGGGAAGGTCGACGGTCTGACGATCGCGCTCGTCGGGGATCTGAAGAACGGGCGGACGGTCCACTCCCTCGCCGATCTCCTCGTCCACTACGATGTCGAGCTCGTCCTCGTGTCGCCGGACGCCCTCCGCATGCCGGGCGAGATCGTCGAGCGGCTGCGCGCGAAGGGGATCTCGGTCCGTGAGACCGAATCGCTGGCCGACGCGATCCCGGTCTGCGACGTGCTATACATGACGCGGATCCAGCGGGAGCGGTTCGACGATCCGGCCGAGTACGAGCGGCTGAAGGACGCCTACGTCCTGACACGCGTCATGCTCGTCGCCGCCAAGGAGTCGATCACGATCATGCACCCCCTCCCGCGGGTGAACGAGATCGCGACCGATGTCGACGACCACCCGGGGGCCGCCTACTTCCGCCAGGCGGCGAACGGCGTCCCGGTCCGGATGGCCCTCCTGGCGATGGTGACCCGCTAGCACCGCCCGCGCTGCGGCTTCGCCGGCCCGCGATCCCTGTTGCCTCACGTAAGAATGTACTCGCGATCTACCATCTCGTCGACCGACCCGATATGATCAGCGGAGGCGCGCGGAAGGGGGCGAAGCGGTGGAGATCGGTGGACTGAAGCGGAAGGCGAACGAACTGCGGGCCGACGTGCTGAGGATTGTCACCAACGCCGGTTCGGGCCACCCGGGTGGGGGCCTCGGGATGGCCGACCTGTTGACGGTCCTCTACTACAAGTACCTCCGACACGACCCGAAGGACCCCGATTGGGTGGGCCGCGATCGCTTCGTCCTCTCTAACGGGCACACCTGCCCGATCCTCTACGCGATCCTCGCCGACCGCGGGTACTTCCCGCGCGAGGAGCTGTGGCGATTCCGGAAGCTCGGAGGGATGCTTCAAGGGCATCCCTCGACGGCGTGGAAGGTCCCCGGCGTCGAGATCTCGGCCGGCTCGCTCGGCAACGGCCTCTCGGTCGCCCTCGGGATGGCGATCGGGGCGAAGCTCGCCTCCCGCGACGCGCGCGTCTACTGCTCCGTCTCCGACGCGGAGCTGCAGGAGGGACAACCGTGGGAGGCGGCGACGGCCGCCGCACACCATCGGGTCGACAACCTGTGCGTCATGGTCGATTGGAACGGCTGCCAGATCGACGGCTACACGCGGGACGTGATGGACGTCGGGGATCTGGCGGCCAAGTTCCGCGCGTTCGGGTGGAACGTCCATGAGATCGACGGGCACGACTACGATGCGATCATGGCGGCCTTCACCTCGTTCCTCGCTTCGCGGGGTTCGGGGAAGCCGACGGCGATCGCGGCCCACACGATCCTCGGCAAGGGCGTCTCGTTCATGGAAAACGACCCGAAGTGGCACCACGGGGCGCTCTCCGAAGCGCAGCTCGAACGGGCGCTCGCGGAGCTGGAGTCGGCCGCGAATCGATCGGGTCCCGACGCCGGGACCCTCTTCGAGCGCCGGACGTCCTCGACGGACTGACGAGGCGGCAGCCGGTTGTCGATCGCGTCCCGTCCGGTATAATGCGCGTGACATGATCGCGGTGAAGACGCAACGGACCGAGCAGGGAGTCGCCGTCGAGTTCTCGATGGGTTGCGTGACCGTGATGATGATGGTGCCGCTCGCTTCGGTCCGGTAGCCTCGGGCGCTGGAACCCGGAAGCGAGCAAGGACTACAGGGAACCCTGTGGTCCGTTTTTCTTTGTTGCGGAGGTCCGGAGCGCGAGAGCGGGCGGAAGGAGGCAGAGGATGGAGCGTCGATTGGAGACGAGGGCGGTCCACGGCGGGGAACGAGGGCGGGGGATGTACGACGCCCTGACGATGCCGATCGTGATGAGTTCGACGTACACGTTCGGCAGCACGGACGAAATCCGCGATCTTGTGGCGCGGAAGGCGGCGGGCGGACCCCCGGTGCGGTACGAGTACGGCCGCTACGGGAACCCGACGCAGACGGCGGCCGAGCGGAAGCTGGCGGAACTCGACGGCGGGGAGCGCGCGCTTCTCTTCTCCAGCGGGATGGCCGCGATCACAGCGTCGCTGTTGTCCTTGGCCGCCGCCGGGGACCACCTGATCGTGATCGACGGACTGTACCGAAGGACGCGGGAGTTCGTCTCGCAGTACCTGCCCCGATGGGGAATCGACGCGACCTTCGCGGACGCCGACGACATCCGCGCCGCGATCCGGCCCTCGACGCGCGCTGTCTTCTTCGAGATGCCGACCAATCCCCATCTTCGCGTTCCGGACGCCGAGTCCATCGTCGCCCTGACGAAGCACCACGGCCTGACCACCCTGGTCGATGCGACCTTCGCGACGCCGGTGAACCTCCGGCCGCTCGAGCTCGGCGTCGACATCGTGATCCACAGCGCGACGAAGTACCTCGGCGGCCACAACGATCTTCTCGCTGGAGCGGTGATCGGATCGGCGGAGAGATTGGCCGGAATCGAGGAGGCACGAGGTGTCTTCGGCGGAGTGGCCGGCGCGCTCGACGCGTACCTTCTCCTTCGAGGGGCGAAGACCCTGGCGCTTCGGGTCCGCCGGCAGAACGAGAGCGCCCAGTGCCTGGCGGAGTTTCTCGAGCACCATTCGGCGGTCTCCCGCGTTCATTACCCGGGACTGCCCAGCCATCCGGACCATGCGGTCGCCGCGAGGCTGATGTCCGGCTTCGGCGGCGTGGTCAGCTTCGAACTGGCCGGCGGCCTCGACGCGGCGGCGGCGTGCATCGATCGGCTCGAGATCCCGCACATCGGGCCGACCTTCGGCGGCGTCGAAAGCATCGCACAGCAGCAGGCGCTGTTCGTCTCTCCCGATCCGGTCGAGCGCGCCGCCTCCGGCATCTCCGACGGGCTCATCCGCTACGCGGTCGGGATCGAGTCGATTGACGATCTGATCGACGACCTGAGGAGCGCGCTGCGAGGGCTGCCGACGCGGGGGGGAGGTGGCTTGAGTGACGGGCCGTAGCGCTTCGTCCGTGCCGGTGGCGGTCCATAAGTTTGGAGGGACATCGCTCGCCGACGCCGAATGCTTCGCGCGGGTGGCGGACATCATCCTCCGGCAGGGCGGGTTGCCCGTCCGTCTCGTCGTCGTCGTTTCGGCGATGAGCGGGGTCACCGATGGGCTGATTCGCGGGGCCCGCCTCGCCGTCGCCGGGGATCGAGCCGGGCCGGAGCGGATCCTGCGCGACCTCGAGAAGCGGCACGACCGCGTGGCGAAGGAGCTCCTCGTGGCGTCGGATCGGGCGGCGTTCGGAGCGCATCTCCGGGAGCGCCTGTCGATGCTCGGCCGCCTCTACGACAGCCTGTCGGTCGTCGGTGAGCTGACGCCGCGGAGCGGCGACACGGTGATGGGCTTCGGCGAGCAGCTGTCGGCCGTTCTCCTCGCCGCGATTCTGCGCGCGCGCGGCCTCTCCGCGGCCCCTCTCAACGCGACGACGGTGATCGTCACAGACGATCGATTCGGCGCCGCCACTCCGAGGATGGGCCCGACGCGCGAACGGGTCCGGCAGCGGATCGCCCCCCTCCTCGATGAGGGGACGATCCCGGTGATCACGGGGTATATCGCAGCGACCGAGGCCGGGATCCCGACGACGCTCGGTCGAAGCGGAAGCGATCGGAGCGCGGCGATCGTCGCCGCCGGGCTCGACGCCGACGAGGTCTGGATATGGACCGATGTCGACGGGATCCTCACCGCCGACCCCCACATCGTTGCCGGAGCAAGGACGCTGGGGGAGCTTTCCTACGAGGAGGCCGCGAACCTCGCTCGGTTCGGCGCCGAGGTCCTCCACCCGCGGACCCTCGAGTCGGTCATCGCCGGACGGATCCCGTTGCGGATCGTGAACAGCTTCCGGCCGGGGCATCCGGGGACGCGGATCGTCCCCGAACCGGACCCCGGACGACGGGTCACGCCGGCGATCGTCTCCGCGAACGGGATGCGTCTGCTGGCCGTCGGGGGGTGCGACGAAGCGGGCAGGCTTCTCGCCGCGGCCCGAACGTTGCAACGGCTGTCGGAGGCGGGGATCGACGTGCGCATGTTCTCCCAGTCGTTGGCCGATTCAAGCCTCGGCTTCGTCATCCGCGAACAGGATCGCGATCACGTCGTCTCGCTGTTGCGTCGACCATCGCCCGCCGGGGACGTCGAGAACGCGGCCTGCGCGCTGCGGGCCGAGGAGGAGGTGGCGATCGTGTCGGTCATCGGCGACCCCGGAAGCGACGGACGCGAGATCGCCTCGCGCGCCTTCGCCGCGCTGGGGAAGCACGCCGTCCGCGTCATCGCGGTGACCCAAGCGGTGACCGGGGACAGCGTCTCGTTCTGCATTCCCGCCCGCCGCGTCGTCGACACGGTCCGGTTTCTGCACCGCGAGCTCGGGCTTGAGGTCGAGGGGTCCGCGGCCGGCGTCGTGCGATCGCCGAGCCCCGAAGGTCGAGCGGCGGACCGGGGGGGCACGGGATGAGCCGGACCGGGATTCCGGCGGTCGTCCTCGGGGCGACGGGAACGGTCGGACAGCGGCTCGTCTGTCTTCTCGTTGCGCACCCGTGGTTCGAGCTCGTCGCGGTGGCGGCATCGGAGAAGAAGGCCGGCCGGCGCTACGCCGACGCCTGCCGCTGGATGCTCCCGGGCGAACCGCCCGCACGGGCGGCCGACAGGAGGGTCGACCGACTCGACCCGGACGCGATCGCGTGTGATCGGCCGGCGGTCGCCTTCTCGGCCCTCCCGGCCGATATCGCGCGAGGGGTCGAACCGCGGTTCGCCGAAGCCGGCTACGCCGTCTGTTCCAACGCCTCGGCCTTCCGCGGCGAGCCGGACGTTCCGTTGGTGATTCCCGAGGTGAACCCCGATCACCTCGTGCTGCTCGAACGACAGCGGGCCGGCCGAGGATGGAGCGGTTTCATCGTCACCAACCCGAACTGCTCGACGACGGGGATCGTCCTCGCGGCGAAGGCGCTCGACGAGGCCTTCGATCTTCGGCGTGTCTCGGTCACGACGCTGCAGGCGGTCTCGGGCGCCGGCTATCCCGGCGTCCCGTCCCTCGACGTCCTTGGGAACGTGATCCCGTGGATCCCCGGCGAGGAGGAGAAGATCGAGCGCGAGACGAGACGCCTCCTCGGGCGGGTCGAGGATCGGGGTCGGATCGAAGCCGACGTGGCGGTCAGCGCTCAGGTCAACCGGATCCCGGTCGTCGACGGGCACAGCTTCTGCCTGTCGCTCGGATTCGACACGTCTCCCAGCCCGGACGCAGCGGCCGACGCCCTCCGCAGGTTTCGCGGCGACGCGACCGTCCGCGGGCTCCCGAGCGCGCCGGATCGTCCGGTCCGAGTGACGGCCGCGACCGACCGTCCGCAACCGCGCCTCGACCTCTCCGACGGTGATGGGATGTCGATCATCGTGGGCCGAATCCGCCCCTGCCCGGTCCTCGATCTGCGGATGGTCGGCCTGGTGCACAACACGCTCCGCGGCGCGGCCGGGGGAGCGCTCCTCAACGCCGAGCTCCTCGTCGCCGAGGGGTGGATCGGATGAGCGGGCCGCTGCGCACGACGCTCGCCGAGTTTCTCGGCGATGCGATCGTCTACCGCAGCCTCGCGCCGCTCGATCCGCGCCTTCCGCGGTACGACGAGCTGGCCCCGAGCGTCGGGCTGCCCCCCGAGGTCGCCCCGCGGAAGTGCCAACCGGGGTACGCGCGAGCGGTCGCCGGTCTTCTTCGCGCGGCGGCCGGACGGCGCGGCGCGAACGGCACGATCGAGAGGGTCCTGTTCGTGGGCGATACGCGGGAGAACGACGCGATCGCCTTCGGTCGGATCTGCCACGAAGGTGGCTGGCCCGGGATCGGGTTCATCGGTCTGGACGCACCGGTCGTGCCCGCGTCCTGGGACGTGGTCGGAGACGGGGCTCGGATCCTCCTGTTCGCGTCGCGGTGGCGGTTGCTCGACGAGGTGGACGCGTTCTGCCGGGACCGGGGGTTCCCGATCGACGAGCGGACGGCGGCGATCGTCGACATCGACAAGACCGCGATCGGGGCCCGCGGCCGCAACGACGGGGCGATCGATCGGGCGCGGATCGACGCGGTGGAGCGGACGCTCGGCGAGCTTCTCGGAGCGGCGCCGCCCTGGGACGGATGCCGCCTGCTTTACGATCGGCTCAACCGGTCCGCCCTCCATCGTCTGACGGCCGACAATCAAGACGTCGTCGCCTACCTCTGCTTGGCGATCGAGGGCGGCCTCATTCCCGGCGGCGGCCTTCTCGGTGACGGTGCGGCGGACCGCGCGGTCGATCTCAATGAGCTACTCGATGCGGCCGACCGGCGGGCCGACCGGCTCCCGATCGCCGCTCTCGACGTGCATCGCCGGTTCCGAGGCGGGATTCGACGCGGCGCTCCGCCCGAGTTCGACGCGTTCCGCCGGAACGAATACGTGTCGACGGTTCGCCGGATGGGCCTCCTCGCTGACGGCGCGCCCCGCGATCAGTGGTTGGCGGAAGGGATCGCGATCACCGGGGAGGTCCGCAACGCTGTGCTTCGCTGGCGCGAACGGGGCGCTCTTGTGTTCGGCCTGTCGGACAAGCCGGACGCGGGGACCCGACCGACCGAACCCCTGGCCGCTGCCGGATATCTGCCGCTACATCGGACCGAGGCGCAGGTGATCAGTGGAGAGGAGTGACGGGATCGACCCGGTCTCCGCGACCGCTTACGCCTGTTGCCGGCGGATCAGCAGCACGTCGGACATCGCCGCGGCGTCGACGGTGACCGCGTCCCCCTCGGAGACCGCCCCGGCGACGATCTCGCTCGCGAGAGGGTTCTCGACGAGGCGCTTCATCGCCCGGGCCAGAGGCCGGGCGCCGTAGTGCGGGTCGTACCCCTTCTTGGCGAGGACGCGCTTCGCCTCCTCGGTCAAGGTCAGCCGGATCCGCTGGTCCGCCAGGCGTTCGTTCAGATCGGCCACCTTGAGGTCGACGATCCGCTCGATCGCCCCTTCGGAGAGCGGATGAAAGATGATCGTCTCGTCGATCCGGTTCAGGAACTCGGGGCGGAACGCCTTCCGAAGCTCCTCGCGGACCCGTCCGTGGATCGTCTCCTCGCTCGCGTCGGTCAGGAAGTGCTCGCTCCCCGCGTTCGAGGTCATGATCAGGATCGTGTGCCGGAAGTCGACCGTCCGGCCGTGCCCGTCGGTCAGCCGCCCCTCGTCGAGGAGCTGCAGCAGCAGGTTCATCACCTGAGGGTGCGCCTTCTCGATCTCGTCGAAGAGGACGACCTGGTACGGCCGCCGGCGGACGGCCTCGGTCAGCTGCCCGCCCTCCTCGTAGCCGACGTAGCCGGGCGGGGATCCGATCAGACGGGCGACGGCGTGCCGCTCCATGTACTCCGACATGTCGATCCGGAGCAGCGCGGCGTCGCTTCCGAACAGAAACGCGGCGAGCGTCTTGGCAAGCTCGGTCTTTCCGACGCCGGTCGGGCCGAGGAAGAGAAAGGTTCCGATCGGTCGCCGCGGGTCGGACAGCCCGGCGCGCGAGTGGCGGACCGCCTCGGCGACGGCGCGGACGGCCTCGTCCTGATCGATCACGCGGGCGTGGAGGGCCTCCTCCATGCTCGCCAGGCGCGCCCGTTCCTCCTCGAGCATCCGCTCGGCCGGGATTCCGGTCCACTGGGAGACGAGGGCCGCGATCTCCGCCTCGGTCACCGTGTCGCCGGTCCCGTCGACGCGGAGGCGGCTGGCCGCTTCGTCGACGAGGTCGATCGCCTTGTCCGGGAGGAACCGGTCGGAGAGGTAGCGCTCGGAGAGGCGGGCCGCAGCGCTGAGCGCCTCGTCGGTGATCTCGATCCGGTGATGCTCGGTCAGCTTCTCGCGCAATCCTTTGAGGATGGCGATCGTCTCCTCGATCGTCGGCTCGCGGACGACGATCCGCTGGAAGCGCCGCTCGAACGCGGAGTCCTTCTCGATCCGCTCGCGGTACTCGTCGAGGGTCGTCGCTCCGATCACCTGGAACTTGCCGCGCGAGAGCGGCTCCTTCAGCATGTTCGAGGCGTCGATCGCCCCCTCGGCCGCCCCGGCGCCGACGAGGGTGTGCAGCTCGTCGACGAACAGGATCGTCTTCCCGGCCTGGGCTTCGGTTTCCCGGATCACCGCCTTCAGACGGTCCTCGAACTCTCCGCGGAACTTCGACCCGGCGACCATCGACGCGATGTCGAGGGCGACGATCTCCTTCCCCTTGAGGGTCTCCGCGACGTCGCCGTCGACGATCCGTTGGGCGAGCCCCTCGGCGATTGCCGTCTTCCCGACGCCCGGTTCGCCGATCAGCACCGGGTTGTTCTTCCGACGGCGGGAGAGGATCTGTTCCATCCGGCGGATCTCCTCGTCGCGACCGATCACCGGATCGAGCTCCCCGCGCTTCGCCATCTCGGTCAGGTTTCGCGAGTACTTCTTCAGGATCTGGTATCGCTCCTCCCCCTCGCGGTCGGTGAGGCGTTGCTCGCCGCGCACGTCGCGGAGCGACGAGTAGATCGCCTCCGGGGTGATCTGGTGACGCCCGAGGATCCTCCGGATCTGGGGGTCGGTCGTCCGGCTGATGGCGAGGAGGAGGTGATCGGTCCCGATGTAGTCGTCGTGGAGCCGATCGGCCTCCATCTGCGCCGCCTGGACGGCGGTGTCGAGGCGCGGCGTGATGTAGATCTGTCCGCCAATCTGTCCGGCGACGGACGGCTTGCTCTTGAGAAGGACGTCGAGGTCCTTCGCCAGCGCGTCGAGGTTGATCCCCATCGTCTGGAGGATCTCGCGGCCGATCCCCTCCTTGCCGACGAGGACCATCGCGATGTGCTCGACATCGAGCTGGTTGTGCTTGTAGCGGGTCAGCAGGTCCTGCGCCTCGCGGAACAGCTCCTGCGCCCCCGCGGTCATCTTGTCGAATCGAATCATGGGATTCTCCTGATTCTGGCAGTCAACCTATGAGACTGCTAATGTAGTGTAGGCAGGGAGCTGAAGGAAGTCAAGCGGTTGGAGCGGTACGTCGCTAGCTAAGCGGATTCGAACGTCAGGAGCTCGCGATTCTTGACCACGCCCGGGAACCGCAGGACGCGGTTGTGCATCACGGCATAGACGCCCGGCTCGACGAGGCGGGCGGCAAGCAGCGCCTCGGTGACATTCTGGATTGCGTCGGTGTCGCGGAACTCGTAAGGACGCATCGCACCGGTGAGGATCGCCGGAACGCGGAACGGGACCAGCGCCTCGTGCAGGCGCTCGCCGGTGTTGGTCAGGGTATCGGTGCCGTGAAGCACGATCACGGCGTCGGCGGACTCCGCGGCCGCCTGGACTTCGGCCAATATGTGATCGCGCTCGGCGTCGGTGATCTGAAGCGAGTCCTTGAACAGGATCTGCTTCGTCTCGATCACGAGGTCGGGGAGGCGAAAGGTCGCGAGAAGCTTGGGCAAGGTTGTGAGTGCGTGGCGTAGCGAACCATCGTGCTCATTGAACGTCTTCTCGATCGTGCCGCCCGTCGTCAGCATCGTAATCCGCATGATTCCATCCC
>Ga0315555_1002945_pt1 | contig 11842 bp, 10 predicted proteins | sample SalMarSW160380MG_FD_202113 | JGI IMG/M metagenome (GOLD analysis project Ga0315555, IMG submission 202113) | Salt marsh sediment microbial communities from the Plum Island Ecosystem LTER, Massachusetts, United States - Salt Marsh Sediment SW1603-80 ...
CTGCGCTCGCCGCTGGCATTGGACCACTTTCTTTCTTTTTCTTACTCATCTCAGTTTACCCGTTTTGTTAATCGAAGCGATGCAATCCTATAATTTTTTCTGTATTATTAATGTTGCGCATTCTTCTGAAATTCTTTGATTGGGTAACAAGAGCGTCAGTTGAGAAATCGTTTGTTACGACAACACATCGAAGTTTTAAACTTTGGAAGAGCATAAACAATATAGCTAAAACTGGTGAGCAACATGCACATACACGAGTTCCAAGAAATGATGCGCCACTTATACTTTCACAGAGATTCTAAACGCGGGGTAAAAGGGACATACGAGTGGCTTGCGGACGAACTTAAAGAATTAGGAGAGGCGCTTAAAGGAAATAACAAAGAAACGACTGAAAAAGAGTTTGCAGATGTAATTGCATGGTTAGCCTCACTTGCTAACATAACAGGAATCGATCTTGAAAGAGCCGCAATTAACAAGTACAGCCACAAATGCCCAAAATGCCAACAGTCACCATGCCAATGCACCTTCTAACTGACCAAGCGTTTCTGTCCTAAGCCTGTCAACACCCAAAAATACGGGCGCTTGCCTTTTCGATTAACTATTCCTTCTTTTTTAAGGAGCCGCAAATGATGCATCACAACGCCATATGACAACGATTTTTCCTTTGCTATGGCTGTTGCGTCAGAGACTCGCTTTTCTAAGGCGTTCAGTATTTTAGTTCTGGTTTTGAGCCCCCTTTTTACGTTTTTCACGCGTTCCAAGTAAGCGTTAGGATGGAAAATTTCTTTGATACTGCTTCACCAAATGATAGATTGCTGTTTGTATTGAAAAGCTTTAGTCTTAGGCGAAGTCTACAAGGCTAACTTGTTTTGGCTTTTTATTATCGAACATGGATGTGATTTCGTCTTTTATCAACGCAATTCGTTGAGCGTAATAATTTGGTAACCCATATTTATCAATCAACTGTTGAGCTGCTTCAAGATATTTTTCGATGCCGCCGCGGTAAACCGTCAGAGTTAAGGCTCCACCACAGAGGGGACACTTGCCGCGCAGAGGCAAACGGCGAAAACGCTTGTTACATGATTTGCACCTGAAACCCTGAGTTGAGAAAGCGCGTAAGTTGCCAGCAATGTCTCGAAGGAAATGGGTGGTTAACACTTTTAAGGCGACGTGCCTCACATCCACAGCGTCAATTTTTTCCCCTAACTCTAGTTGCATGTTTAATTTTTCAAGCATTGACTTAAACTGCTTGTAAGAGCTGACTGGATTGCCCATGTTTATGTTTGAAACAGGCGTGGTAAATTTGAACCCTTCAAACTGCCCGTCAGTTCCAAGCCTATGGCTGACAAGATCCATAATAGAGCTGACCTGCTTAGCCTCGGCTCTTTCCAAAGTCTTTTCGTAAAATTCAAGAGGGTACGCTCCATCAACGTCAAAATCATGGGCTTGCCGCTGCACTTCCTGAGTGTTCACAAAAGGAATCAGCAGCAAAGGTGCATCCATGATTCCGCCTATCTGCGCTGGCAGGTACCTGCGGGAAAAGTTCAGAAGCATATCCAACGCCAGCATAACAGTGTCCTCATCGCCGTCGCAGTCTCGCCGTTTGGCTGAATGCCAGATAGGGTGGGCGTAGCAAACGTTGAGGTCAGTGAATCCGACGATGCGACCTAAGATGCTGACGCAAGTGTGGGGGGCCAAGCCCATAATCAGGTGCCCAACGAGGGCATCGGGGCTTTTGATGTTGTAGTAACTTGGAAGCTTGTAGACTTTGGCTAGGAGTTCGTCTATGAAGTTTGCGACCTGCACGAAATACTCTGCTGCTTTCCGTGGGATGACGACATCTTGAATTTTAAGTTCACATATCTGGTCAGGGTCAGTCAAGGATGCACCGCACGCGTCATAAGAATAACCGAGGTGCCTAAGCTTTTCAACCGTCACTCCGACTTCAGCGGGCTTAAAATGCGTCAAGGGTGCATTAGTGGCGTCGAATCGAATTGTTCCATCCTTGTAAACTGATAAATCGTGCTTTGCCCGCAAAATACCCTTTTCGATAATTTCAGGGGTCTTATCCTTATTGGTTAAACCTTTAACGCCCTTCAATATTTTTGGAGCAGGAACACCGAGCGAGCGGCACGCGTCTTCAAGCAAGTCCTTAAAGTTAATCGCCTGTCTCTGGTACGCCACAGCACTGGCTTTGCAAGTTGGACAGGAGTTATCCTTCAAAGTCCTACCACAACGCGGGCAACTCTTCTCAGCGATTGTTTCGCAGCCACAATCAGCGCACTTCACCTTGAAAGTAAAAGTCTTGCAGCTGGGACATTTGCGCTTGACAACATCAACGAAGACCGGTCCTTTTTTTGCCGCTTCCATAAGGTCTCTATGGGAGCCCCCGGCTAAGCTTACTGGAAAAAGAACGTGAACCAGAGGCTTCATCTCCCGCCTCTTCGCCTTTTCAGGCCGTCCCATACGCGCACCCACAAACGTAGGCGCCTTATCCTTGATTTCAACGCCAGAAAGCGAACTAACCGCCTTCAACACGGATTCCGCCTGGCTGTCTTCCACTATTCGAGAAGTGCTATAGCCAAGACAGAAAGCAAAAGCGCAGGCATCTTCTCCTTCTAGGGTGATCTTGCCGTCTAGAAGCCTATGCGGCGCAAAGATTTTTCGTAAAGCCTGAGCCACGTTCGGTTCCATTGTTCCAACAATTTTGCGAACAGTACCAGCCTCAAGTGACACTTCAGCGTCCGACAGCCACTTTCGCAGCATCTCAACCTCTTGAATTGACGACAGATTTGACCAGAAAAACGTGAAATTCGGATGAAGAGGCACCTTAAAGTGCATGGACAGCAGGATCGCTTCTTTAGCAGTAGGCTTGTTGTAAAAGGAATCCTCCAAAAAAGCCCCGAGTTTTTCCTCTGAAATCTTGACGTTTTCAGCGGCCTTTGTCATGTTTCCGCCGAATCTTTCCGTGAGAGCCTTCTTTAAGTCTTTAGCCCACCATTCTTCAACATATCCCGAAGGAGAAAGCGCTTTGCTGGTGTAAAGGAAATCGCCGAAACTGATCAGGATGTCGCCTAAAAACAGAATTTTCTCAATTTTATCCTTTATTTGATTAAAGTTTTCAAGGGAAACACGAACTACTGAACCATCCTTCAACAAAACAACAGGGGACTCAAGAGCATCCACTGGCACTACGACACCGCCTTTTCCAGGGAGCTCTAAGCGCATTTGCGTGCCAGCAGCCAGAAAACGTTCCACCACAAGCATCGTTGCTGGGTGAATCCCCACCGCTGAAAGCCCTGTGTTTCGCGATCGGCCATACCTAAGCCTGAAGCCTCCGCGTCTGGATGGGAAGGAAAAAATGGGGCGCCCAGCGATTATGTCGTCCATGAATCCAGCAGACTTTTTTTCTGATTTTTTGCGAAATTCTCTAAGCCAATCCCAACCTTGAAAGCCAAGCTTTTCTATAATGGTTAGAACTTTGGGAGCACGCCCTACAACGCCGTCGTTGACGACTCGCAAGGCGCCGCCTCTTACACGGTTGGTCTCTATCCTTTCAAGATTTCTGAAGGAAGAAACTTCTATTGGATCAGATTCTGTTCCAGTAACCTCGACAGGAAGCCAGTCAAGCGCTTTTTTTAACTCTTCATCTGAAACATGATATTGGAAGCGCCCCACTGAGCGTTCATATAGTCTTAGTTCCTCAAGGAAACGGGAGATTTCTTCTGCCGTGGGTTTGTATCGGTCAAGTCCCAGCAAGCGGCGCACAAAATCTCCAACAACAAGAGTTAACGTTTGGTCTGTTCCTCCAGCAGCTCTTATCGGTCCTGCAAAGTATATAGCGAGGTACCTAGTTCGATCATAGTTAGTCTTTATTTTTACTTGAGCCACTCCTTGTATTGGAGCTGCAGTGAGGCCTTCAGTGAATATTGCGAGGGCAGTGCGGATGGCTTGTTCCGCCGCGGCTTCTGGTTCCATGTGCCCGAATTTGCCGTAAACAATTTCTTCGGCAATTTTAAAGGCTATTTCTTCCCGTTGCAGTTTCGCGTTTAATTCGCGGATGCTGCCCGCCACCTCTTTTGGCCCTACAAGCCCCTCTACGAGGTCAGCGATGTCTTTTGCAATGATACATTCGGTCTTCAACGAGGGGTCAAGCCCGTTTGACCTAGCGCTCTCACTTATGGCGTACAATTGCTTGAGCTGGTTCTCCAACGTTTCGACGTAATTTTGATAACCAGTGCTCATTTTGCTGTTCAAGTAGCGGTTCCCTCCAAACATTGTTAACAACGCATTTATTTTGGTTTTCTAACATAAAAATCGAAAAAAGCCCCCAGCGAAGAAGTCACTTCGGCGGATTCAACTCAAAAAGGGCAAGCGGTCAGGGCTTAGTTTCTTTAATGCTATTAATGATTTCAGAAACTGTTTGTTTAGCATTAGTGCTTTCGATGACGTTCCCGGTGACTATGACGTCTGCTCCTGCTGAGGCTGCGGCTAACGCTTGCTCCTTAGTTCTTATTCCTCCACCCACTATGAGTGGGATATCGATGAAATTCTTCACCGTTCGGATCATTTCCGGGGGCACAGGGGTCTTCGCCCCAGAGCCGCCTTCAAGATAAATGAAACGCATGCCAAGGTACTGTCCAGCAAGAGCGTGGGCAGCTGCGAGGTCTGGTTTGTTGTACGGCACGGGAATGGCTTTGCCAACGATGCCAGCGGTACCGCCTTCGCCTACAATTATGTACCCCATAGAAATCGGTTCTAAACCATACTTTTTCACTAAAGGAGCGCCCAGAATTTGAGCGCCTATAAGGAAGTAAGGATCTACAGAGTTCAGAAGAGACATGAACCATATGGCGTCTGCGTAACGGCTTATTCCCGTTATATTGTTCGGGAAAAGGATTGTTGGAATTTTGACGGTGCGTCTAATGGCTTTGACCACGCCATCAAGGTGAGCTTGCGAAACAAAAGTTGAGCCTCCAATCATCATGGCGGAAGTTCCGCTGGCTTTAGAGTTTTCAGCAACTCGTGCCGCTTGCGGAGGCGTTATCTTTTCAGGGTCTACAAGGGTTATGTGAATTGAGCCATCCGCCTTGATTTTTTCGAGGAGGTATTTTTCAACACGTCCAACCATACTTAAAACCCCTCCTGGCTAAGCAGTCTTGGCGTTTGTTATAGATGTTCTTTTTGAAGGGCTATAAACTCTGTCGGTGAGCATACAGTAAACGTCAACTTCACCTTGAGCAGGCTTAACTTGAAATTCTTCCTGAAAGCCACAGCTGCTGCAACCCGCAATGGCGCGACCTTCCTCTCTGAAAATTTCAACTCTAACAGTTTCTTTTCCACATTTAGGGCAAGAGAAGAACTTCGGCAAACGCTTCTTAGGGATGCGAACCACTTTTTTCCTTCTTCGCCCCATTACAACAGCCTTCTGCATTGCAGGTTTATGCTCCTTAATATTTATGCTTGCCCTTAAATACTTGCCTACGACCATAGAAAAGCAGAGATGGGATGCACAATTGAAATTGACCCCTTCTGTCCTAAAACTGGACTTACCTGAAGTTGAGAAGAGAATCAGACGTTTCATCAAAGAATACGTCAAGAACGCGGGAGCAGACGGCATAGTTCTCGGCCTGTCCGGCGGAATCGATAGCAGTACAGTAGCTGCACTTTCTAGCCTCTCAATTGGAGGAGATCGCGTGTTAGGACTTATGCTCCCAGAAAAGGAAACGTACAACTCCAAAGACATTAATGACGCAAAGTTTGTGGCAGAAAAATTCGGTTTGAAAACGCAAATATGTGACATCACGCCTGTTTTAGAGAGCTTTTACAAGGCAATACCCATATTTGACCAAGCAGACAAGCTTTGCAAAGGCAACATCAAAGCAAGAACCAGAATGATTTACCTATACTACTACGCAAATAAACTTAGCAGAATAGTTTGTGGAAGCTCGGATAAGTCAGAAACCATGATGGGATACTTCACTAAGTGGGGAGATGTAGCCGCAGACATATCACCGTTAATGGACCTGTATAAAACCCAAGTTCGTAAACTCGCCGAGCACATAGGCATTCCTCCTGAACTTGCAGCAAAACCATCCACACCCGCTCTTTGGCCCAACCAGCTCGCGGAAACAGAACTCGGCATCAAATATGAAACCCTTGACCTCATCCTTTACGGGCTTGAAAGATTCATGACCACAGAAGAAATTGCACAACAGCTAAGCGTTAAGAAGCCGCTTATTGAAAAAGTGAAAAGCAGATGGCTAGCAGTGGAGCATAAAAGGCGATTGCCGCTGGCGCCGAAAATCGAATATAGAACCGTGGGAACTGATTTCAGGCTTCCGCGGCACACATATTAAAATCAAGAAGGGAAAATAATGAAAAAGAAAATCAAGTTAGCCCTCGCGCAAATAAGCAGTAAACGAGAAAACAAAAAAGCAAACTTGCAGAAAATCGAAGATTTCACTGTAAAAGCAAAAGAACAAGGCGCGGACCTTGTGATTTTTCCAGAACTGGCGCTGACCGGTTACGTTCTACACGACCAAATTTATGAATTGGCTGAGGTGATACCGGGTCCGTCAACTGAAAGAGTAGAGGAGTTGGCAAAGAAAACAGGAACGCACATCATTTTCGGCATGCCTGAGTTAAGCAAAAAAACAGAAGCCACAATATTCAATACAGCTGTTTTTGTAGGTCCAACGGGGTTCATCGGAAAATTCCGTAAAATGTACCTTCCCACTCACAGTGTCTTTGAAGAAAAAAGATACTTCCGTCCAGGCTACCAAACAGCCGCGTTTAACACCGCCATAGGAAATATAGGGTTATTCATATGTTACGACATTTTCTTCCCAGAAATATGTCGCCTTACACGATTGAAAGGAGCAGAATTGATAGTATGCATATCGGCTTCACCAGCCGTCCGCAGAAGTTACTTCGAGATTCTTACGGCAGCAAGGGCTTTGGAAAACACAGCCTTCCTCGCTTATGTCAACCTCGCAGGCGTGGAGGATGGACTGCAATTTTGGGGCGGAAGCAGACTGGTAAGCCCGACAGGAGAGCCGCTGGCGAAAGCAAAGTACGATGAGGAGGACCTCGTCATCTGCGAAGTTGATTACAGAGACATAAGACCCGCTGAAACTTTTATTCCTACTCTCAGGGACCTGCGCCCAGAACTCTTTGATGAATTAAAAAAACATTCAGAAACGTTATAGCGCAACACGTAATTGGCAACTTTGCCGCAACGCGGAAGCATCAAAATCACAAATCACAGGCGCATCACGTTCTGTCGTGACATCAAAGAATCAAAGAGCAATCACATGTGATTTCCCTGTGATAAGTGACGTCACACCTCGAAAAAGCCTGGCGCGGTGAACTTCGTTTCAAATACTATTAGAAGAACCGCAAAGATTCAAACAAGCGGCTAAAAAGAGGGAAGAGCCAAAGTATTCCGCTCAAAGTGTAATGTGTATTAGTTTAACATTTACATAAAAGTAAGGATGTGGAATTCCTCGCTAAGCAGTAAGATTAAAGGATCCACAGCTATAAGGTTTCAAAAAACTAATGGATCTTGGAAAACGCTTTTTTGCAGGGTTTTTACGAGTTTATAGCTCAATTTTAGTTTAAAAATGCTAATGTGGCATTTTAATGGCTTTAATTCACTTTAAATTGCTAGGAAGGGTTTATTTTGCGGAGGACGCTTTCTGTCCGACCTAAGTCTGCGCGTTAAAAAACGTATCCAATAAATTTAAAAGTGGAGCCAGTATACAAAAATGTATCCATTTGAGATATCGTAGGAGAAGTGATTTTGAAGTTAAAAGAAAGCGTTCAAGCGTGGTTAAATGGGGCTTTAAATGACCCCATTGTAAAAATTCTCTCCAAAAACAGTCAATTAACAAAAACACAACTTGAAACGCTGCTTATAGACGTTTTAGCCGAAAATATGTCAGGTAAACAGTTAAAATACGATGAAAAAGCCAGATTAAGGCTAACAAAGGCTAAAATAAGCCGCGGATCCTTTAATAGGACATTAAAACAGTCCAAAGAAAACGTTATAAAATCGATATACACAGTATTGCTTTTAGGATATTTAGGCGTCTTCGAAAGCACAACTCTTGACCCTTACCTCGAAATCGCCAACAAACTAAATGATTATGTTGAAGCACATAAAGACATACCAGACACGGGCAAGGAACTAAAAGACCGTCTAAAAGTCATAGAAATCATACGAGAAGAGCTCGAAACAAGCCTAAAACGGCTTGCTACACCATCGGGAGACGTGGTGTGACGTCACAAATCACACTAAACTAAACATAACATTTTTACCCGAAGACATAACGGTGGATAACGTGCATTAAGAGGGTTAAATTGGAAAATAAGCCATAAAATCGGAGATTTTTAAAGCATGTATGTAGTAAACAGAACACGGCATTAACTGTGATCTGTGATGTCATAAGGGCAATAGCATAGTTTCACCGCAAAACTTAAATTTTCCATGGGAAACTGTGATATGTGATGCAACAGTTTAAATCACGTGTAAATCACAGAAGTGAATGGTGTGATTGAAGTTCTGCTAATGCTTATAGGCATTCTACTTGCCGCAACCATAGGTGCGTCAGTTGAGTATTACAGGCAGATTCGGAAGGCTCAAAAAGAATACGAGAAAGCTAGAGAAGCCGTGGAAGACATCGTACTGAGTTTTAATCGTGAATTAAAACGGGAGGCTGATAGGCTGGAGTTGGTTGCGTATAAGGTAGAGGGAAATGCAGCTAAGGCGGATACAAGCCTTAAGAGGGTAGACAACATCGAAAAGAAAATCGCGCCTATTGAGAGTAAACTGAGAGCAATCTCTGAAAATGACGCAAGCATTCTATCAAAGATAGCAGAGGTTGACACGAAAACCCATAACATCGAAGCAGCACATCAAACGCTGAAAACGAAAATCACAGAAGTGGAGGAGCAAGTACAAAAATTATCCGCAGTGCCAGAAATAAAGATTGAGCCAGTTATACCAATAAGAAGGGACAAAGCCATGGCGGCATTAACGGACACGGAAGTGACAGTTTTAGAAATGCTCTCAGCGGAAGGGTCAAAGACAGCGCCTGAGATTAAGGACAGAGTTCGGCTTAGCAGAGAACATACAGCAAGACTCATGAAGAAACTGTATGAAGAGGGCTATGTGGAAAGAGAGACAGGCAAAATTCCCTTCAAATACAACGTTAAGAAAGAAATGGCAAAACTCTTAAAAAAGGTGGAAAGCGAGCAAGCGTAACTATTCTAAGGAAAGCTTCCCTTGGCTACTCAATTGTTTGAGACGACCGTCCATTTCGGAAAGCTTTGCAGAGTCGGGAAGATCATAGCCCGCTTTGCCCCGTTTATCCAGATACTCGGGGTAATGAGTAACCTTTATTGGAACAGCAAATTTGATTTTTGGCTCTGAAATTAGTAGTGCTTCGCCTACGTCAAGCATTTTTATCTCCGTCTCACTGTATTCCATGTACGGTGTGTTTTCAGTTAAGTACTGCCTATCTTTCTTTAGTTCCGTTTTCATGATAACCTTAGTCCATAACTCGGCAAAAACATCAAAATTAATCCTTGAAGGTCTAGGCGTTACAGCGTTAAGACCCACCCGGTACTTGCGATACGTAAGGGCAATATCTGAAAATATTGTTCGCGGTTTGTTCGGGTCAAGAAACTCGTGCGCTTCTTCAAGAGTTATGAGCAACGTAGGAAGTTTCCGCCATCCCTCATAATTTTCTTCCCATGTGCGCTTGTAATGTTCTGCAATAGCCGAGGCAGATAGGCAAACAACGCGGTTTTGATCTTCGGAGCGGAGACCAGAAATGTCAATCAGGCAACTTATACCTTTACATATATTTTGCAAAGCACTTCCAACAAAAGTATAATTGGAGGCAGGAAAAAGCTCAGGCGGCAAAGAGGAAAGCTTCTGCATAAGGGCTTCAACAACGACTTTATGCGCGCGTACGCCAGTGCTTCCTTCAGCCTTGTAAGTTTCTCGGGCTCTTTCGATCCAGTCTGCCCCAAAATGTTTGTACAACGCCCAAGCGAGTCTTCTTTGAGGCGGCTGGATATCGGGGAAAAGCATATCCAGTTTGGCAGGAGTTACTGTGCGTAAGCCAACAGTCATCTTTTCGTCTCTCGCTGAGTAGTATTGGACGTTGCTATGGAATAGTGGGTGGTCCTTCAAGCCTTGTTGTGATTCGATTTCTTTTCCCTCCAAGAGCTGCCCTGCAAAATCATAAATGAGGGCTACAGTTCGAGGGCTGTGATCGATTACCTGAGCGTTCAAAATCAACTCTGTGTTTGTTTTTCCTGAACCAGTCATCCCGAACATTCCCATCATCCGAGGGACAGCTTCAACGTTTATGCCCACGGAACTTAGAAGTTGTTCTTCTGATCGTAAGCGCCCAATTTCAAGTTCTCCAGAGAGTTTTAGAATCGAACAGTCTTCTTCACTGGCCGCGTAGACCTTATCTCGGTAATTCGGATTAAAAGTGGGAGAACGTAATTTGCCACTTCTTTTTTCTAAGAACAGCACCGCTGACACGCTTCTGTACGCGGAATATGGCCCAAAAGCCTCTTTGCCTTCAGCCTCCCGTAGCTGTTCTATAGTTTCAAGTGTAGAGCTACTTTCGGAGTTGACAACTCTTGCGTAGAAGCTCCTTTCATTCGAGTCTATGCGCACTATTTGCCCAAAGGACAAGCTAACATCCTTATTCACCAAGAAGGAGACGGCGTCGCCTTTAGTCCCACACACGAACCCTATTGAGTCAGAACTGGTCATTCCACCACTCCCATTCAAAAGCATGTTTTACACCGTGAATTTCGTCAGCAAAACTGCATGAGTGTTCTTCTCTTCGCAAAGTCTCAAGCAGCCCAGCCTCATTCAGTTTTTCTTCAATCTGATCGTGATAAGAAAGCAGCATAGAATTCGAAGGCGCTGAAAATTCATGTGCCAAATAAAGGCTTATTGGATACCCGAGGCACCGTGGGTCTTCGGATACGGTGGTTAGAGGTGAGAGCAACTCGCTGATGTCCTTCTGGGTTAGGTAATCCATTACGTCACAACGAAAAACGTGAGAACTATCAGCGCACAACTTCACAATCGCGATATCACCATATAAACTTCTGTCTTTGTCAGCTTTTCGCACTGGATGATAAACCCAAATATCATAAGGAGACATCATGTACGTAGTAGCCACTAGATCCCTTCCTTTGTCATCATGCAAAGAGGGTGAATTTTTACTGATTGCCAAAAGGTTAATTCCGTGTTTTTCGCATTCATCATAAAGCGACACACGAAATTTTCTTTCCCCACCGAAATATCCGCCTCCGTCTAGAAGGAGATACATACTACGTACATCACCATGTACGTGGTAAGAGTTAGAAAGCGCTTCTTTAAAAGTGCTTAAGGCAACTTGGCTTTCTAATTCAATTCTGAAGTCCTGCAGGAAACTCCTACGTACATGTGCGTCCCCGACAACCGTGCACACTCTTTCAGAGTAGCTCCAATCGACAGTACGCCCTCTAACCGAGGCGCATGAAGCGCGCATTAGATACACTCCCCAGTTGTTGGCTCTTTTCAGAGTGCGCGTAGAGCAGTCAACAGCAATGAAACTCCCAGTATGTGTAATAACCTTTTTCAGAGGCTTTATTAAGGAAGCATCTGGTTTGACCGCTATCAACGGTTCTTCTCTTACTTCGGCGCCGCCAGCAACTCTACCTTTGTCGACGTAACATTTGAGTTTCATTTCCATCTCAGTGAAATCTGCTTCGATGCCGCGTTTCACTTGCGCTCGCCTTCATGCACCATAAGAATTTTAAT
>Ga0315555_1002947_pt1 | contig 11842 bp, 11 predicted proteins | sample SalMarSW160380MG_FD_202113 | JGI IMG/M metagenome (GOLD analysis project Ga0315555, IMG submission 202113) | Salt marsh sediment microbial communities from the Plum Island Ecosystem LTER, Massachusetts, United States - Salt Marsh Sediment SW1603-80 ...
CTAGCGGAAAGACCGCGGCTCCTCCTGGTGGTCAAGGTGGAATGCCTCCAGAATACTGAGTATTCAGTGCGTGTAATTTGGCTTGACACTGAAATGCTGTTGAATTAAGGGGTAATAGGTTTTCAAAAAGATGCCCACTTTTAAAAATGCATAGGTAAATGTAGCTTAAGTATGAGTATGCGGGTGCATACGTTCAAGTTTCATGAACTAGCATTAGCAGTAATCAAAAGTTATTAGTCCAGAAATTATAAATTTGTATACTGCTGAAATCATCTAACCATGGCAGACCATGGAGTAATTTATCTTTAAGAAAAAAATAGAGGAATACGTTTTTCTTGAATCGCAAGCAAATTGGAAGAGGCTTTATGATTTCATTGTCGAACTGAATCTTAGACCTTATTGCTTCCAACATAAAGAAAACAGATACACTTGTTGGTATGTTGGTTTTGTTGATGTTCAAAAACCTTACATTCTACATTTCAAAATAAATAAAACAAGTTTAACACTATGGTTTAGGCGACCACAATTTCTATCCAAGCTAGGACAAAAAAAACTAAACCAGATAATAATTACAGATACGTTGCAATCCTTTCAGTGGATAATACTATAAAACAGATATTAACTGATTATGTAAAGGCAATCGAAAAACCATTCTATCATGGAAAAATCAAACCTGACAGAATTGACCAACACAAAAACTGTTAACAGCCGCACTAAGAAAAGTTCATTGTTATGAATAGTAACTTTTTCTTCTCTTTTTACCCCTCATATTTTGTTTTTGTTGAGGGGTAATTTTTCTTTGATATTTTACCCCTCACTCTATTCTCTCTCTATTCCATCCTTCCTTATTCCTATACCATTAGGTACCTACCATAATCAAGGGTAAACATGGTATAGGAAAATCCGTTAACAGTCGTCCGTCGTCGTCCCGTTGGTTGGGTTAAAATTTAACTGCTATTTTTGAAAAGATGGAGTTTACTAAAGTTTTCACACTAGTTTTTGATGGTAAAGGGTTTTATTTTGGGGTTCATGTCAGATATTGGTTGGTAAGTGGTGAGTTTGTGTTGAGGGTTGCTTTTCAGGGAGAGTTGGGCGCTTATAGTGAGAGTGCAGTTTACAGTTTTTTTGGTTCGTCTGTTGAGGTGAAGCCCTGCAAAAACTTTGACGACGTCTTCGAAAGCGTCAAAACCGGAGACGTGGACTATGGGGTTGTTCCCATCGAAAACTCCATCGAAGGCAACGTAAACCGCACCTACGACCTGTTCCTAGAATATGACCTCAAGGTCTGCGGCGAAATAATCATCAGAATCAGCCACTGCCTCATAGCCCACAAAGGCACCAACATCGACCAAATCAAAACAGTCTACAGTCACCCCCAAGCCTTAGCCCAATGCAGAAAATTCCTAGAACAACATAAACTCAGGGCAATCTCCACTTTTGACACTGCAGGCAGCGTAAAGATGATTAAAGAAGAAAAGCTGATGGACGCAGCAGCCATAGCCAGCGAAAGAGCCGCCCAAATCTACGACATGACCATACTAGCAAAGGAAATAGAGGACGTCAAAAACAACTCCACCCGATTCTTTGTCCTAGACAAAAAAGACTCACCATATTCTGGAGAGGACAAAACGTCTATAATTTTCGCAGCTAAATCCATACCCGGAGCACTATACCAAGTTCTGAAGGAATTCGCTGACAGAAACATAAACCTGACCAAGATAGAATCCAGACCCACCAAGAGCACCCCATGGGAATACCACTTCTACCTAGACTTTGAGGGACACAGAACCGAAACCAAATGCCAACAAGCCCTAAACAGCATCAGAGACAAAACAATCTTCGTTATAATCCTCGGCTCCTACAAGGCAGCCAACAAACCCAGCTTCAAACTCTAGGAATCATCCAAAAGCCGATACATAAGCCTATAATACCGCTCATAGTCAGGGTCCAGTTCCTTTAACCGTTTCTTAACCTGCTCCATTTTACGACCAAAACCGCCACAATCCTTCGCCCTAACCAACTTGAGCCACTCTTCAGCCTTCTCCAAAAACAAGCCCTCAATCTTCTCCATCTCAGGCAAGCTCATGTGAAGATTCGAATAGAAAACAGGCTCCTCAGCAGCAACAGCCCCAGCCAAAGTCAACAAAAGCTTATAGCTTGCTCCACCCACCTCTTTTGCTTCAACAAAGTCCGAATTATTCATCAGAGCGTCACCAGCAACCAAACCAACAAAATGAGGAAAACCCAAAACCAAAGACATCAACTCATCATGCCGCCTAGGCGACGTAACCGCCACCTTAGCATCCCGCTCCTCCAACCAGCCCTTAAACTCTGCAGCGAAATGTTTCTCCTCCTCGTTGACTGGAGTTAAAACAAAATTTTGACCCCCCAAGCTTTTGGCTCCGGGACCAAAAACAGGATGAGTCCCCAACGTAACGCCATTCTTCACGTATTTGTGCAGCAAATTCACTGGAATCTCTTTGATAGAGCCGATGTCCATGACAACCTGACCCGACTGAATGCGAGAACCAATCTCCTTCAGGACAGCTTCCAAGCCCTCCAAAGACACGCACAACAGAACCCAATCAGCACCTTCAACAGCCTCCACATTGCTGCCGGCTACCTCAACGCCAAACTCATCCCTTAAAGCCTCTGCTTTACTTCGGGTTCTGCTGGAGACAACTACAGAAAAGCCTTCATCCTTGAAGAATCGTGTGAACCAACGACCCATCTTTCCCGCGCCAATAATTGCTACCCTCAAGGTAGAGCCTCACAGAGTTTCTCCAAGCCTTCCCTAATCTTTTCCTCTCCCACAGTTAAAGCTATCCGGAAGTATTCACGGTAATCTCCGAAGGCGGTTCCCGGAGCCACAGCAACTCCTTTATCTAGAAGATTTAGTGCGAAACGTTCAGAATCCAGACCATCAACCTTAGGAAACAGATAAAACGGCGCATCAGGACGAGAAAACTTCATCTTAGCTTTCGAAAGAATGTTAATTGCCAAATCTGCTCTTAGTCGAAACTGCTCTCTGACTTCATTCGCAATCTTCTTCCTAGACTCCAATCCCTTCAGGGCACCATACTGGATAAACGCTGGAACACAAGTGGTAGTTATCTGATTCAGCTTAATCATCTTCTGAGCCAACTCTTTTTCAACAACAGCGTAGCCGATTCTCCAGCCCGTCATCGCGAAGATTTTGGAAAAGCCATTTACGAGTATTTGGTCTTTGCCAAAATCTAAGATACTCTTGGTCTTAACGAAGCTTATGTCCGAGTACACCTCATCAGACAGAACAGTAACTCCCTTGCTTTTTGCTATCTGAACGATTTCACTGAAAGTTTTCTCATCAATAACCTTGCTCGTCGGATTACTGGGACTGTTAAGTATTACCAGCCGCGTCTTTTCATCAATCAAGTTTCCCAGTTTTTCAACATCAATCTTCCAGTCAGACTCAAGGTCTCCCCTCAGAAATCGCAGTTCAGCCCCAACCTGTCTTGCAGCTAACTCATAACTGGTCCAGTGAGGAGACGGAACAACAACATTCTCTCCCCTTTTCAGCAACAGAAACATCAAAGAAAAGACTGCCCACTTTGAGCCAGTGGTTACCACCACATTATCCACAGAAACATCATGAATGCTTGCCAGTTCTTCTCGCAGCTTCTTCTCGCCAGCAGCCGAAGAATACTTCGTCTTTCCCTGCTTCATAGCCAAATAGGCTGCCTCAACTATTTCAGGCGGTGTTGGCATGTCTGGGTCTCCCAGATTGAACTTGATCATCTTTTTTCCTTGGTTCTCAAGTTGTATCGCTTTTTCGCTTATTTCATAGAGCATCTTCTTCAACTCCCGAAGGAATCCAGAACTGGCAGGTTTCTCATCATGAATTGTGTGATAGTGCTTTAAGTTTTCTCATTCGGCGCCTTGGACAGAGACGCCCAAAGCAATTATTTGTTTGAAGAGGGCTTCAACTTTCTGGGGATCAAGCCCCAACTCCAACGCCTTGCTCATGATGTGCAAGTAAACTTCATCTTCTCTCAGAAGGTCCTTGACAGCAAGCCTATTTTCTTCTTTGACCTTACCGATACTTTTACAGAGCTCTATCCTATCCTTCAGAAGAAGGACAAAATTCTCATCGATATTGTCAATCTTCTTCCTTAATGTCATAATACTCTCCAATAGCCTCAACTCCCAAAACCTTAGGTATGAAACCACCACGAATCAATTGATCAACCAAAACAGCAGCAACAGAAGCTTCGACAACCGGAACAGCCTTCGGCACAACACATGGATCATGCCTACCTTTTACACTAATAGTTGTCTCCTGCATCGTTGACAAATCCACCGTTTTTTGTTCCTTCGAAATCGAGGGCGTCGGCTTAACCGCCACCCTAACCACAAGAGGCACTCCAGAAGATAAGCCTCCTAAGACACCGCCAGCGTTGTTGTTTAGCAACTCAGTTTCATCGTCGCTCATCACGTAAGGGTCATTGTTTTCTGAACCCCTCATCTTTGCAGCCTCAAAGCCTACCCCAAACTCAACACCCTTAACAGCAGGAATATCAAAAAGCATCTTCGCAATATCCGCATCCAAAGAATCAAAGATGGGTTCACCGACCCCAACTGGAAGGTTAAAAGCGACACACTCAACGATTCCGCCCACGCTGTCACCCTCCTTTTTCGCACTCAAAATCGTTTCCTCCATCGCCTCCGCAACATCAGGGTCTGGACATCTCACAGAGTTCGCGTAAGTGTTCTCCCTAATATCCTCAAGAGACAGAGTTGCCTGCAGTTTGACGTTTCCAATCTCAGTTGTATAAGCTAAAACTTCGACGCCAAAGACATCTAACAGTTTTTTGGCTACGGCACCAGCTATGACAAAAGCCACAGTGATTCTGCCAGAGAACCTTCCTCCGCCACGATAATCATTGAATCCCATATACTTGATTCTGGCAGGATAGTCAGCGTGTCCAGGTCTGGGCTTGTCCCGTATCGAATCGTAATCGCCAGAAATAACCTGCTTATTCCACACCAAGGCACAGATCGGAGCACCAGTAGTAAAACCCTCATAAGTTCCCGACAGAATCTCAACAATGTCCTTTTCTCTTCTAGCGGAAACGATTTCCCTGTTAGGCGGCAACCTTTTGTCTAAATCTTTCTGGATATCCTCTTCTGTGAGGGGAAGACCCGCTGGACACCCATCTATGACTGCTCCGACGCATCTGCCGTGGCTCTCGCCGAAGCAGGTTACAACAAATTCTTTTCCTATCGAGTTAGATCCCAACGACACTCGCTCCTAACACCCGCAGATCACTGAAGAACTGCGGATAAGACTTATTTATACATTCAACGTTTTGAATTTTTGTTTCGCCCTCGGCTCCAAGAGCCGCCACTGCACATGCCATGGCGATCCTGTGGTCATTGTGGGGATCAACTGTTGCCCCATGTAATGAACATGAACTGTTTATGGTTAAGCCGTCCTCGTTCACTATGATGTCAGCTCCCATCTTCTTCAGTTCTGTGCTTATCGAATCGAGTCTATCTGATTCCTTGTATCTAAGCCGCTTCGCATTATATATCTCCGAAGTTCCCTCGGCGTAACACGCAAGAACAGCACAAACAGGAACCAAATCTGGGATATCCTTGGCGTCAATATCAACCCCAACAAGCTGCCCCCCTTCAACATCCACAGAATCGTCTCCTATCTTAACTGATGCTCCCATCTCCTCAAGTACGCCCACTATTGCCCTGTCGCCCTGAGCCGTTTGATACTCAAGATTGTTCACTGTTACCCGTGATGAAGTAACCGCCGCGGCTGCCAAAAGAAAAGCTGCAGACGAAAAATCTCCCGGAACAGTATGATCGCATGACCTATAGACTTGATTTGAGGGAATCCACAGGCGCGAAAGATTATTGTTTACAGCACCTTCGAGACCATGATTGACGAGAACTTCAAGGGTCATTTCAACGTAGCCCTTAGACTCCAGCTTGGTTGTGACAGCAATTTCCGTGTCTTCCTTTGCCCTTGGACAGGCAAACAACAGTCCAGAAATGAATTGGGAACTTATGTCGCCCCTTATCGAAGTTTTTCCTCCTCTGATTCCTCCTCCACAAACCTCAACAGAGGAGCCATCTTTTCTTTGATTAATAGCAGATTCAGCTCCCAGTTCCTTGAGGCTTTCAAGAAGGGGCGCCACAGGCCTCTTCTCAAAGGATGCCCCAAAAAGGAATTTTGAAGGTCCGGGTGCAAGGGCTGCAACTGGAATCATGAAACGAAGAGTCGACCCCGACTCTCTGCAGTCTATGGGATGGTCAGGAGTTTTAATGGACTCCTGTCCATGGATCGTCCAGCAGTTCTCCTGTAATTCTGTTTCCGCTCCGAGAGCTTTTATTGCATTTAGAGTCGCTTGAGTGTCATCCGAAACTAGAGGATTGCATATCTTCGAGGTGCCATTCGACAGCAGTGAGGCTATGAGCATTCGGTGAGTGTAAGCTTTGGACGGAGGAGCCGAAACCACACCTTCAAGATGACGGGTGTTCTCGACTATAACATCCATTTTTCAGACTACCACCCTAGCTTTCTCCTGGTTGATTCGAGCCTCCAAGATTTCACCCTCACGCTTCTGCCAAGCCTCTTTCACAAGGTCCACATTATCTTCAGGAACGATGGCTGTAACCGCGGGACCAGTTCCGGACAATCCAGAGGCATAGGCTCCTGCTGTGATGGCGTCTACGGCTGGGGATGAATCGTAGCCCAGTGCCGAAGAGAAAATTAAACCGTTCAAGGTTAGGGCTGCCCAGTAGTTGCCATTCAACGCTTCTTTGTAGGCTATTTTGACGACGGAAGCCATGGTTTTCATTCGTTTCACGTCTGAATCTGCTGTATAGGTTTTCTTGGCTGGAACATAGAACAGAACAGCTGGGGCTTCAGCCAGTTCAAAGCGCTTAACGATTCTTCGCTCTAGGTTATCGGTGATTACGACTCCGCCAAAATATGAGGCGCAGGCATCATCGAAGGCGCCGGTTACAGTAACCTTTGCATCCATTGCCCCGTCAACGCCCAGCTTTACTACAGCAACATCCTCTAAGCTACGTTCCAAGGCTGCAGTGGTTGCCAAGGCTATCGCGTTTGCCGCCGCACTGCTGCTCTTCAATCCCCTTGCCACTGGAATGTTTGACCGTGTTTCAACTTTGGCGCCAAACTCTTTTTCTAAACCAAAATGTTTGAGGACTCGTTCAACAGTCTTTTGTGCCAAAGCAGGGTTCTCTGAGGAATCAGACAGAATCTTAACTTTTACAGTTCCGGGTTCGTCCGTGATGGTGACGGCGGCTTTTGTCCACAGGTCTACTCCTATGGCTGCTCCCTTGCCTGTTGCTATCGCATTAATTATTGTGGCTGCTCCGTGAGTTATCGCCTCAGCTCTTCCCCTCAATGGTGGACACCCTGTTCAGCTAGTTTGTTCAATGCAGCCCTCTTCATCACTTCAACTGGAGCCGGACAGTTAGTCCAGATTTCGAAGGCGATGGCTCCCTGATAAAGCAGCATCTCAAGACCCGACACAACCTTAGCTCCCACAGATTTTGCGTCCGCTACAAGCTTGGTTTCCAAGGGATTATAGATTATATCCATCACGGATAAATCAGAACGCAGTAAATCCGACGGAACTGGACTCATGTTAACGTCCGGATGCATACCAACAGATGTTGCATTAACCAGAATATCAGCGGTTTTCAGTTCTTCCTTCAGAACCTCAACTGAGAGAGCTCCGCCCTTCACTTTGTTGCCAAATTTTTTGCGCAGAACTTCAGCTAACTTTTCTGCCTTTCCTGAGGTTCTGTTAACGATAACCAATTCCTCTACCTCTCGGGCTGCCTGAAAAGCTATTGCTTTTGCTGCGCCGCCGGCTCCGAGGATAAGCATTTTCTTTCCATCTGTGGATATGCCGTTTTCTTTGAGGGCTCTCATGGCGCCGTTGCCGTCTGTGTTGTATCCGATAAGCTTTCCCTGATCGTTCAGGATTGTGTTCACGGCGCCGATGGCTTTTGCAGTCGAATCAGTCTCATCCAAGTAACGCATGACAGCGTTTTTGTGGGGCATGGTCACGTTTAATCCTAGCAGACCCAAACTTCTTGCGCCCAAAACTGCGTCCTTCAATTCTTTCGTTGTTACTGTGAAAGCCACGTAAACAAGGTTTAATCCCAATTTTTTGAAGGCAGCATTATGCATTACGGGACTTAAGGAGTGCTCTACTGGGTCGCCGATGATGGCACAAACCCTAGTTTTTCCGGAAATTTTCATTGTCACCTTAGCCCCAGAACCTCATATGCTCTTCTCATTTCCTGAATAGTTAGTTGTCCTTTTGCCGTTTTTCTTTTTTCATCAATGGAGGCGAATGTGAAGAAGGCGCCAAAGACCGGAGACAACAAACGGGAGGGTTTGCCCAGTTCTCCCATGGCGAAACAGACAATTTTGGCTTTTTTGGAAGCCTTGGAAACGAAATCTAAGCTTGTTAAGTTGTCTTCGATGTGTCTGGCTGTGGTTACGATCTTGCAGACTTCAGCTCCCGCTGAGAGTTCCTCCTCAAGAACCTTATTCAACTGTGACAACCTAGGGGTCCGGTTGAAGTCATGGAATGAAACTATTGGTTTTGCTCCCACTTCGTGCAGGTTGCCGATTAATTTCCTTATGTTTGGGGTGGACAAGTCTATGTCCACGTATTCGAAACCGTTTCTCGCAGCGTCCATCAAAACTTTTTGACGTTCATCTTCGCTTCCCGAGAATTCACCGTGATGTTCCATTGATTTGTTTGTTGCTATGAGGGGCGTTTTGCTGTAGCGTGGAATGTCTGCGATGCGGTCATGGTTTTTGAGGCTGTCAAGCCTTATTTCAATCAGGTCTGCATGTTGAGTCTCAGCTTTCTCTATCAAATCAAAAGCTTCATTAACTGTTTTAGGAGGAACTGAGACGCAGACTTTGATTGTCAACGCTCTATCACGGCTTCTTCTTTCACTAATGTTCCGAAGTGCCTGCCGCCCTCTTCCACGCGAGCCAGAATCTTGTCGCCCTTCTTTAGGTCCGTTACTGCCTTGGAGCCTTCGGGAGTCACAACCCGTATTGTTTCGGCGTTCTGGGCAATCAACTTCAAAGTTTTGCCACCATATTCCGCTTCGATGAGAAGCATGGGTCTCCACTCGATCTTCGCCCGTGCAACATTAGTTAACCTGACTTTTCCTTCCCTGTCCACTACGAGAACTTCTTCCCCAGACTTCAGCTCCGACAAGTACCTAGTTCTGGTTGGGGAAGTGAGAGCGTACAGTGAAAGTGGTCCAGCGTTTACCCTGAATGGACGTGTCTCCACGTATGGGCTTTCATGAACCTCAGCCTGAACCAAGAACAAACCAGATGACTGGCAACCCAAGAGAATGCCCTCTCCAGGCTTCATAAGGTCACAAGTATCAATGCATACTCGGGCGCCGGTTCCAATCTCCTTCAACTCAGCAACCTCAACAGTAACCAACTCAAGCGCAAGAGACTCCTTCTTGGCAAACTCTACTGTATGTTTGAGTTCTTCGAGGCTAGCTGTTTTCAGGACCACTCCGTCTGATCCCAACTCCAACGTTTCCAAGGCAACCTTTGCCTCTTTTACGCTGGAAACTTCTGCGAGCAGTTTGGTTTTTCCTCGGGTCTTGGCGATGAGGTTCTCTAAGGGAATAATTTTCCAGTCTGGAGTGCCAACAATAATGTAATCGGACTTGAGCTCAGCCGCCTCTATAGCAGTCTCCTCATCCTTTTTTCCTTCGATAATTATCTTCACAGCAACGATTCTGCCCTTAGCCTTCAACTCCTTAAGTTTCTTAGAGTCAAAGACCGAAAGAACAGTGATGTCTGCTTCCACAGAAACTGAGGCAGCCTTAATTCCAGCCCTCTTGGCTTTCTCCATATCTTTCGCATCAACCAGCACGGCATCACAGAACTGAGCCGCAGAATTCAGCAACCTACTTTTCTGGTCCTCGGGAAGCGATTCATCTATTTCGATCCACAGTTCTTTCATTCTGCTTCACCAAGAATCTTTAAGGCTTCGTTGACTGATGCCCCTCTGTGGACAAGGGCTGAAAGAGCCTTAACCATCTTTGTGGGGTTTTCATGTTGAAACACGTTTCTGCCAATCGAGACACCTGCCCCTCCAGCCTTCAGCGAGTCACTTACCATCTGTAAAACATCTTTAGCGGTATCCACTTTTGGACCACCCGCGATAATTACTGGAACATGGCAACCGCTTACTACTTCTTTGAAGGATTCAGCGTCGCCAGTATAGTTTGTTTTTATTATGTCGGCTCCTAACTCTGCCCCTAAGCGAGCTGCATGAGCCACCACATCCACAGCGTGTTGATTCTTTATGCTTGGGCCTCTCGGATACATCATAGCCAGCAATGGCATACCGTAATAGTCGCACTTGGAGGCTACGTTGCCCAGCGTTGCAAGCATCTGATCTTCATGTTTGGCGCCTACATTAATGTGCACAGAAACGGCGTCTGCACCTACTCTAACAGCGTCTTCCACAGAGCAGATTTGGACCTTATTGTTGGGGTCGGGACAATGCTTCGTGCTTCCGGACAAGTGAACAATCAATCCAGCGTTTCCGGTGTCAACGCTTTTTGCTACGCCTCTATTGAGAAGAACTGCGTCGACTCCCCCTAGCAAAAGTTTGTTAACAATCCCTTGCATGTCTATTAGTCCCATAACTGGGCCAACTGTGACGCCGTGATCCATGGGAACAATAACGGTTCGATTGTCATCTCGGAAAATTCTTTTTAATCGCCTTTTTTTACCTGAATCCAAATGTTTCCTCTCCTTTTAGATGAATTTTTTTGCTTTCAAGTATTCTGCATTGAGTACGCCGCATCCAGCGGCTCCCCTTATGGTGTTGTGACCTAGAGCCAAAAATTTCACCCCATTTAACACCGGGTCCTTTCGGATTCTGCCCACTACAGTGCTCATGCCATTTCCCTCCATTCTGTCCAGTCTGGTTTGCGGGCGATCCTTTTCTTTCATAACAATAACTGGCTTTTCTGGGGCTGATGGAAGATTGAGTTTCTGCGGTTCCCCAACAAAGTTCTCCATAGCCTCTGCTACAGCGTTGGGTTCCGCCTTCTTTTTTGTCTCTACAAAGACGGCTTCCATGTGACCATCAATCGTTGGAACCCTGTGGCAGCTGGCTGAAACCTTGAAATCCGCTGGTTCAGAAGGAGAACCCAATATTTTTTGCATTTCAGTCTCCATCTTTTCCTCCTCTCCCCCAATGTAGGGAATAACGTTGTCTATGATGTCCATGGAGGCTACACCCGGGTATCCAGCACCCGAGATTGCCTGCATCGTGGATACGATGACGCTGTTGATGCCGAATTCGTCGTAGATCGGCTTCAGGGCGAGCGATAGAACTGTTGTGCTGCAGTTGGGGTTTGTTACGATGGCGCCGTCCCACTTTCTTTTTCTGCGTTGTTCCTCGATGAGGCTGACATGGCTGCAGTTTATTTCAGGATTTATCATAGGAACATCAGGGTCCATTCTATGGGCAGAGGCGTTGCTAACCACAACGTATCCTGCCGAGGCAAAATCTTCCTCTACTTTTCTGGCTACAGCAGAGGGTAAGGCTGAGAAGACTATGTCAACGTCCTTAACGGCTTTTGGTTCTATGTCTACTACATCCATTTGGGCGACAGCTTCCGGAATGGAGGTTGATTGTCTCCATCTTGATGCTTCACCGTATGTTCTTCCTTTACTTCTTTCAGAGGCTGCCACAACTGAGACCTTGAACCATGGATGCCCGTCTAGCAGTTGGACGAAGAT
>Ga0315555_1002956_pt1 | contig 11824 bp, 14 predicted proteins | sample SalMarSW160380MG_FD_202113 | JGI IMG/M metagenome (GOLD analysis project Ga0315555, IMG submission 202113) | Salt marsh sediment microbial communities from the Plum Island Ecosystem LTER, Massachusetts, United States - Salt Marsh Sediment SW1603-80 ...
TTATTAACTAATTTTTTTTTATTATTTATGCTAGTAAAGATTATCAAAACATACAGAGATGTTGTAGCTATTTGTGATTCTGATTTAATTGGAAAAAAATTTGAGGAAGGAAAATTTCAATTAGATGTTAAAGAAAGTTTCTTTAAGGAAGATGAAATCTCTGAAGAGCAGGGAGTTAAAATAATTAAAAAAATGTCAGCAGAGGACGCAACATTTAATATCGTCGGTGAAAAATCAGTAAACACAGCATTGAAAGCAGGGATAATTTCTGAAGATGGAATCAAAAGAATCCAAGAAATTCCATTTGCAATGGTTTTGTTATGATTAAAATCCGTACTTTTTCATATAAATCTCTACAGATTCTTCATTAATATCCTCTGGGTTTATCTTAGCCTTCTTCATTATCTCTTCTTCCATTTCATAAAGACGTTCTATACGTTTCAAACCTCTCCTCTTATTTTTGAAAAAATAAGGATATCTCCTTTTAGCATCTTCTATCCTATATTCAAGACTACAAATTCCTTCAGGTGAAACTCTAGCATCAGCATAGTTGCAAAGTACAACACTAAAAACATTGCTATCAAAGCCCAGCTTCATATACCCTAAAATTTTATTATTGACATCAAGCTCTTTTGCAATATTTAACCAAATTTCTTTTGGGCTACTTCCATATTTTTTTATGATCTCTTTTTTAATTTTCTGCAATCTGTTACATTGGTTCCCAAATATCTCTTTATTGAAATTATCGCCAAAGTCCATCTTTGCAATGTTTCCAATATCGTGCAAAAGCAATAATGCAATAATATCAAATTTTTCATTACCATTAATCCCCACTTTATCGCACAAAAACTCTCCCACACTTGCAACCCTAAACATATGCAATCTAATGTTTTCTAAAACTCTATATTTATTATATATTTTATTTATCAATTTAATTATTTCTCTTGATTCCATAACAAATAAATAAAAAGACGCAGTTAAAAAATTATCCATATCCCTATTTTTAGTATGTACATCACTTTTATAAATAACTTTCCTTTTCGATAAATATGAAACAGGATTCAAATCAAGAAGAACAAAAAATCGTAAGAGCCAGACTTCCTAGGGGAGAAGAGGTTCTTGGAATTATAGAGCAAAGGCTTGGAGGAAACAAAATGATGGTAAACTGCTTGGACGGAAAATCAAGAATCTGCAGAGTTCCTGGAAGATTAAAGAGAAAATTATGGCTTCGCCCGGATGATGTTGTTATCATCAGCCCATGGGAATTAGACAAAAACAAAGGGGATGTTATATTCAAATACAGATCAAACCAGATTGAATGGTTAAAAAAACAAGGATATTTAGAAACAGAAAAGACAGAATTTTGAAATAATATTTTATTCTTGATAATATCTAAAAGGGCTCTCACGACTGTAAATATTCCTACAAGAATTGCCTTCAGGCATTTCATTAGAATGTGCTCTATCAACCTTTGCTGATAAATAATCTAAGATTTTATCTTTCCTTTCCACAACATACCATCCTCCACCCATACTTAAAATTATTAAACTATTAATTATCATACTTTCTAATAAACTTTCCATCTTAATTATAAAAATTTGTAAGAGTTTATTAATATTTGTATATTTAACTTAACAAATAAGTTCATATTAACAATCTTACAATCAGCGAGCGACAGCGAGCAGGTAATTATAAAAATCCTCTTCTCTTCCCCAAAACATGAAAACAATAATCTGTGAAAAACTTCCAAGAATTATAAAAAACAAAAAAAAACTGGAAGAAATTCTTGAAATAAAAATAACTAACAGAGGCAAAGAAGTTACAATAAACGGAAAACCTGAAAAAGAATATCTCGCGGAAAAAGTTATTGACGCTTTAAATTTTGGCTTTCCCTTCGGAACAGCTATACTCATAAAAGAAGAAGATTCTATTTTTGAAATAATGAATATAAAAGATTACACAAACAGAAAAGATTTAGAAAGAATAAGGGCGAGGCTCATCGGGAAAAAAGGGAAAACTCTGAAAACTCTGAATCAGTTGACAAAATGTTATTTTGAATTAAAAGAGAATTATATTGGGATTATTGGTTTTCCAGAATATATCAAAAATGCACAAGAAGCAGTTATTTCAATTATTAAAGGAACAAAACAATCAAATGTTTATACTTTTTTAGAAAAACATCAAGTAAAACCTGTTGTTGATTTAGGGTTGAAAGAGAGATAAAATGATGCTCGACATAAAACCAATAAAACAAAAAAAGAGAATGTGCGGTCCAGCATCTCTCTCAATTGTCCTTAAATATTACGGAATAAACAAAAATCAAGATGAATTAAAAAAGTTATTGGGTTCAACATATTTAACGGGAACAAAAAATAAAAAGATGGTAAAAGTCGCAAGAGAATTTAATTTAAAAGCCAAATATGAAACAAATTCTTCTATCAATGAAATAAAAAGAATGTTATCAAAAAAGATTCCTCCTATCATCGGGTGGTTTAGCCCAGAGAATGTAAGCCATTATTCTGTTATAAAGGGTATTGATAAAAGTAATATTTTCGTTGTAGATCCAGGATTAAATAAAACTAGAAAAATGAAAATAAAGGAATTTGAAAAAAATTGGTTTGATATCGATTGGGAAAATTTAAACTTTTTTAAGAAGATAATTATTTCATCAAAAATCTTTTTTTACAATAAGTTCAATAAATCAAAAAAACAACAAATTCCCTTTCCAATAAAAAAACCCAATCTTGTACATAAAGAAATAATAATTATTCAAAAATAAAGCGTCCCGAGGAGGACTCGAACCTCCGACACCACGGTTAACAGCCGTGCGCTCTACCAACTGAGCTATCGGGACCTGATAATCATAAAAGAAATATTCTTTTAAAGTTTACTAAACCTCTAATTTTATAAATACTCTTCTCCTCATTCAATCATGAAACTCAACGAAGCAATTCAATCAAGAAAAAGTGTAAGAAAATTCAATTCAAAAAAACCAGACTGGAGAGATATTATCGAATGCATCGACGCTGCAAGATATGCTCCAATGGCAGGAAATAATTATACTCTAAGATTCATCCTTGTTGATGACAAGGAAAAAATACAAAAAATTGCAAAAGCAACACAGCAGCAATTTGTTTCTCAGGCACAATATATTGTCGTTGCATGCTCAAAAACCTCAAAAACAATAAACACTTATGAAAAAGGGGAGATTTTCTGCAGGCAACAGGCAGGTGCGGCAATTCAAAATTTCCTGTTAAAAATAGAAGAAAAAGGGCTGGCAACATGCTGGATAGGATATTTTGTAGAAAGAATTGTAAAAGAAGTGTTAAGAATTCCAGATAACATAAATATCGAGGCATTATTCCCAATTGGCTATGAATTTAAAAAATCAATGACGCGAAAAGCAAAAATTGATTTAGACACAATACTATATTTTGACCAATACGAAAACAAAAAGATGAAAAATCCCAAGGGATTGAATGTTTGATTAAAAATTTTATTGTTGGGTCTATATATTTTCAAATTTCTTGCTTGCATCAAATAGAGAGAGGGATATGAATAATAAAATAGCCCATCCAAGAACAGTTAAAAAAACTTCAGTTAAAATAAAAATCCAAAGATATTCTTTCATAACATCTGCAAAAGAAAAAAGTAATGAAATCAGAACCATTGGATTGAGAAAAAGATAAATTAATACGCAAAAACTTAAAAAAGAAATGATAAAAGCGATAATCCCAAGAATACCTGCTAATCTAGCAAATCTTATTTCTTTTCCAGCTTTAATTAGTCCAATATAAAATAAAAAAACATTAATTAAAAAAAGTAAAAAAATGAAAATCATGAAATAAGCCGGCCAAGAAGTTAAACTAGTCATCACTCCAGACATAGCTTGTTGTACCCAGACTATTCCAATTATCATTAATATGATAAAAGGAATACCTATCATCACTAAAGAAGTAATTTTCAATAAAAAATTATGAATGTGCCAACCCATTTTAAAGAACCCCCAATAAAATAACAAAAAAGAAGCAAAAGCTAAAACTGCTATTGAAATAAATAAAATAATCAAGGATATGCCTATCTCTTCTTGCTGAGAAACTCCCTGCATTATCGCTTCAGGGGAAGCTGTCAAAGTTGAAATGATTCCATAAATAGAAAACCCAACACTCAATACTAAAAAAATAATTCCAATAATCCCAGCAAGTCTCATCCACCTCATAATTAAAATAGTAAACTAATATTTTTAAAACTTTCCTACAAAAATGAAAAATCCAAAGAAGTTGGATGTTTAGATAATTGCTCCTCGCTTCGCTCGCCGAGATAAGAACTATTAATAATATAATCTCAAAAGAATCTTTTGTATTAATAAATTCCCTAGCGAAGAGCCATGACGAAATCTGGCTTGAAGCAATCAATAAGTGAATGTTAATGAGCCTAAATAAAAAAACAAAAGGGGATTTCTCCCCTTCTTAATAAAAAATTAATTCCAAACTTCAATGCCTAAATCAGAAATTTCTCTGGAAGAAGGAATTGTTTGCTCTTCTCTTGGTTTTCCCAATACATAAGGAGAACGAACACCTGTCATTATTGTTATAACCCGGACTTTTCCAGTAAATTCCTTGCTGATTCTTGCACCAATAATGACCTGCGCTTCTGGGCTTAAGTTTTCAGAAACAGTTCTTCCTATAACATCGAACTCTTCTAATCTTAAATCAGGACCACAGGTAATGTGTATTAAAGCTCCAGTAGCACCTTGATAATCCACATCAAGTAGAGGATGAGTAAGGGCTTGCTTTACAGCTTCATTAACACGGTCTGTAGTATCTGCTTCTCCAATGCCAATCACAGCAACGCCACCATTCTTCATAACTGCTGAAACATCTGCATAATCCAGATTAATTAAACTTGGAAGAGTAATTGTCTCAACAATTCCTTTGGTCATTGTACTGACTAATTCATTAGCAACAGCAAAAGCCTGCTCAAGAGGTAATTGTCCTGCAATATCCACAAGTCTGTTATTATCAAGAACAATGCACGTATCTGTCACTTCTCTTAATTCCTGTAAACCAAATTCAGCTTTGTCAATTCTTGCTTTTTCTGCTTCAAAAGGCATTGTAACAACACCAATAACAACTGCACCTGTTTCTTTGGCAAGTTGGGCAATTACCGGAGATGCACCTGTTCCTGTCCCCCCACCCATACCAGACAAAACAAAAACCATATCTGCTCCGCTAACTACTTTTTTCAAATCAACTAAAGCCTCCTTTGCAGCTTCTCTTCCCCTTGTAGGATTTCCGCCGCAACCTAAGCCCCTTGTCAATTCCTTACCAATAAGAATTTTCTCATCAGCTTTTGTAACACTCAAATGCAGTGCATCAGTATTTACAGCGTAAACAGTAGCACCATTAATACCTTTATTGAAAAGCCATGTCACCATATTTGCACCGCAACCTCCAGCACCAATAACTTTAATGTTCGCTTTTCCTGCTTTTAGCTCATCAAAGTTGATGCTATGAGAATCTGCATTTTCTATTGCTTCTTTTGCGAAATCTAACACCATATTTTTTAACCTCCTTTCATTTGTTTTTATATTGGAAGCCAATCTTCTGCGAAAGATTTAAATAGTTCGCAAACTTCCAACTATTATTGATAGAAAAAGAGGAATTCACCTCTGTATGCATACAATAAATATTAATTAACCGCCAAGTAAAATTAATATTATAAAAAAGCAAATATTTTGTTCTTTAAATATATTTTGGTGATGAAGAATAGAGATTAAATTATCAGAATACATTTATTTTCGGCAAAAATATTATTTACAACAAACTGTCAACATACATTCAAAACACATGCTTCATAGATATTTTGTTGGTCATCAGAAATAGCTTCTTTGATATGCTCACAAATATCACAATCTTCAAGAACCATAGCAATCATTTCAATACAAGTTCCTACAACATACTCTACATCCCAAGTAGTATCAAGATCACTCCAATCATAATCTTCATTATCCCAATAAACATTTATATTAAAACATTTAGAATAATTATTGGTTTGAATAGCAGCATCATAATAGCAATCATGATCATCACCACACTGAACCCACAAAGGATCTTCGTCATATAATCCCGCAGTAACAATTTCACAACTTTGACTCCCCTCAGGCTTATCTTCCTCTGTTCCACAATCATTCAAATCAGTACATACCCTCGTCTGAGTTTCATTTACACATCCACTCCATTCAGTGCAATTCCAATTTTCTACACAAACAATTTCACAACTTTGACTCCCCTCAGGCTTATCTTCCTCTGTTCCACAATCATTCAAATCAGTACATACCCTCGTCTGAGTTTCATTTACACATCCACTCCATTCAGTGCAATTCCAATTTTCTACACAAACAATTTCACAACTTTGACTCCTCTCAGGCTTATCTTCCTCTGTTCCACAATCATTCAAATCAGTACATACCCTCGTCTGAGTTTCATTTACACATCCACTCCATTCAGTGCAATTCCAATCTTCTGTGCAAATAACTTCATTAATCTTTTTAATAAATAAATTAGCCTTGCCATCAACAATACTCTTTAATTTAACTAATAAATCATAAGTTTCATTTCCATCTAAATCAAATTTTTTTGTTTCTCCAATATTTAATGTTGCTATAATAGTTTCACTTTGAATAATTATATCGATAGAATCGTTGATAACAGAATCAATTATAATTTTATGCTCTTCTTCTCCTAATTTAAATTTAACTTCTTTATCTTCATTTAAATCAATATAAGTTCCTGCTGAAAGTTCATCATTAGAAATTGTGTTAGAAGAATATTTTATAAAAAAGAAAATAGATAAAGCAATTACCACTATTGCAAAAATACCAACAAAGATCCATATTTTTTTATTTGATTCTTGGAGGGGAACTTGTTGCATGGGAAAATTTGATTGTGGTCCAGGAGTTCTAATAGGGGGACTTCGCCGAAAATTTCGTGAATTATAATTATCACCATTCATATTTATTGTAATCTTTTTTAACTTATAAAATTATCTTTTATTCCTTCTCCAAAATCTTCGCATCAATACCTTCCTCTTTGCAAAGTTCGCAAAATTCTCTTGCATCTTCTTCGCTACCGACAATACTTCCATAGTGCATCGGAATTGCTAAAGAAGGCTTTATTATCCTCGCTGCTTCAGCAGCCTCTTCTGCATTCATCGTGAATCTTCCTCCAACAGGAAGTAAAGCCACAAATTTTTTATTTGGCTGTTTATATCCAGTAAGGTTTTGCATTTCAGAAATAACATCCGTATCCCCTGCATGATAAATTAAAGTATCATCTATTTTGATTAAATAACCCAACCACCCCTCTTCCTTTGGATGAAAGGATTTATCAACATTATAAGCTGGTAAAGCAGAAATTTTAGTTCCATTAAAAGTTAATTCCTGCCCGCTTTCTATGATTTCTATTTCAATTGGAATTTCAAATCTTGTAATCTTACTCTGGCAATCTGCCGGGAGAATAATTTTTGTCCCCTGCCTCAAAATTTTTCTCATATCTGCAATACTACAATGGTCGTAATGATTGTGAGTTATCAAAATAATATCTGCTTTTTCAAGCCCTTCTTTAATATTATACGGATCAATATAAATTGTTTGAGAATTTTTAATTAAAAAACCAGCATGCCCGAGCCATTTCAATTCAACTTCGCCTATTTTCATTTTCGATCCTCACAGAGAAAATGAAAGCTAGAAAATCTTTTGATTTTCTTTGTTTTCATAAAAAAAGAAATCGGAACGGGTTTTTAAAGATTTTTATATATTTTAGAAGATATAAATTAATATAAATAAGAGTATAATTAAATTAATATAAAATGAGATTAAAAGAAATTCCTGAAAAAGCGAGAAGGGGGGATTTACTTTTAATTGAAGGTTCAGAGAATTCTATTTTATTATGTGAATATTTAAATTTAAAGCTTCATCACCCCAAATGGAACAATCTTTACGAAAGAGATTTGGGAAGTGGAAGAGATATTGGATTTCTTTGGATAATTGGAAATGCACTTGAGATAACTCCTAACGGACAATATAGAATTTACGACAAGGGTAATTTTTTAAGTTTTCCTAGAGGAATTACTGATAAAGAAGCAATGGTTGAAAATTTTGAACTTGGTTTGCCATCCACAACCAAAAGATTGGAAGAATTGGGATTTAAACTATATGCAGAGGGAATAAAAAATGGGGGGTTAATAACAAGTGAAGAAATTAAGAATTGCAAAAGGAATATACTTAATTTCTGGAAAAGAAACCCTTTCTCACTAGACTTTGATGTTGTTAGAATGCCCCACTCAATGAAGTATAGAAATAATTAAATAAATTATCAATAATTCCTCCCCCATTCCTCCATTTTTCCAGTCCTTAATTTTTTATCAAGTATTTCCAATTCTTCATAAATTCCCTCAATTAGTTTGTAACTTTTTGCTTCTTCTAAATCAACCCATTTGTAATCTGTCAAGGCAGGGCATAATTTTATCTGCACTTCAGATTCTGGTTCAGCATATAGACTTATTATCAAAGAAGGAATTCCGTCACTCCTTATATACACCAGACTCGTAACATAATTAATGTTCTTTATTTTCAGCCCAACTTCTTCTTCAACTTCTCTCTTCGCCAATTCTTCCAAAACATTATACCAGTGAGAAGAAGTGTCTTTTTCTTTTAAAGCATAATCCAAAACTTCCAGTTTCCCCCCAGGAACAGTCCACTCGCCTGGAAAAGCCTTCTCCCATTCAGCTCTTTTTGTTATCAGGAACTTTCCTTCCTTATTCACAATAATCGCAGTTGCAGAAACATAGTGAACCTGGTTCTTGTTGTATTTCATACAGAGAAAAGATAAAAGAACTTTATAAAAATTATTGCACTTTAGTACACTCAATCTTAATTTTTTTCTGGCAGGAGTTTCTTTGGAAGAATTTTTGAAAGAAGCTTCTTTTTTCTTAAAACCCTGACTGTTACAAGCCCTCCTGTTATCAAAACAAGAATTCCAACAGCAATAAAACTCTTAATTTTGTTTTTTGCAAAAAATTGTTTTCCTGTTTGAACAGGAATATTTATGACACTGCCAACAATAGTAAAAATACTGCATCTCTTTTCGCAAACTCCTCCGCAGTCTATTCCTGTTTCATCCTGATTTTTCATTCCGTCAAAGCAAGTTTCTGGGAGAACGCAAGATTGTAAAATTTCAGGTTTCCCTTCTTCTGAACCGCAGTTATTAACATCCTCACACGTCCTGTCTTGAGTTCCATTAATGCATCCGCTCCATTCAGTACAATTCCAATCAGGAGAACAAATTTCTTCTTTAGTTTCTACAGTAGCTCCAGTAAAAATACTGTCGGATTCAGAAGTGGTTTCAATTTCTTCTGTTTCATCTGTTTCATTTTCCTCATCTTCCTCTTCTTCAACACAAACTCCTTCCTCGCATTCATAATCAGAACCACAATCCCCGCAACTTCCTCCACAACCATCGTCGCCACATTCTTTTCCAGAACAATCAGAAATACATTGCTCTTCTAAATTACAAACACTCCCATACCAAGAATAATTTAAATTATTGCATTCAGTTTCATTACATAAATCTAAATGTTCAGAATCACAAACATCGGCTGGTTCAATTACCTCTCCAAAACATGTTCCATCAATAGTAACATTAACTAAATCTGTAGGGCATTGAAGTTCTGTTTCATTTACCCAAGTATAATTATTAGCTAAACAATCTGCCTCGTTGGAGTATGTAATATTAGCACAATTTCCACCAATAGTAACATTAACTAAATCTGTAGGGCATTGAAGTTCTGTTTCATTTACCCAAGTATAATTATTAGCTAAACAATCTGCCTCATTAGTGTAATCAGTGATAGGCTCAAAAGAAGCAAATCCTGTAATCTCTGGCTTCATATAAACGAACAAACTTGCTATTGCAAATAAAGAAAATAAAACGATTAATGAGAACAATATTTTTTTATCCACCATTTGTTTTTATAAAGAAGTGAAAAGGGTTTAAAAATTTATTCCTTCAACAATTTTTTTGCCACATCCACAACAAAGTAATCCCCGCAACAACCTGCATTAATTATATTTGTTTTTCCAAGTTTCTTTTTTCCCTTACCCTCGTGAATATGCCCGCAAAAAACATATCTTGGTTGTTTTCTTTTTATATAATCCAAAACAACTTTACTTCCAGCATGTTTACCTTGATAATGTTTTGGAGCCTTTTTCCATGTAACTTTATCTAAAATTCCATAAGGAGGCTGATGACAAACTAAAATATCAATTTTATTCTTCCCAAACCATTTCAAAATCCTTCTTGCTTTTTCTGTTTTTTTCCTAGCTCGTTCAATTTTCTTTTTATCTTTCACATCAAATTCCTTAACCCAGCAAATATCATGAAAATATTCTAAAAAACCTATTTTTAATCCATTAATTTTTCTAATTCCATTTCTAACAAGATGAATCTCTTTTATTTTTTTAATTCCAGAACGAAGATAAGGCAATTTAACACTTAATTTTTTTTCTTCTTTTTTTATTTCAGCATCAGTAGAAGTTCCAACATTTCCTAAAATAAAATAAACAGGAGCAAATTTGGAAAAATATTTTAAAATCTTCATAGTAGAATTATAAATTTCTTCCCATGCTCTTTTTGAATCTTTAGAATTTTCCTCAAGTTCAGGCAAACCTTTTTTCTCTCTTTTTATATTTTCAAAAGCATTCTTTCTCGCCAAATCTGCTTTTCCTATATCTCCTGTAATTAAAATTAAATCGATATTCTTATGAATCTTCTTTGGCAATTTCCCATGTGGGTCTCCAACAATTAAGATTTTCATAAAATAAAAACAAAAAACAATTTAAAAACCTAATTAAAATCAATCCGTATCGTCATCATCAGAATTTTCGGGCTCTTCTTCTGTATCTTCATCTTCCCATTCGTCTTCTGGCATTTTAACCTCCATTTTAATAAATCTGTAGTTTAGACAAAAACCTACATTTTTATTAGTTTTTAAAAATTTCTACACCCTGAAAGATAGAAACAAACCTGCCAAATTTAAAAATCAAGGCTTCATTCTATTATTCTTCAATTCTTTCTAAAATTATCTTATAATTCTTTTTAGTTATATTATTTATTCTAAATTTAACACCTGCCGGAAAAATGCAATCTGCACATAATTTTTCATTAGTAACAGAAGGGGTGTAGTAAAGAATAAGTTCTCTCCCATAAATTTCATAATTCGCTTTTTCTATTTCTTCGCATCCACATATGAGATTATTGACGCATTAATTTCAAGAGTAGATTCATCTCTCCATCCTAAATTGATTAATTTATCATTATTATCTTCATAGAAGTAGTCATCATCGTAGTTACGTTCAAATTTAACTTCCCCAGAACCCTGAAAATCCTCTTGATTATAATTTATTAATAAAAGAGATAAGAGTATAATAACTATTAAAAAAATCCAACAATCAACAATTTTTTCTTATTTAAATATCTCATTTTAAGGTTTCATCCTTGAAACAGTTCTCGGAAAAGGGATTGCATCTTTAATGCTTTCTAAACCGCAAATCCATTTGATTAATCTTTCAGTTCCCAAACCATAACCTCCGTGAGGAACCGCCCCATATTTAAGAGGGTCAAAATAATAAGAATAATCTTCTAATTTTTCTCCTTTTGCTTTAAGTGATTTTTTAAGTTCCTCGAGATCAATATCTCTTTCACTTCCTCCAACAAGTTCTCCGTTTGCTTCAGGAGCAAGCATATCAAAGCATCTCGCTGTTTTA
>Ga0315555_1002960_pt1 | contig 11815 bp, 8 predicted proteins | sample SalMarSW160380MG_FD_202113 | JGI IMG/M metagenome (GOLD analysis project Ga0315555, IMG submission 202113) | Salt marsh sediment microbial communities from the Plum Island Ecosystem LTER, Massachusetts, United States - Salt Marsh Sediment SW1603-80 ...
GACGAACGGCTCGGCGTCCCACGACCCGTCCGCGACTGCCTGTGCCACGCCGTCCGCCCCAGCAATGCGCACCGCCAGGTACGCCCACCAGAACATCGCGGGCCACTTGTCTCCGGCAGCAACGGAGATCGGGGTGATGCCGGCGTCCTTGAGCAGCTGGACGTCAGTCAGCAGCTCCTCCCACGTGGCGGGGGGCGCTGCAATCCCGGCCTCTTCGAAGAGGGCCGTGTTGTAGAAGAAGCCCACCGCGCCAAGGTTGAACGGCGCGCCGTACTGGACGCCGTCGATGTTGAACAGGCTGTTGCCCGCCGCGCTCAGGTTGTCGATCCACGAAGCCGAAGCCTCGGTGATGTCCTGGACGAATCCGGCATCGACCTGCTCGGCGAGCCCGCCGCCGCCCCACGACTGGAACAGGTCGGGCGGATCGCCGGCCTGCAGGTTGGTCTGGAGCGTCGACTTGAAGGCCTCGTTCTCCTGAACCGTGATCTCGATGGTCACATTCGGATGCGCGGCCATGAACTCATCTGCCACGTTCTGCCAGGTCGTGAGTCCGGGGTCGCTGTTCTGAATGTGCCACCAGCGAATGGTGATCGGAGCCTCCGTTGTGGTGGTGTCTTCAGAATCGGATCCGCACGCCGTGGCGACCAAAGCGAGGACCGCCAGCAGCATGAAGAGCCGCTTCAGTGTGTATCTCACGTGCTCATTCTCCTTCCCCATCCGTCGTGGGACTTGGTGTGCCCAGGTCAGAAAACGTTTTCATCACTCCGTTTCTGGTCTCCGTTCCTCCCGGGTGTGTGGTCTAGGTAGCGATGGCCCGGCACGACTGCCGGACCACCAATTCGGTTGGTAGCGTCAGGTGGACTGGGTCGCTGGCGGGTTGGTCGATCAGGCAGATGAGGAGCTTCGCCGCCTCGTACCCCATCTGCTGGATCGACTGGTCGATGGTCGTGAGCGGTGGATCGGTCAGTGCCGACTCCGGGATGTTGTCGAACCCGATGACCGACAGGTCGCCGGGGAGCGTCATGCCGAGGGAGCGGGCGACCTTCATCGTGTGGATGGCCGACACGTCATTGGCGGCGAAGACCGCCGTCGGCGGGTGGGGCATCCCGAGGAGCCGCCGGGCCGGTTCGTCGGCCGATTCCGGCGTGTAGCCACCGACCCGGATCAGGTCGGGGTCGACGGCGATCCCGGCCCGTTCCAGGGCGGTCCGGTACCCCACCTCGCGGAGCCGGGCCGACTCGAGGTCGGGGCGCCCGGCGAGGAACCCGATGCGGCGGTGGCCGAGCTCGATGAGGTACTCGGTGGCGGCGATGGCGCCTTCGAGGTTGTGGGAGTCGACGGTGGGAAAACTGGACGACCCGGCATGGGGGTCGACGGCGACCACCGGAGCGCTGCTGCGGACGTCGACCACCGTCGGGGTCACCAGGATGGTGCCGTCGGTGAGCGTGCCGCTGAGGCGGGAGATGTAGCGCTTCTCCCAGCCGACGTCGTCTTCGATGTGGCCTCCGCCCGAGTAGACGATCAGCTCGTAGCCGGTGCCGCGGATGGCCCGGGCGGCGCCCTTGAGCAGCTCGGCGCTGAACGGCTCGAGGTCGGCGACGACGATCCCGATCACGTTGGTGCGGCGGCTGCGGAGGCTGCGGGCGACCAGGCTCGACTCGTAGCCGAGTTCGTCGATGACCGCCTGTACCCGGGTGAGGGTCGCCGGAGCGACGCCGTAGTGGCCGTTGACGACCCGGGAAACGGTAGCGATGGAGACTCCCGCCTCGGAGGCCACGTCGCCGATCGTCACTCGTGCGTTCGAGCGCACCCTTCTGCCCCTCAGGTTGCTGAGAACGATTTCGAGAACGTTTTCAATACTGCCATCCCGGCCGGGACGATGCAAACGAAACGGGCCTCTCCGGCCCCGGATCAGCCCGCCGGCTCGACGATCACCTTGAGTCCGGAACGCCCCGCCGCGATCCGGAACGCCTCGGCGGCGTCCGCCAGCGGGTAATGGTCGGAGATGACCGATCCGAGGTCGACCCCGCCGCCGGTGGCGAGCGCGATCGCCCGCGGATACACCTCCCCCATGCGCCGGGACCACGCCAGCGTCAACCCCTTGCGACGCACGGTGCCGGCGGTGAGCGTGGTCGTGTCGCCGGACGGGATGCCGACCATCACCACCCTCCCCCCGGGGCGGGTCCAGCGCACCGCAACGTCCACCGCCTCGTCGCTGCCGGCGACGTCGAAGCCGACGTCGACTCCCGCCGGACCCTGCGGGTCCCCGGCGGTGGCGGTGGCCTGCGCTTCCTCAGGTGTCATGACCACCGTGGCCCCCAGCGCCGCCGCGGCGGCGCGGCGGTGCGGCAGGGGCTCGACCGCCACGATCCTCCCCACCCCCGAGACGTGCAGCGCCTGGATGAGGAGCAGGCCGATCGGGCCGCATCCGACCACCCCGACGTCGATCCCGGGGCGGACATGCCCGAGGTCGAGGGCGTGGACGGCGACCCCGAGCGGTTCCAGTGTCGCCACCTCGGCGTCGGAGAGTGCCGCCGGCACCGGGTGCAGGCGCCGGGTCGGCCAGGTCACCAGCTCACGCAGGGCGCCGTCCTGCTCCCCGTGCCCGGCGAATCGAACGTTCGGACAGAGGTTGCCGTCGCCGCGAGCGCAGAGCGGGCAGGCTTCGCAGGGAATGGCGGGGTCGACCGCTACCCGGTCACCCTCGCCGCGTCCCTCCACCACCACGCCGCCGAACTCGTGGCCGAGCACCAGCGGAGCGGTGAGGGCGGCAGTGCCGATCGCCCCCTCGGAGTACCAGTGGAGATCGGAGCCGCAGATGCCCACCGCGGTGACCCGGACGAGCGACTCGCCGGCGGCCGGGATCGGATCCGGCTCCTCGCCGACCCGCACGTCACCGGGGCCGTGGAGCCGGGCGACCCTCATCGGCCCACCCTCCGCGCATCGGCGGCGCGCAGCATGCTCCACGAGATCGGGGGGAGGGCGATCCGCACCGTGGTGTCCTCGGCCGTCCAACCCGCCGCACGGGGCACGACCCGGTCGGGCTCCTGCTCGGTGTTGGCGGCATGGCGGTCGTCGCCGGCCAGTACCAGATGCTCGACGACCTCGTATCCGGGGAGGGCGGCGAGGTCGACGGCGAGCTCGACGGTCTCGGTGGCCGACCGGTTGACGGTGAACACCGCGAGGGCGCCCTCCCCGGCATCGTGGGTTGCGACGGCGTCCACCACCGGCACCTCGCCGAAACGCATCGTGTCGTAGCGGGGCCCGGCCGGGGTCGCCGCCAGCACCTCGCCGCGGGCATGGGCCGCCGTCAGGGAGAAGGGGTGGAAGATCGCCTGCCTCCAGGCCGGCCCTCCCGGTTCGGTACGGATGGCGCCGATGCTGTTGACGAGCTGGGCCTGGCAGGCGACGCCCACTCGGTCGTTGTGGCGCAACAGGGTGGCGAGCAGCGAGCCGACGACCACGGCGTCGGTGACGGTGTAGGCGTCTTCGGAGAGCCGCGGCGCCTGCCGCCATCCGGTCGGCGGATCCTGGGCCTGGTGCCGGGTCAGGTACCAGACGTTCCACTCGTCGAACGAGATCCCGAGCCGCTTGCGGGAGCCCTGGCGGGCCGCCACCCGGTCGGCGATCGAGGTCACCGTGGTAATAACGCGATCCATGTCGACGGCGGAGGCCAGGAAGCTGCCGAGATCGGCGTCGGTCTCCTCGTAGTAGGCGTGGGCCGAGATCAGGTCGACCTGGTCGAAGGCGTGCTCCAGGACCGTCTCCTCCCAGGTGCCGAAGGTCGGCATCCCGGCCCCCGAGCTGCCGCAGGCGACCAGTTCCAGCTCCGGATCGATCATGCGCATCGCCCGCGCCGTCTCGGCGGCGAGGCGGCCGTACTCGTCGGCGGTCTTGTGGCCGAGTTGCCAGGGACCGTCCATCTCGTTGCCGAGGCACCAGGTGCGGATCCGGTAGGGCTCCGAGCGCCCGTGGCGGCGGCGGAGGTCGGAGAGCGCGGTTCCCGCCGGATGGTTGGCGTACTCGAGCAGGTCGAGGGCTTCCTGGATGCCGCGGGTGCCGAGGTTGAGCGCCAGCATCACCTCGACGCCCGCCTTCCCCGCCCAAGTGGCGAACTCGTCGAGCCCGAACGTGTTGGGCTCGATCGATCTCCAGGCCGTGTCGAGGCGGGTCGGCCGCTCCTCGACCGGACCCACCCCGTCCTCCCAGCGGTAGCCGGAGACGAAGTTTCCGCCCGGGTAGCGCACGATGGTGACCCCGAGTTCCCGGGCCAGCCCGAGCACGTCGCTCCGCAGCCCGTGCTCGTCGGCCGCCGGGTGACCCGGCTCGAAGATGCCGGTGTAGACGCACCGACCCATGTGCTCGACGAACGATCCGAAGGTGCGGCGATTGACCGGAGCGATCACCGCGGCGGGATCGATCAGCATCGAGGCTCTGGGCGTCATGTTCTTCTCCCGACGGGATGGCGGCTGGCGGGGAACGGGCGTCACGGACCCGCTCCGTCTCCGGCCGCATCGTACGACCGGCGGCCACCACCGCGGCCGTCACGACGCCCATCCATGGCACCCGTCACCGCTTCGTCCCGGTCAGGGTAGGGATGCGTACGAACGGGGACACCTGCGATGGTTCCCGCCCGGCGGCGATCCCCCACCAGGAGCCGCGGCCGCTCAGCCGCGCAGGTCCTCCAGCTCGGACTCGGTGACCTCGCCCGGCAGCTTGCCGATGATGATCATGGCGAGGACGTCGTCCATCGTCACGTCGTCTTTTTTGACGATGCCGACCAGCTTGCCCTGCAGCATCACGGCGATCCGGTCGGCCTGGTCGAACACGTCGTGGATGTCGTGGCTGATGAGGAAGATGCCGATTCCCTCCTCCTTGAGCTGCATGATCAGCTTCGCCACTTCGGCGGTCTCGGCCGGGCCGAGCGCCGCCGACGGCTCGTCCATGATGAGGATCCGGGCATTGAAGTGCACCGCCCGAGCGATGGCGACCGACTGCCGCTGGCCACCGGAGAGGGAGTTGACCGGAGACTTGAAGTTCTCGAACACGGGATTGAGGCGCCCCATCACCTTGCGGGTAGCGTCCTCCATGGCGGTGTCGTCGAGGGTGCCCCACCTGGTCATCAGCTCCCGGCCGAGGAACATGTTGGCCGGGGCATCGACGTTGTCGGCAAGGGCGAGGGTCTGGTACAGGGTCTCCACCCCGAGGGCTTTGGCGTCGCGCGGCGTGGTGATCGAGACCCGCTCCCCGTTCACCTTGATCTGGCCCGAGTCGGCGCGGTGGGCTCCGGAGAGGGTCTTGATCAGCGTCGTCTTGCCGGCGCCGTTGCCGCCTACCAGAGCGACGACCTCGCCCGGGTACAGGTCGATCGAGACTCCGTCGACGGCGTGGACGCCACCGAAGGCGACTCGGATGTCGCGCATCTCGACCAGGGGAACCTGTTGCGTCGTCTCTACGGTCATGTCGTTGACCTCCGCCGGTAGATCGAGTCGATGGCGACCGCCACCACGAGGACGACACCGACCACGATTTGTTGGATTGGAGCGTCGACGCCCATCAGCACCATCCCGGATTGGAGGGACTGCATGACGAGGGCGCCAAGCACCGCCCCGGAGATCGTGCCGGAGCCGCCGAGGAGCGACGTCCCGCCGATGACGGCAGCCGCGATCACGTACAGCTCGGTCCCGTCACCCAGCCCGCTGACGGCAGCGTTGAGGCGGGCGACCTGCACCGCGGCGGCGAGTGCCACCAGGACTCCCATCAGAGCGAACGACTTGACGATCGTCCACCGGGTGTTGATGCCTGCCAGCTCCGCCGCCTCGGGGTTGCCGCCGATGGCGTACACGTATCTCCCGAAGCGGACCCGGGTGGCGATGAACGTCAATGCCAGCCCCACCCCGATGGCGATCAGCACCGGGGAGGCGATACCGAGCGAGATGTGGAGGCCACCCTCGGGCCAGGCGATCCCGTGGTCCTCGGCGAACTGGCGTGCCAGGTTCTCCGGCATGTAGTAGCGGTTGATGACGGCGACTGCCCCCAGCACCGCGCCGCAACCGAAGACGCCCAAGACGATCTCGGCCCAGCGGGGACGGAGACGGAAGCCGTACTTCAGGCGACGACGCCGACCGACGATGAGCATGGCGACGAAGGCGACGGAGGCGACGATGCCGACGATCCAGCTCGGCACCCCGCCAATCCTGCCTCGGGGCAGGCCGCCGAGGAGCTGGAAGGTCGCATCCATCGGGGCGATGGTGCGGCCGCTCGCTTCCCACCAGGCGACACCACGCCACACGAGCAGGCCGCCGAGGGTGACGATGAACGAGGGCACCCCGACGTAGGCGACGACGAATCCCTGGAGCCCTCCGATGGCGGCACCCAAGAGCATGCCGAGGATGAGGGCGATGATCCAGGTTGCCCAGTGATCGTACCCGAGCCACTTCGGGAGGATCTCGGCCTGCAACAAGGCCATGGCCATCCCGACGGTCGCCAGCATCGACCCCACCGAGAGGTCGATGTTGCGGGAGACGATGATGAGCACCATTCCCGTCGCCATGATGGCGACGGCCGACGTCTGCACCGAGAGGTTCCACAGGTTGCGGGCGGTCAGGAAGGTGCCGCCCGACATGATGTGGAAGCCGACCCAGATGACGAGCAGCGCCGCCACCATGCCGACGAAGTGGGTGTCGATCTCGGTCGCTCGCAACATCGCGCCGAAGGATCGGCGCGCCCCCTTCTTCTCGTCCCCCTCGATCTTCTCGTCCGCCTCGATGATTTCGGTTGCATCAGCCACGCGCACACACCTCAGCCATGGTCGAGCGTACGCGCCGCGCTCACGGATAATCCGTGAGCGCGGCGCATCATCATCAATTCGTTACCGACTCAACCGCAGACGTCCACGGTACCCGCTGGCACGTCCTGGCAGAGGGTATCAACCGTGATCCATCCGGCGTCGACGACCACGCTCAGGTTGTCCTGGGTGATCGGGATCGGCGTCAGGAGGATCGAGTTCATGACGTTGCCTTCCGGCGTGGTGAACTCCACCATGCCGTCGACATCGGCCATGGCGGTGCCGGCGGCGAGAGCAACGGCGACCTCACCGGCCGCCGTGCCCAGGTCACGAGCGTCCTTCCACACCGACACCGTCTGGGTGCCGAGGGCGACCCGGTTGAGGGCGGCGAAGTCGCCGTCCTGGCCGGAGACCGGAACCAGGCCGGCCATGCCCTGAGCCGCCAGAGCCGCAACCACGCCACCGGCGGTGCCGTCGTTGGAGGCGACGACCGCGTCGACGTTGTTGTCGTTCAGCGTCAGGAACTGCTCCATGTTGGTCTGGGCCACAGCCGGGTCCCAGTTGTCCGTGTAGGACTCACCAACGTTGACGATGGGGCACGGAGCGACCAGCTCTTCACAACCGGTCTCCGCCAGCAGAACCTCTTCCTGGCCTCCACGGAGGAAGTCGGCGTTGGCGTCTGCCTGGTTGCCCTTGATGAACACGTAATTGCCTTCCGGCTGGACCGCGTAGACGGCCCGGGCCTGCATCCGGCCCACCTCGACGTTGTCGAAGGTGATGTAGAAGGCACCCGGATCCTCGATCAGCCGGTCGTACGCGATGACGGGGATGCCCTGCGCGATGGCGCTCGCCACGGCCGGCTTAATCGCGGTGCCGTCCTGGGCGAGGATGATGAGGACATTGGCGCCCTGGGTGATCAGGTTCTCGACGTCGGACAGCTGCTGCTCGGCAGACGAGCCGGCGTCGGTCGAGATGTAGGTGGCGTTTGCTTTGTCGAGCGCGTCCTTGATCGCCGGCTCGTCCCAGGCCGCCCACCGCTCCTCGTTGTAGTTGTTCCACGACACGCCAACGACCAGAGCCTCTGCAGGCGCGGCGGTGGTGGTGGTCTCCGCCGCCGCCGTCGTCGTGGTCTCCGCCGCCACCGTCGTAGCGGCTTCGCCTGCCGTTGTCGTCGTGTCTTCGCTGCTCCCGCATGCTGCGATCAGCATGACGAGAACGGCGACGAGAGCCACAAACTTTCTATTCAACACTTAGGCCTCCTCCTCCAAGATGAGATCCCCCGAACAGGGGATGCATCAACGCTAGCGAGATTCCACGCGTCGTGCCGTCGTCTCGGCAGCGCGTATTCGATCCGGTGCTTCACACCTCCTCGGTGCCTTCCGTCGTGCACTCGGCGATGGAACGACCGTATCGCCGCGCCGAGCATACCGCATCATATGTTTGGAAGCACAACAAATGCACACGCGGCAACCACCGACGCTCGCGCACGCGAGCCCCCCCGGCACCGCCCAACCGCCGTGGAGCCCGGTCGCGGGCGGCTCCGGGCCCCGGGCGGCAGGCCGATCCTGCCACGCCGGCCCGGCGGTCCGGGTCAGTCCGCGACGTATAGTGTGCTCCTCAACAAAAGCCCGGGGGACGAGTGAACCGCATCGAGATCGCGGCAGGCCGAGGCCCGCACAACGGCGGACGCGGCGTCGCGGCCGACGAGATGCGACGCCACAACCTCGCCATCGTGCTGGAGCGACTGCATCTCCAAGGCCCCATCTCACGGTCCGAGCTGACGGGGATGACCGGCCTCAACCGCTCCACCGTCGCCGACTTGATCGCGGAACTGGCCGTGCTCGGGCTGGTGGAAGAAGGACCCGGCCTCGCCACCTCCGGCCCGGGCCGGCCCTCCCCCGTCGTCCAGCCCCGACCGGAGGGTGCCGTCGCGCTCGCCGTCGAACTCGCGGTCGACTCGATCGCGGTGGCGACGGTGGGACTGGGAGGCCACGTCTACAACCGGCTGCGGGTGGCGCGGCCCCGCGGCAGGTTCTCGCCGCAGGAGACCGTCTACGACGTCGCCAAACTGGCCGGGCCACTGCTCGGTTCGCTGCCGGGGCACGTCTTCGCCGGAGTGGGGGTGGCCATCGTCGGCATCGCCCGCCGCTCCGACGGCTTCGTGCACCTCGCCCCCAACCTCGGCTGGCGCAACGTCCCACTGGCCGAGATGCTCGGCGACGAGCTGGGACACGACGGTGCGGTGTTGGTGGCCAACGACGCCGATCTCGGCGCCCTCGCCGAGCACCGGCGCGGGGTGCGGCCCGGGGTCGCCAACCTCATCTACATCTCCGGCGAGGTCGGGATCGGCACCGGGGTCATCTCGGACGGCAAGCCCCTGCTCGGCTCCGCCGGCTACGCCGGCGAGGCGGGACACATGCTCATCAACCCGAACGGGCGCCGCTGCCGCTGCGGCTCGGTGGGCTGCTGGGAGACCGAAGCCGGCGAAGCCGCCCTGCTGCGCCACGCCGGGACCGCGGACAACGTCGCCGGCCTCGAGGGCCTCAACGCCATCGCCGAGCGGGCCGCCGCCGGTGACGCCAAGACGCTGCGGGCCCTCAGCGAGGTCGGCCGCTGGCTCGGCAGCGGGATCGGCAACCTCGTCAACATCTTCAACCCCGAGATCGTCGTGCTCGGGGGCATGTACCACCGGCTCTTCCCCTTCCTCGAGGACGCCATCAACGAGGCCGTCGCCACCCGGGCCCTCGACGCGCCGGCCGAGATGGTGACGGTCACCCGCAGCGGCCTCGAGTCGGACGCCGCCCTCATCGGGGCTTCCGAGCTGGTCTTCTCCCGGGTCGTCGCCGACCCCGCCCGCGCCAACCGGGCGATCGTCGAGGCGTAGCTCCCCCACCCGTCCCTGAGCTTGGCTGTCGCAGGTGGCTACGATCTGGTCCCTGATGTGGAGCATGCGGTCCCGGGCGATGACGATGCTGGTCGGTGCGCTCGTCGGTTTCGGGGCGGTGACCGGCGGCTTCGTCGTCACCCGTGCCCTCTCAAGCGACGGTGGCTGCCAGCGCACCGTGGAGCATCCCGAGTGGTCCGTCGCCCGCCAGTGGAACGAGGCGTTGCTCGATGCCATCCGCCGCGACTTCCCGGCCCCCACCGTGCATTCCCGCAACCTGTTCCACACCTCGGCGGCGATGTGGGATGCCTGGGCCGCCTACGAGCCGGAGGCCGCCGGGGTGTTCGTCGACGAGGATCTCGCCGCCTCCGACGTCGCCGCCGCCCGTGACGAGGCGATCAGCTACGCCGCCTACCGGGTGCTCGAATCCCGTTACGCCCGTGCCATCGGCGCCTCCGATTCCCTCCCCGAGTTCGACCGGATGATGGAGGCGCTCTGCTACCCCACCGACGTCACCCTCACCACCGGGAACTCCCCCGCCGCCCTCGGCAACCGCATCGCCCAGACGATCCTCGCGGCGACCGCCGACGACGGGGCGAACGAGCAGGCCGGCTACGCCGGCGACTACCAGCCGGTGAACGAGCCGCTGGTCGTCGCCGAGTCGGGCACCACCATGAACGACCCCAACCGGTGGCAGCCGCTCAGGCTGGAGCAGCAGATCTCCCAGAACGGGATCGCGGTGGAGAACCCGGAGCAGGTCTTCGTCGGCCCCCACTGGGGTCACGTCACCAGCTTCGCCCTCCCGCCCGACGACGGCCGCGGAGTCCCGATCGACCCGGGACCTCCCCCTCATCTCGGCGATCCCGAATCCGATCAGGCGTTCAAGGACTCGGCGGTGGAGGTGATCCGCTTCTCCAGCACGCTCGATCCCCGGCAAGGGATCACGATCGACATCTCGCCCGGCACCCTCGGGAACAACACGCTCGGCACCGACGACGGCCACGGCCATCCCCTCAATCCCGTCACCGGGGCCCCCTACGAGCCGGACCCCGTCAACCGGGCCGACTTCGGGCGAGCGATCGCCGAATTCTGGGCGGACGGTCCCAGCTCGGAGACGCCCCCGGGGCATTGGAACACCCTCGCCAACACCGTCTCCGACGACCTCGACCCGGAGTTGCGGATCGGGGGGACCGGCCCGGTGGTCGACCGCCTCGAATGGGACGTGAAGCTCTACCTGGCACTCAACGGGGCGAACCACGACGCCGCCATCGCGGCGTGGGGAGCGAAGGGCTACTACGACTACGTGCGTCCCATCTCGATGATCCGCTACATGGGCGGATTGGGCCAGTCGAGCGATCCGGCCGGTCCCTCGTACGATCCCGAAGGGCTGCCCCTCGTCCCCGACCTGATCGAGGTCGTCACCGCCGAGTCCTCCGCCCCGGGGGAGCGCCACGCGGCGCTCGCCGGGCACGTCGGCGAGGTCGCCATCCGGGCCTGGTCCGGTAACCCCGACGATCCCGAAACCGAGCTGGGAGGAGTCGACTGGATCCTGGCCGTCGACTGGGTCACCTACCAGAAGCCCACCTTCGTGACCCCGGCCTTCGCCAGCTACGTGTCCGGGCACAGCAGCTTCAGCCGGGCGTCGGCCGAGGTGATGAGCGCCTTCACCGGGAGCGAGTACTTCCCCGGCGGCCTCGGGGAGTGGACGATCCCGGCCGGCTCCTTCAAGTTCGAGACCGGCCCCGAGCACGACGTGGTCCTGCAGTGGGCCACCTACGCCGACGCCTCCGACCAGGCCGGGATCTCCCGTCTCTACGGCGGCATCCACGTCAGCGCCGACGACCTCGCCGGGCGGCGGATGGGGGCGGACTGTGGACGGGCCGCCTGGGAGCGGGCCCGCATGTACTACGGGGTGTGACCATGACCGAACCGGATCCGACCCGTGCCGCCGCCCCCCGCCGGGCCCCCTGGCTGGCGGCCGGCCTCGCGGTGGGAGCCCTCGCCGGCCTCGCCGTCATCCTGGTGACGACGGCCGCCTCCCGATCTGACGCCCCGGTGGCCGCGGCCGGCGCCCCCCATTACGTCGAGCAGGCCGCCGCCGCCGGCCTCGATCATCACTACGACGGCGAGTTCACCTTCTTCGT
>Ga0315555_1002961_pt1 | contig 11813 bp, 9 predicted proteins | sample SalMarSW160380MG_FD_202113 | JGI IMG/M metagenome (GOLD analysis project Ga0315555, IMG submission 202113) | Salt marsh sediment microbial communities from the Plum Island Ecosystem LTER, Massachusetts, United States - Salt Marsh Sediment SW1603-80 ...
TCGCCCCGGCCCAGAACTGGACTGGCGTGGCGAGGGCCAGCTGCAGCCAGGGATTGGACAGGAAGGCGGGCAGGAAGGGAGCCACGGTCATCCGCGCCAGGCCGAGCATGAGCGGCAGGGTCAGGAGGGCCGCGACCGCCAGGCGCAGCCGAAGCGCGCCCAGGTGGCGGGCCGAGGAGGTCTGGTGCTCGGCAACTGCGGCGGCCCGAGACCGCTTCACCTGATGGGCCTCGTAGCCCGCCGCGGAGATGGCCGCCGCCAGGGCCGCCACGTCTGTCCGGGATGGGTCGAAGCGAACCTGCGCCGATTCCGTGGCCAGGTTCACGCTGGCCTCTTCCACGCCCTCCACGCGAACCAGGAAGCGGGTGATGCGGTTCACGCACGATGCGCACGACATGCCCTCGACGTCGAACTCGGCGACTCCGGCGGGGGGCGAGGAAAGAATGGCGTGGTCGGTCATGAGTAGATACTCCCGGGGAGTATCATGCCACGGTTGCCGCCCGGCGGCCATCGTCGGGGCCGTCGCGGTCCGCTTGTCTCAGCCCGCGGGAAGGGCCTCCGGCGCTTCCTTGGCCGCCTTGCGGCGGCGCGGCGTCATACGTTCCAGGTGGGCTTCCGCGCGTCGGCTCAACGGGTTGTCGGGGCCGAACGTCCGGTGCAGCGATTCGAGGACCAGGCGGGCCTCGTGGCGCGCGGCCACCTTGCGGCCCATTGCCAGCAGTGCGTCGGCGTCGTGGCGCATTACCTCCAGGGTGTCCGGATCGTCCGGGCCGGGGAACTTGCGCAGGATGGTCAGGGCCTCCGCGTAGCGAGCCCGGCCGGCGGCGAGATCTCCCTGGCGGCACAGGACATCGCCGATGTGGGCCTTCATGTCGCCGACCTTGCGGTGGCGTGGGCCGTAGAGCCGGACGTAGCCGTCCATGGCGGCCTTGTACATGGTCATTGCCGCATCGAGCTGGCCGAGCCGCTCCATGGCCAGGCCCAGGTTGTGACCCATCCGCAGGGTGTGCGGGTGGCCCGGGCCGTTGACCTCACGGCTCTGGGCATGCAGCGGACCGTAGGGCCCGGCCAGGCGTTCGTAGTTGGAGCGGGCGGCGTGGTGTTCTTCCAGCTTCTCCTGCGTCTCGCCCAGCCAGAGCAGGCATTCCAGGGTGCGCTCGAACTTGGGGCCGTGAGTGCGCTCGTAGGCGTTGGCCAGCTCCTGCCAGCGGGCGCGGGCCTTCTCCAGCTCGCCCAGCTTGCCCAGCTCCCAGGCATAGCCCTCGCCCGCGGCCAGGGCCTCGTCGCCCTCCGGCCCCACGGCCATGACCGCGTACTCGTGCAGGATGTTGTAGGCCTCCAGGGCGGCAGTGTGCTTCTCGGCCTCGGCCAGGGCCCGGCCCAGCCCGGCCAGGGCCCACAGCGTGTCGGGCGCCTCGGGACCGAGGACGCGCAGCCTGATCTCGCCCAGCTCGCGGTAGTGGACGGCTGATTCGTCCAGTTCGCCCAGCTGCTCCTGGTTCCAGGCCAGGTTGCCCAGGGCCCACTGCGTGGCTGCGTGGTCCGGCCCCAGCACCCGGCTGCGGGCTTCGTACAGCTGCTCGTCGATCTTGCGGGCCCGGGCGTGCTCGCCCGACTGGCCCAGGGCGTCGGCCAGGCCGGCCAGGGCGTCCAGCGTCGCGACGTCGTCAGGCCCGTGACTGCGCCGCAGGCGGCGGTAGAGGTCGTCGTAGACTGCCACGGCCCCGGCCGTGTCGCCCAGCCTCAACAGCAGCCGTCCGTGTTGCCCGCGCGCGGCGAGAGTGGGCAGGCTCTCGTGGCCCAGGGCGGCGATCGAGGCCGCCAATGCCTGTTCCGACAGCGTCCGCCCGGAGACGTAATCGCCGGCTCCCACCAGGGCCCGGGCGAGATTGAGCATGGCGTCGATCGTGTCCGGGTGGTTGGGGCCCAGGACGCGGCGGCTGCGATCCACGCGCTCGGCCAGGACCTTGCTGGCACTGGCGTGGTCGCCCAGGACGATCAGGCAGCTGCCGAGGTTGGCCAGGGTCCGGATGGTAGCGATGCTGTCGCGGCCCAGGGCCTTGCGCTGGACCTCGAGCAGCGTCTCTAGCGTGCCTCGGGCCGAGGCGTCGTCGCCCATGGCGCGCTGGGTGAGCCCCAGGTTGTGGAGGGCGCTCATGGTGAGCGGGTTGTCGGGGCCCAGGGAGTTCATGCGGCCCTGGGCCACGCGCTCGTAGAGATGCCGGGCTTCCACCGGCCGGCCAAGGTAGGACAGGGCCACGGCAAGGCCGTGAGTGGCGGAGAGAGTGTCCAGGTGCCGGGGGCCCAGGATTCGCTCGCAGCGCTCGACAAGCACGGTGTACTGGTCGCGGGCCGCCGACCAATCGTCGAGCTGCAGGCTGAGGGCCGCCACGTGAGCCTCGGCCTCGAGTGTGGCCGGGTGCTCGGGACCGAGCAGCTTCTTGCGAGCGCTCATGACCTGACGGCAGACGGTGCGCCGGGCTTCTTCGTCCGGAATGGTGTCCAGCAGGATTTCTAGATCCTGCAGGGCTGCCAGGCCGGCGATCGACGGAACGTCGGGCGCGTCTTTCCTTGTTGAGCCGCGATCCATCGCCAGAGCGGATACTCCTGGGTGCATTCCCTCGGTGGCACTCCATCATGCCAGGTTCGGCCGAGAAGTGAGGTGCGGCGGTTACGATACTTGAGCATTGGATTCGGTGCCCCGGACGGGGCCTCAGGCTGAAGGTGGCGCGGTGAAGTCGATCGAGGCCAGGGTGCGATGTGCGACGGGGTTGCATGCCCGGCCCGCCGCCGCCTTGGTGCGGGCCGCGTCCGCGTTCCAGGCCGGCGTCCGGTTGGAGAATCTCACCCGGGGCGGGGAGGGTGTCGACGCCCGAAGCCTGACGGCCGTGCTCTCGGCCGGGGTCGAGAAGGGCCACCTGGTGCGAGTCTCGGCTGACGGCCCGGACGAGGACCAGGTCCTGGCCGAGCTGCGGCAGCTGCTGGAGGCGGTCCACCCTGATGGATCCGGCGAGGCGGGCGAGGAGCCGGCTGCGGCCGGCCTGCCGCCGGTCTACGAGCTCGGTGGCGGGCGCGTGTCCGGCCTCCCGGGCGCCCCGGGCATCGCCGTGGGGCCGGTCTGGAGGCCCCGCTACGAGCCGCTCTCGGCAGCCCGGGCTCCCGGTCCGGAGGCGGGCCGGGCCCGGATCGGGCAGGCCGCCGAGCAGGCCGCCGGTGAGTTGCGCCGGCTGGCGGAGCGGCTGCGTGAGGCCGGCTACCCGGGCGACGCCGGCATCCTCGACGCCCAGGCCCTGATGGCCGTGGACCCCGCCTTGCTGGACGTGGCGACGCGATTGGTGGCGGCCGGGCTGGATCCTGTGGCCGCCGTCGCGACCGCTGCCGAGGCTCAGGCCCGTGCCCTGGCCGGGCTTGAAAGCGAACGCCTGGCCGGTCGGGCCGCCGACGTGAGGGACGTGGGCGGGCGCATCGCCCGGCTGCTGGCCGGCGGGGCGGTCATACCGCCCGACGAGCCCTCCATCGCCGTCGCCGCAGACCTGCCACCGTCGCTGCCGGTCGAGGTCCCGCGCGGCCTGCTGCTGGGACTGGCCCTGGAGGGCGGCTCGGCGACGTCTCACCTGGCCATCCTGGCGCGAGGTCTTGGGATCCCGGCCGTCGTGGCGGCCACGGGCCTGCTCGGGGTCGTGGACCGGGAGGGGGGACCCGGCGTTCTGGCCGTGGACGGGACCACGGGTGAGCTGTGGCTCGACCCGGATCGGGTCGCCCTGGACGAGCTCGAGGATCGCGGTCGAGAGCGAGCCGCCCGGGCCGCCCGAGCCGCAGCCCTGCGTGACCGGCCGGGCGCGACGTCGGACGGGACTCGCATCGCCCTCCTGGCCAACATCCGCAGCCCGGAGGACGCTCCCCGGGCCATCGCCGCTGGCGCCGAGGGGGTCGGCCTGTTCCGCACCGAGTACCTGTTTCTGCGCCGTCAGTCACCCCCGACCGAGGACGAGCAGGTGGCCGCCTATCGCCAGGTGATGGAGGCCTTCGGGCCCGATCGGCCGGTCGTGATCCGCCTGGCCGACATCGGCGGCGACAAGGAGATGCCCTACCTGGGCCTGCCCGAGGAGCCGAACCCATTCCTGGGCGTGCGCGCCATCCGCCTGGCCCACGGCTCGCGGGACCTGCTGTTGACGCAGCTGCGCGCCGTGTGGCGCGCCGCGGGAGCAGCCGGCACGATACCTCACGTCATGGCCGCCATGGTCTCCACCGTCGCCGACGCCCGCCTCCTGGCGGAGCTGAGGGACGAAGCGCGAGCGGCAGTCGAGGGGTCGGGACAGCCCTGCCCGGAGCGGATGGCCACGGGCCTGATGATCGAGGTGCCCTCGGCGGCGGCCATGGCCCCCGAGCTGGCCCGCCTGGCCGACTTCTTCAGCATCGGCACCAACGACCTGACGCAGTACGTGCTGGCCGCGGATCGGGGCAACCCGTCCCTGGCCCGGATGCAGGATGCCCTTCACCCCGCCGTGCTGCGGACCGTGGCCGCGGTGGTGGCGGGCGCCGAGGCGGCCGGCATCCCTGTCGCCGCCTGCGGCGAACTGGCCGGCGACCCGGCCGGGGCCCTGGTCCTGGCCGGCCTGGGCGTCAGGGAGCTGTCGGCCGACCCCGCCGCGCTCGACGGCGTACGTGCCGCCCTGGCAGGGGCCTCAGCCGCGGAGCTGGGCGAACTGGCCGGTCAGGCCCTGGCAGCCAGCGACGCGGAGACGGTCAGGACGCTGTCGGCGCAGCTTCTGGATCGCTAGGGGCCTTCTCGGCCGCCTCGCTGCCCTTCGCGATCTCCTTTGCCAGCGAGCCTTCGAGCAGATGCAGCGATTCGGCCAGATGGCGGTTCACGAGCACCGTGCCGAACCGCTCCTCGACCGGCTCGCTGCAGAACCGGTACTCGAGGATGGCGTCCGTGAGGGCGACCATGATCGGCCTGTTGTGGAACCCGCGGACCGGATTGGCCGAGGGCGGGCCGTGCATGAAGCCGGCCGCGCTGTAGGGCCCCAGCTGCATCGCCACGCCGGCCGGCCTCGTGGCCAGTCGCCGGCTGGGATCGCCTCGCGGGCCGCTGGCGACCACGATGTCGAGCTCGTCGCGCCCGATCTCGAGCTCTTCGAAGGTTCGAGCGTGGCCGTCCTCCGTGCTCGTGACGACGCAGTCGTGAACAGTGATCGTCTCCTGGCGGTTCAGCAGGTCCGCCAGCCTGGATTCACCCAGGTCGACCTTGCCTTCGACCCGGCAATCCTCCGCGAATGCCACGAAATCGACGCCGTCCTGCCCGGCGTCGCCTGAAGTCTCCTGCAACACGGCTGGAATCCTCCCGCATGGGTGTCTAGCCGTCGGGCTTTGCCAGATACGGCCGAAGCGTGAAGGGCCGCGTTTGCAATCCGCATAACAGCCCGTCGCGTGAGCGCTCACGGAAGGTCGAAGCAGGCCGGAATAGTGCAAATGCGGTAGGCGCAGCCCGAACTCGAGCCGGGCGGTCTGCCGACGACCCTGCGGCCAGGCAGGGGTCCAGGACTAGACGCGCCTCTCCCGGCCGGAGAGCAAGCGCTCGATGTTGTCGGCGTGGAAGAGCCAGATGAGGGCCGGCACGCTGATGCCGTAGACGTAGTAGATGGGTGGGAGCGGCAGCAGGGCGGTGACGACGATCATGGCCACGCCGCCGAACATGCTCGCCGATAGCGAGCCCAGCGACGAGATGCGGGTAATCAGGATCGTCAGGGCGAAGACGGGGAAGATGATGAGCAGGATGACCGGGGCGATGATCAGCGCGCCGCCGGTGGCCGGGGCTACTCCACGGCCGCCGCGGAAGCCGATGTACGGCGAGCGGCTGTGGCCGACGATGGCCGCCAGCGCCGCCAGCACCTGGGGCACGACCCCGCCGCCCAGGACGATGATCAGCAGAACCGACACCGAGCCCTTGGCCACGTCCAGGAGACCTGAGACGAGGGCCCAGCGGTAGCCCACGGCGCGCGAGACGTTGGCCCCGCCCGTCCGGCCGCTGCCGAGGGTGCGCGGGTCCGGCCCCCCGATCAGGCGGGGGACGATGATCCCGAACGGGATACCGCCCAGCGCGAATCCGGCGATCAGGGCGACGGCGACCAGGATCACGTCGAAGACTTGCATCGCCGGAAGTATATGCAGTCGGAATCGAGGCTGCGGCCGCCGCGCCCGGCGGCGGGGACCGAGGCCCTACCGCCGGTCCGATTCGGTCTCGAGCTCCGCCAGCAGGCGATCCGGGCGCTCGCGGAACCACTCGCGACGATCCGGGTGCAGAGCCACGTCCGCCACCAGCTCGGCCAGCCGCGCGTTGACGGGGGCGGGCAAGCCAAGCTCGAGGGCCTGGCGGGCGACGGCTCCGTTCATCCACTCCACCTCGGTGGGCTCGGCGGCGGCACCGCCGCCCAGGGCCCGCATGTGGAGGCGCAGCGACGGCAGCTTGCTGCCCCGGGCGCCGCCGACGATTCGGACCGCGATCGGGCGTACCAGCCAGTCCGGCAGGCGCGTGGCGCGGGCCAGCCACTTGACCGCGGCCCGAGGCAGGTCCATGGGCCGGTGGCCGAGGGCCCGCATCACGTCGACGGTTTCTCGCAGCTGGGCCTTCTCCACGGCGAAGAGCCCGGGGTGGCGGTAGATGGCCGCGGCGTCCATGTCCAGGATGGCCCCGGTGGCATTGGCCATCAGGTTCGCCAGGAGCTTCGACCACTTCATCGTGATCGCGTCCGGCAACCGCGCCGAGCGCAGACCGGCCAGCTCGAAGTCGGCAACCAGGCGGTCGACCCACGGCTGGGCGTCCTCGGTCACCGGTGCCAGGGCTATCCCGCCCTTGCCCAGCCAGTGAACCTCGTCGTCCGGCGTCAGCTGGATGGGGGCCGTCAGCGAGCCGGCCAGCCGCGGCGCGCCGGGCCTCACCCGGGCCGCTATCTCCTCGGCGCCGATGCCGTTCTGGACGGTCAGGGTGGGCACCTTCGGCCAGCGCAGAGTGGGCGCCAGGGCTTCGGCCAGGACCGGCATCTTGACCCCCGCCAGGATCAAGTCCGGCTCCGGGGCGTCTTCGGCCCCGAGCACGCGGTCGACCACCGGCGAGTGCCTCCGGCCGTCGGGCCGGACGAGGGTGATCGGGCCTCTGCCCTTGCCGGGGCCGAAAGGTCGCACCAGGGTCAGGTCGTAGCCCTGCTCGGCCAGCAGCGTGCCCAGAAACGAGCCCACCGCACCGCCGCCCACGACCAGCAGTCGGGGCCTGGCGACCCGGGCCTGAGACGAGGCTGTGACGCGTGCCATGCGGGCAAGACTAGACGGTCCGGGGCTCCAGCGGGGCGTGGCGGCGATCGGCGTATATTGGGCCGGAAAAGGTCCCTCTGGGACGGCCCGGTGCCGGTGGGCACCATGAAGGCATCGTGGCCGTCGAGGGGGCGCAGCCCACCGGGAGGAACGGGATGACAATGTCCGAGGCGGAGGCCGACGCCTATCGCAGGCCGGTTCTGGACGCCCTGGGCGACGACGACCCGCTGGATGTCCAGGCCACCGAAGTCGCGGCCTGGCGCGACCTGATCGATCGGGCGGCGGGCGACCTGCGCAAGCGCCCCGCGGCGAACGAGTGGTCGGTCCTGGAATGCCTGGGCCACATCACCGATTCGGAACTCGTCACTTCGGCCCGCTATCGCTGGGTCCTGGCCGAGGACGAGCCGCCGCTGCAGGGCTACGACCAGGAGGCCTGGACGGAGCGCTTCGACCACCAGCACGACGACCCGGCCACGATGCTGGATTTGTTCGCGGCTCTGCGGCGAGCCAACGTGGCCCTCTGGGAGCGCACCCCGGAGAAGGATCGGAGCCGCGTGGGCATCCACGCCGAGCGCGGCCCTGAGTCGTTCGAGCTGCTGTTCCGGCTGCAGGCCGGTCACGGACGGGTCCACCGGGACCAGGCCGAGCGAGCCCTGGCGGACGTGCGGCGCAAGGGCGAGTTGGCCCCGCGCCGCTGAGGCCCCACGCAGTCGCGAGGATCAGGCGGGAAGCTCGCCCGTTTGCCTCGCTCGACGCGCGAGCCGGCGCCTACCGACCCAGGATGCGATCCACCTCGGCCATCTGATCCGGGGCGAGAGGCCCGAACTCCATGGCCCGGGCGTTCTCCTCGACCTGGGCGACCGTCCGGAAGCCGGGGATCGGCACGGTGTTGGGGCTGCGGCCCCAGAGCCAGGCCAGGGCGCCCTGGGCCGGCGTCCGCCCGCCCGAAGTCAGGATGTCGCGGATGGCGGCCAGGTTGTCCAGCCATTCCTGGGTCGCCCGGCCGTCCTTGATGCCGGGGAACCAGTCCACGGTCCGACGGACGTCGCCCTCGGCGAAGCTGGTCTGAGGGGTCATCTTGCCCGTCAGCACGCCCATGCCCAGGGGGGCGCGGTTGATGCTGGCCAGATTGCTCTTCTCGGCGTAGGCCAGGATTTCGGCGCTGCCGGTGAAGACGTTCAGCTCCTGCTCCAGGACGCCGCAGCCGGGGCCGAACGAGAAGGCCTCGATGGCGTCCAGGCGATCGGTGCTCCAGCCGTAGGTTCGGATCTTGCCTTCCCCGACCAGCGCCTCGAAGACCTCGCGGGCCTCGAGCGCCCGCTCGATCGAGAGCCCCCAGACGTGGAGCAGGTAGACGTCGACGTAGTCGGTCTGAAGGCGCTTCAGGCTCTTCTCCAGGTCCTCGCGCAGGTGAGGGGCGACGTCGCTTTCGGCCTCGGTCTCGCCGTAGAAGTCGACCTGCCTGTCGGCTTCGTTCACCATGTTGCCGACCTTCGTGGCGACGATGGCCTGCTCGCGGCGGCCCCGCAGGGCGGCGCCCAGGACTCGCTCGCTGTGGCCGGCGCCGTAGTTGGCGGCAGTGTCGAAGAACGTGGCGCCGTGCTCCATCGCGGCGTGGATGGCGCGGGTGGACTCGGCGTCGTCCACGTCGCCCCAGCCCGCATCGCCCTCGCCGAACTTCCAGCGGCCGCCGATGGCCCAGCAGCCCATGCCGACCGCCGGTACCTCGATTCCGCTCCGTCCGAGTGTTCGCTTCACGTCTGTCCTCCTTGGTGACGATTGTGCGCCCGGCGGGGCCGGGGCGAAAGCCGGCAGCCCCAGCCGGGCGAGCTTCCCGGTCTGATCCACGTGACTGTGTGGGCCCGGCCGGCCCCGTCTCCGGTCCTAGCGGGTGAGGGGTTGCCCGATCCAGACCGACGGATCGGCGACCTCGCGGCCGGCGACGTCGAGCCGAGCCATCGTCTCGTCGTCCAGCGTCAGTTCCATGCCGCCCAGCTGCTCCTCGAGCTGCTCGACGCTGCTGGCGCCCGTGATCGGGATGATGGCCGGCTTCGAGGCGACGAGGTAGGCCAGGACGACCTGGGTCGGCGTCGCGCCCAGCTCGGCGGCGACCTGCCGCAGGACCGCCGTCCGCTCGGCGTTGGCCGCGTGGGCCATCTCACCGCCGGGCGTCATGTCGGGCCGGGCGTACAACCCGGTCAGCAGGGGGGAGTAGGCCAGCAGGGTCAGCCCCTCGGTCAGGGCGTAGTCCTCCATGTCCTGCGAGATCAGGTTGAGCTGGCCGTGGCCGGGGATCGGCAGCAGGTAGCTGTGCTTCTGCTGGATGCAGGAGTAGGCGGGGCGGCCGGCGGCTCGGGCGATCTGCCGCCCTCGCTCGATCCGCCATACGGCGTGGTTGCTGGCGCCCAGCAGGCCGACCTTGCCGTCCTCGGCCAGGCTGGCCAGGGCGTCGACGGTCTCCTCCTGGGGAGTGGAACGATCGTCGATGTGGGCGTAGTAGAGATCCAGGCGGTCCTTGCCCAGCTGGCGGCGGCTCAGTTCCGCGTCTTCGAGGATCCACTTGCGGCTCAGACCCTGCCAGTGCTCCTGGGCGGGGTTGCCCGGGACCAGGGTGCGGGCGCCGACCTTGGTGGCCACGACCATCCTGTCCACGACGCCGCGCGAGGCCATCCACTTGCCCAATGCGCGCTCGCTCTCGCCGGCGTCGCCGTTCCACTGGCCGTAGTTGTTGGCCGTGTCGAGGAAGGTGCCGCCCGCTTCGAGGAAGCGGTCCAGGATCGCGAACGAGGTCTTCTCGTCGGTCCGGGTGCCCATGTACATCGTGCCCAGGCACATTCCGCTGACGGTCAGGTCGACCCGGCCGTCGGTGATGGTGCGGTAGAGCATCGGAAGCTCCTTTCGACTGAAGGCTCGGAAGGCGCACACTCGATCGGTTTCTGCCCGCCCTCCGGCTGGAGGCCGCTCCTTCGGTTGTGCCCATCCGATTGATCTGGCTGGGCTACTGTGCTCGAACATTGGTGTGGGCGTAATATCCAACCGGATGAGCAGATACCAGACCAATCTCGCCTGGGACACGTTGCTCGAACTGGGGGACGCGAGCGGCGGGCCGCTCCACGCGCGCCTGTCGCGAGCCCTGCGAGAGGCGATCCGCAGCGGCCGGCTGCCGGACGGGGCGGCTCTGCCGCCCAGTCGCGACATGGCCGGCGAGCTGGGCTGCTCGCGCTGGGTGGTTACCGAGGCCTACGAGCAGCTCGTGGCCGAGGGCTACCTGGAGGCGAGAGTCGGGTCGGGGACGCGGGTCCGGGGAGTGGCCGGGGGAGTGGCCCCGCGCCCGCCAGAGAGACCCCTGCCGTTCCCGCCGCCGGCCGCGCCGACCCCCATAGACCTGGCCCCCGGCCTGCCCGACCTGCGCCACCTTCCATTCGGGCCGTGGCTGGCGGCAGCGCGAGCCGTGGCGGCGACGCTGCCCTACCAGGAGATGCGCTACCCGGACCCGGCCGGCGATCGGCGCTTGCGTGCAGCCCTGGCGGAGTACCTGGGCCGTGTCCGTGGGGCGGCCGCCGCTACGGGTGACGTGACGGTGACCTCGGGTGTTACCGATGGAGTGACGCGGGCCTGCCGGGCGATGCGCTCCGCGGGCTTCGAGGTCGTCGCCACCGAGGACCCCGGCTGGGGCAAGGTGCGCGAGGCCGTCCGGCTGGCGGGGCTGGAGGTAGTGCCGATCCCCACGGACGAGAGCGGGCTGCGCGTGGACCTGCTGGCCGAATGGCCGGCTGTCAGGGCTGCCGTCGTCAGCCCCGCCCACCAGTTCCCGACCGGTTCTGTCCTGGCGCCCGAGCGGCGTGCGGCGCTGCTGGAGTGGGCCCGCCGCGTGGATGGGCTGATCCTGGAGGACGACTACGACGCCGAGTTCCGCTACGACCGCCGCCCTGTCGGGACGATGCAGGGCACCGATCCGTCCCGCGTCGCCCTGCTGGGGTCGCTCAGCAAGACGCTGGCGCCGGCGCTGGGGATCGGCTGGATCGTCACGCCACCGGCCTGGACGGAGGCGTTTCGCGGGACGGAGGTCCACCCCGCGGCCCCGCCGTTGCTCGATCAGCTGACCTTCGCCGAGTTCCTGGGCGGCGGCGGCTACGATCGCCACCTCCGCGCCGCCCGCAAGAGATACCGGGCTCGCCGCGATGCGCTGGTGGCCGCGCTGGCGGCGCGTCTGCCCGAAGCCCGCGTTTCGGGAGCGGCGGCCGGTCTTCACGTCCTGCTCCGCTTCGACGAGGAGCTCGCTGCGCCGGGCGTGGTGGCCCACGCGGCCCGCCTGGGCCTGAGCATCTCGAGCATCCAGGCCTATCTGGTCCGAAGCCGCGATGACGGGGCGGGCCTGGTCCTCGGCTACGGCAACCTGGGCGACGGGGAGGTCGAGCGCGCCGTCGAGCTGCTGGCGCGGGCCGTGGCCGAAGCGCGGGCCGATCGCGCCGGAGCCGGCTAGGCCCCACGCGATTCCGTAGATC
>Ga0315555_1002968_pt1 | contig 11795 bp, 9 predicted proteins | sample SalMarSW160380MG_FD_202113 | JGI IMG/M metagenome (GOLD analysis project Ga0315555, IMG submission 202113) | Salt marsh sediment microbial communities from the Plum Island Ecosystem LTER, Massachusetts, United States - Salt Marsh Sediment SW1603-80 ...
ACACGCCGCCGCGCTCCTGGCCGTCGGCATGATGGCGGCGCTTCTCTCGGCGGCGATATGGCTCAACGCGGCGACGTGGTTCGGCATGCCGGTATCAACCACCCACTCGATCGTCGGCGCCGTCGCCGGCTTCGGCGTCGTCGCGGTGGGCTGCGGCTGCGTGAGCTGGGGAAAGATGGGCCAGATCGTGGCGAGCTGGTTCATCTCTCCCCTTGCGGGCCTCGTTCTGGGGTACGTTCTCTTCAGGCTGATAAGCGCGCTCATCCTCGGGAGCGCTCGGCCGGTGACCGCCGCGAAGGCCGGCGTGCCTTTGGTCGTCGGGCTGGTGACGGTCGTGGTTGCCCTCTCCATCCTCTACAAGGGGCTGAAACATATCATCAAGGGCATGGACTGGCTCACGGGCAATCTCGCGTTTCTCGCCGCCGCCGTTCTTGGTCTCACCGCGATGATAGTGGCGAGAGCCTTCATCACACGGCGCCTCAGAGGCAAGGAAAGACTGGACTTGGGCGATCAGCTCGAATCCGTTGAGATGACGTTCGCCCCGGTGGTCATCATGACCTCGTGCGCGGTCGCGTTCTCTCACGGCGCCAACGACGTGGCCAACGCCATAGGGCCGCTCGCCGCGGTGGCCCACATCCTGAAGGAGGGAACGATCGTGATGAAGGTCGAGGTGCCCTTCTGGGTACTTGCCCTGGGCGGCGTGGGGATTGTCCTGGGGCTTGCTACGTTCGGCTACCGGGTGATGCACACCGTCGGCACCAAAATAACGCAGATCACCCCGTCCCGGGGAGTGGCCGCCAGCCTTTCCGCGACGGCCACCGTGCTGGTGTGCACCCGCATGGGCCTCCCCGTCTCGACCACCCATACCCTCGTCGGCGCCATCCTGGGGGTGGGGCTCGCGCGGGGCCTGGCCGCCGTGAATCAGCAGGTGACGAAGGACATCTTCACTTCCTGGCTCATCACCGTTCCCGCCGCGGCGATTCTCGCGATGATCTTCTTCCTGGTGGGAAAGGTCTTCTTCCTCGAAACGATACGCCAGGTGGTCGTCGCCGCCGCCGCCGGGGCCTGAAGAACCCGGGTCAGAGCAGCACCGCCTGCCCGGCAAGAAACAGAATGATGCAGAGCGCGGCCGCGATGGGCACCGTAATGAGCCACGATCCAAAAATGCTGCGGGCCACCCGGCTATTCACCGCGCTGAGCCCTCGCGCAAGCCCCACCCCCAGGATGGCGCCGACGAGGGTATGGGTGGTCGATACAGGAAGCTTGAGCCGTGTGCAGGCGAGCACGGTGGCCGTCGCGGCTATGTCGGCCGCGACCCCGCGCGTGGGCGTAAGCTGGGTGATCTTCTTCCCCACCGTTTCCATCACTCGGTAACCGCAGGTCGCGAGGCCCGCGACGATGCCCACGCCGCCCAGGGCCAAGACCCAGAGGGGAACGTGCACTTTCATCCTCACCGTGCCTTCCTTGACGATATCGATGACCGCGGCCAGGGGGCCCACCGCGTTGGCCACGTCGTTGGCGCCATGCGCGAACGCGACAGAGCAGGACGTAATCACCACGAGAGGAGCGTACACCTTCTCGACCGCCTGGAGCTGGTCGGTGAGCTCGAGTCCGGTCTTATCGGCCAGCACACGCCTGACCAGGACCCTCGAGACGACGGCCGCCAGCACGCTCACCCCCACCGCTATCGCCAGGGCCACGCCGTCGGTAAGCCAGTCCACATCCTTGATGATATGTTTCAGTCCCTTGAATATCGTGGCGAGTGTTACGGTGATCGACATGATGAAAACGATGTACGGCGTGATCGTGATGGCCGACTTCACCGGCTTCTTCTGTCCGAGAATGAACCTGTTCATGAACCTGAACAGCCAGTACGCGCAGAACGCCCCCGCGATGGGCGACACGAACCAGCTCGCCACGATCTGGCCCATCTTGCCCCAGTTCACACACCCCCACCCCGCGGCAACCACGCCGAAACCGGCCACGGCGCCGACGATCGAGTGGGTGGTGGATACAGGCATGCCGAACAGGGTCGCGCCGTGCAGCCACAGCGCCGCCGCGAGCAGCGCACAGGCCATCCCCAGAGCCAGGACCTCGGGGGTCGCGGCGAGGGAATCGGGATTGACGATGCCTTTGCGAACGGTATCGGTAACGTGCGACCCCACCAGAACCGCCCCGGCGAATTCGCAGACGCCGGCGGCGATGATCGCTCCCTTTATACTGATCGCCCCGGAGCCGACCGCGTCCGCCATCGAGTTGGCTACGTCGTTCGCGCCGATGTTCCAGGCCATGTACAGGCCGAGGAGACAGCAGAGTACGATGGCTGCGACGGGCACGGTATCTCTAGTCTTTGATGATCATCTGGCGCAGCTGGTCCCCGGCGTTCTCGGCTGCGTTCGCGATGGAGCTCAGCTCGTGAAGCATCTTCTCGTAGAACACGATCGTCATGGGATCGAGCTGGTCTTCGATTTCGTACATGTGCACGCTGAGCTTCCTCTGCATCCGGTCCGCTTTCCACTCCTCCTCGCCGAGCTGCCTGACCCGCTCCAGCACCGCCTCCGCCTCCACTCCGCCGAACGCCGTCTCCACGAGCTCCAGAAGGTGCTCTCCGGCGTTGAGCAGCGTCTCGCTCACCCTGATGACCTGGCCCACGAACTCCAGAAGCTCCCCGGAGAGGTCCTTGTGCACCTTGGTATGACGGATCAGAAGGACCACGGCGAAGTCTTCGACGTCGTCCGCGATCTTGTCCTGGCAGGCCAGAAACTCATAGAAATCCTCCTTCTCGACGGGCATGAACACCCGGCGCGGCAGTTCCTCCCGTATCGCATGCTTGATCTTGTCGGCCTCGTATTCGAGCCTGGAGACCTCGTCCTGGAGGCCGTGAATCTTCTCGTAATCCTCGTTGATAAGAGCCTCCGCAAGCGGCTTCACCAGCCTCACGCACTCGTGCACCTTCCTGGTGTGCTCCACCAGCGGCCCGAAAGGCGTCTTCCCGAACAATCTGTCCAGCAGGCCCATCTCAGAATCCCTCCTTATTGTTCCGGCACGGGTTACCATCCTACCCCTCGATTCCCGCGAGAGCAAGTGCGCCGAGTCTCGTCATATCGCATGCCGAATCGCTCCTCTCCGTCCATGAAAGCATACCTTTCCGACGTGACAATCGCGTGACAGCGGCGTGAGATCTCCGTGAATATCGCACCCTTGCGCCGCCTTGCCAACGTGGGTAGACTGACCGCTGATGCGCGAGACAATCCTCATCGTTGAAGACGACAGGGATATTTCGAGGCTGGTTGAATACAACATCGAAAAATCCGGCTGCACTTCGGACGCTGTCCGAAGCGGAGAGGAGGCCCTGGACAAGCTCGAGCGGAAACGCTTCGATCTCATCATCCTCGACATAATGCTTCCCGGAATGGACGGTTTCGAGGTCTGCAGAAGAATCAAACGTAATCCCCGCATCTCCCGAATCCCGGTCCTGATGCTCACTGCCAAGGGTGAGGAGGTCGACCGAATCGTGGGCCTCGAGCTCGGAGCGGACGACTACGTGGTGAAACCCTTCAGCCCCAGGGAACTGATGCTCCGCATCAAGGCTGTCCTGAAGCGGAACGCGCCCGAGGAAGCCGCGGGGAATGCATTGAAGACAGGTGATATGGAGATCGATCTCGAGCGCCACACGGTGACGGTCGGAAAGAAGAAGATCGACCTGACCTCGCTCGAGTTCAGACTGCTGGCCACGCTGATGAAGCGAAAGGAACGGGTCCAGTCGAGGGACGTTCTGCTCGAGGACGTTTGGGGTATCACGACCTCTCTCAACACACGGACGGTCGACACTCACATAAAGAGACTGAGACAGAAGCTGGGCCGGTCGGGCGGACTCGTCCGGACGGTGCGGGGGCTCGGATACAAACTGAGCGAAGGGGAATGACGTGCGTTTCAACGTACACTACAAGATCACCATTCTCTTCGTCGCGGTGGCCGCTCTCATCCTGTCGGGAACATACGCCTACCTGAACCGAAGCCTCCAGCAAAATGCCTACCAGCAGATAAGAGACTCCCTGAAGAAGGACCTGTCCCTTTCCCGCTCGCTTATGGAGAGGCATTTCCTTGAACAGACGGGATCGTACCGGCTCGACGAGATCGCCGACGAGCTGGGAAAAAACCTCGACGTGAGAGTCACCGTCATCGACGTCGACGGAAGAGTCCTGGGGGATTCGGAGCTGGACGGCGAATCGCTGAGAAACGTGGAAAACCACCTTGATCGCCCCGAGGTCAGGTCGGCGCTGGCCGGCGGGGAGAGCGAGACGCAGCGATTCAGTACGACGATCGAGAAGAGGATGCTGTACATGGCCGCGGCCCTCGCTCCGCCGGATACGAAGGGGGTCGTCAGGCTGGCGGTCCCGCTTTCCGATATAGACCTGGTATCCAGCGAGGTCAAAAGGGTCCTCGCCCTTTCACTGGCTCTCGCCTTCGTCTCGACCATCCTTCTCACCTTTCTGATTTCCGCGCTCATCTCCCGGCCGGTCAAGAAGGTATCGGCCATCGCGCACCGGATCGCCGAAGGGGACTTCTCCGGCAAGGCACCTATCTCATCGAACGATGAGATAGGCGACCTGGCGGAGGCGATCAATAACATGTCCGAACAGATCAGCTCCAGGATGGAAGAGCTCAAACGGCTGGAACGAGTGCGGCAGGACTTCGTTGCCAACGTGTCGCACGAGTTGCGCACCCCGGTCTCGACCATACGAGGTTATGCCGAAACGCTCATCGACGGGGCCCTGGAAGACAAGAAGAATGCGATGGACTTCCTGAAGATCATACACGCGGACTCGAAGAGGCTCGCGACGCTGATAAACGATCTGCTCGAGCTTTCCAAGATCGAGTCCGAGGAGCCATCGCTCGAACTCTCCCCCTGTTCGATCGGACAGGTGGCCGAGCGCGTCGCAAAGAACCTCGATAAGCTCGCCGGAGACAAGTCCATCGAGATCGTCCTGAATGTGCCGAGCGGCGTCCCGGACGCGCTAGCGAATGAGAAGGCGATCGGACAGGCCCTCTCGAATCTGGTAGACAACGCCGTCAAGTACACTGAGGAAGGCGGCACGATCGCCATTTCGGTAAGGGTCGATGCCGGCCTGGTGCGCGTAGACGTCACGGATACCGGCATCGGCATACCGGAAGGCGACCTTCCCAGGATCTTCGAGAGGTTCTACCGGGTGGACAAGGCCCGCTCCCGCGAGCTGGGGGGCACCGGCCTGGGCCTTTCCATCGTCAAACACATTGCCCAGGCGCACGGCGGAGAGGTGCACGTCGAGAGTGCGCTCGGCGAAGGTTCGACCTTCAGCCTGACCCTTCCGGTGGCCGCGCCGAAACTTATCTGATAGACTACGCGAGTAATGCGAGGATATGATTCCTTCGCGTCCCCGCGGATTCCGCGGAAGGGAGGAGCGAGATGGACCCCAAGAAAGTATTGATCGTCGACGACAACGAAGACGTTCTGCAGGTGATGAGCTTCCTTCTGAAGGAGCTCGGCGCGGAGCCGGTGACCGCTCACGGCGGTCAGGCGGGGGTGGAAGCGGCCCTGGAGCACAAGCCGGATCTGATACTGCTGGACGTAATGATGCCGGACCTTCCCGGCGGGGACGTCGCCGCGGCACTGAGGGAACACAGGGAAACGGAAGAGACCCCCATCGTGTTCCTCACCGGCCTTGCCAGCGAGCAGGACACCCACAAGAACCCGAAGGCGGGATACCGGTTCATCTCGAAGCATCTCCCTCCCGAGGAGATCAAGAAGGAGATCGAGAAGATCCTCGCGTAGGAGCGGCGTTACGCCCTTACCCAGCGGGCGGCGCCGTCTTTGACCGTCCAGGAGCCGTTTCCGGTGAACACCAGCTCGCCGTCGACGAAGGCGGTCTCCCATCGGCCGTCGCTCAGCTCAGTCTCGTAGATCCGGAGCCCGGCCTGGAGCTGATCGCTGGTGTAGAGCCGGAGACTGGCGTACCTGGAATCTTCGCCGGTCCCCTCGTCCCGCCGGACAAGCTCCGCCTTCACCGCGTCCCTGCCCTCCTCGATCATGCAGGGGATCATCCTCGCGACGAGGCCTGCCTTCCCGATATCGTTGTACTGGTAGTTCCACTGAAGGGAGTCCGCGATGAGCATCTGAGGAAAGTTCGAAAGCACCGCGCCCACCAGGTCCCTGTCCGGACCCTGTCCGCTCGAGACGGTGAACGGCGGCAGTCCCTCCGCGTTCGTGAGCCGGCCGGTGACGAAACAGCCGAACCCGACGAGGGCCCCGGCCTCTATTATCGTATTCGACCCGACGAAGCAGCAGGACACGTTCGCCTCCCTGCCTTCCGCGCCGAGTATCCGCATGCCGCCGCCGAGCATGGGGACGGTTTCGATGAGATGTTTCTCTCCGTCCAATTCGATCTCCACCGGCTTCGCGCGCATATGGTCCATGCACCCCGCCATGTGGTACGTCATCACGAACGAGTCCAATTCGGAGTTCCGAATCGTAGTCCCCATGATGCACGGCGTGCGGACGGCGGAATTGACGACGTGCGTGAACGGAAAGATCTGCGAGCAGGAAGCGATCTCGGAACCCTCGAGGCGGGCCCCGGTCGCCTCGATGCCGGCTCCCACTCTCGAACCGCAGGCGAAAAGACGCCTTCCGAACACGTTCTTCTCGATCGTGCTCGATTCCACCGCCGAGCACTGAAGCGATACCCCGTCCTCGATCGTGCTGTCACTCACGATGGTGCGGTAGAGCTTCACGTTCTCTCCCACCACCGACTTCCCGGTCACCTGGACGCCGGGACCGACCCAGGCGCTTTCCGCCACCCGGGCCCCCGGGTCCACGACGGTTTCTTCCAGCGTCGCGGCAAGCTCACGCGGCCACGCGCCCAGCTGCTTTTCCAGCTCCTCCTCGGAACAGCTGACGATCTCGTCCTCGGACACCTGGCTCTCGAGAGCGTTGGGCACCATGTCCAGGAGAGCCGAATCGTTCTTCGGCAGCCACCTGCCGTCTTCATGCTTCCAGGAGACCGGCTCCCCGCCCGTGAATTCCCAGAGCCCGGAATGCAGATGGAACTCGTATATCTCGCGCGCGCCGGCAAGCCATCCCTTCCATCCCTTCTTCCCCTTCAGCTCCCCCAGTGACGCCGGGTCTATGTTCTTCTGATGCGCGTACAGGTCCACCAGCGCCAGCGCGTTCTTGAGCGACAGCCTGACGATGTCGTCCGCCAGCTTCCCGTCCGCCCCGGCAACTGTCAGCCGCCTGACCATGTCAATCACCGCGCCCGGCGCATACGAAAACGTCCACGCGGGCGTCCGGTCCTTGTAGAAGAACCCGTTGTTCCGCTCCCCGACGATCGCCTGGCCCATCACCATGTCGCTGCCGAACCCGGACACGCTGAACGGCATCAGGTAGGTGGCGAGCGTGTTCTGTATCAGGTCGTCCGCGGACCGGTTGGGCGGGCACGGCTTGCCCACCACCTTGGTCCACCCGCCCACCAGGCAGAGCGGCGAGTGCTTCAGCGGCGCCCCCCGCCCCATCGCGGTGTGCCACAGCCCGATGTGCGGGCCGATGCCCTTCAGTACGCCGCCCTCCGGGTCCGCCAGGCTGCCGGAGTGGCCGGAATCCACCAGATTCATGCCGTACCGGCTGACGTGGGGTATCTCGACCGTCTCCTTCACCTCGACGGCGTTCGTCCGCCGATTGAATTCATAAATGTAAAAGTCGTTAGAATACAGGCCGCAGTAGAACCCGCACCGATCTATGTACGTGCCCGCGCCGAGCCACGAGCCGGACACCTCGGTCGGGCCCTCGACCACGACGTTCTCGCGGGACGTCGCCCCGCGCACGTATGCGTCCTTCAGCCGGTTGGCCTCCCCGATGGTGGAATCGATCACCGCGCAGTTCGCCACGGAGGAGAGCGCGCCGACGGAGGTGTTCTCGATCACGCTGTTCTCGATGGTGCAGTTCGCGCCGATCTTCAGCTCGTCCGGGCTGAGCAGCCACTTGGCGCCGAAGCCGGTGCCCGGCTCGCGCCGTCTCACCGCGCCCCTGGTGACGAGGATGGAGTTCACCACGATGGCGCCGTCACCGACCACCGCGTTCTCGATCCAGCTGTCGCGCACGACGGCGCCTTCGCCTATGCGGGTCTTGTCGCCGGTGATATGCGTCCGGCCGGTAATCGTCGCCGTGGAGGTGACCTGTCCGCCGTTTACCTGCACGCCTCGACCATCTCCCGAAGACCGTCTTCCAGGGACACCTTCGCCTCCCATCCCAGTTTCCCCTTTGCGCAGGATACGTTGGCCACGGAGCCGAACGAGTCCCCCGGCGTGCCTTCGCCCTGCTCCATCGGAAAATCGGGCTTGCCGGCGACTTTGAGGATGAGGCTCACCAGCTCCCTCACCGTCGTCTTCCTTCCGGTGCCCACGTTGAAGGCGCCGCCGAAGGAGCGTTCGTCGCCAATGCTGCCGACCAGGATGTCCACGACGTCGGATATGTACACCAGGTCCCGGTACCGGTCCATCGAGCCCTTCACCAGCAGGGAATCCCGGTACAGCACGTAAGACAGGTATATGCTCACCATCCCCTGCTTCATGTTCCGCATGTTCTGCCCGGGACCGTACACGTTGAAGAGGCGGAACGAGGTGCAGTTGATGCCGTAGCTCGACTGGAACACCTTCAGATAGTGCTCCGAGGCGAGTTTGCCGCAGCCGTAGAACGACCTTGGCGCCGGGGGATCGTCTTCGGACATGGGCGCGCCCGGAGCGGCGCCGTCGCCGTAGACCGATACGCTGCTCGAATATATCAGCCGGTCGCACCCCTGCCTGCACGCCCACTCCCCCATGAGAATGGTAGCCCTGGTATTGATGGCGAGATCGTTCGTCGGATTTTCGTGGGATATCTCCCCGGAGGACTGGCCGGCCAGGTGGATGATCGCCTTCGGCTTCACGTCGTCCAGCAGAATGTATTCGTCCCGTTCGGCGAGGTCTATCAGCATGAACTCGGCGCCCTCCGGCACGTTCTCCTTGTCGCCGGTCAGCAGGTTGTCCGCGACCACTACCCGGTGCCCCGCGTCAAGCAGACGCTTCGCGGTGTGCGACCCTATGAAACCGGCCCCGCCCGTCACCAGATACGTATCGCTCACCCTTGGGCCTCTTCCCGCAATAATTCCCGCACCTTCTCGAGATCCGACGGCGTATCCACCGCCACGGTATCCTTGTCGACCTCGATCATCTGTACGCCGACGCCGTTCTCGATGAAGCGAAGAAGCTCGATGTCCTCCGCGCGTTCCGCGGGACCCCTCTCGGTGCTGCAGAACATCTCCAGCGCGTCCCGCTTGAAGCCGTACGCGCACACCTGCTTGTAATACGTCGCCTCCTCGCCCTTGGGATAGGGAACGGGAAAGCGGGACATGTACACCGCCCGATTCTCGTCGTTGACGACGATCTTGGGAACGGTGGAATCGTTCAGGTCCGACATCCGCTTTATCTCCGTCATCAGACAGGCGACGCTGAGATCGTCGTCGTCACGGAACGGCTCTATCAGCCGCCGTATCATGTCCGGAAGTATCAGAGGCTCGTCTCCCTGCAGATTCACGTACAGGTCCGCCGCGATCCGGCCGGCTACCTCGCCCATCCGGTCCGTGCCGGTCTTGTGCTCGCCGGAGGTCATCACCACCTGCATGCCCAGTCCCTCGCACGTCTCCCGGATCCGGTCGTCGTCCGTGGCGACGAACACGTCGCTGAAGTCCTCCACCGCCGCCGCTCGCCGGTGCACCCACCACACGAGCGGCTTGCCGTGGATATCGGCCAGCGCCTTCCCCGGAAAACGGGAAGACGCGTACCGCGCCGGAATCACCGCCACAATCTTCAACTTCCGTTCCTTATACGAGCCGAGAATGAGTGAAGCAGCATGCCGCCTCCGTTTATTCGATGTAATTCGCGATACTCTTGTAGAACGCCTCGTGACTGGTGGGCGTCAGGATGTGCACCCCTTCGCCGCCCTGCCTCTTCAGGTACTCGTCGATCTGGCGCAGGAACCTGTCGTTCCACCGGTGTCTTTCCACGTTCAGATCGGATGCCCTGGCGTCGAACTTCTCATCGTAGAACAGCGTCCCCTCCTCGTCCTCGACCGCATCGAAGACGTATCCCCCGGCCTCCTTCTCGTTCGACAGCGCGCTGCTGACGAGCTCCTTCTGCAGGTACCCGTCCATGCCGGCGGCGTGGACCCTGTTCGCCCCCATCACCACTGCGACCCCGACGAGCAGGACGGACACGGTACGGCAGTTCGTCGATATCACGCCGTCCACGATGTTGAAATCCTCGTCCAGTACGTCGTGGAACACCAGCGGCTCGTAGGGCCGATCCACGTAGTCCTCGATCATCTCGGCGGATATGTTGGTGCCGAGCAGCAGCTTCGACTTCTCGCTCACCGTCTTCACGTGCGATGCGACACGCTTCTGGTTGCTGAACGCGTGATAGTCCGGCTCGAACAGGTTCCCCAGGAAGTTCGCGCCCAGCACCACCGGGTCGTACTTCTCTATGAACTTCTCGATCTGCGGCCTGCACTCCACCAGGCTCGGCCCGTTCGCGAGCACCAGGAACTCGCGCCCCTTGTGCCGGTTCACGTACGGGACGGCGGGCTGAGACACGCTCGGAACGGCGCTCTTCACCTTCGGCTCTCCGGCCGCGGGGCTCTTGCCGCCGATTACCCCCCTGGCGATGAGATTCTCGACCACCGTCTGGTCGAACCCCACCGGGCGCATCGTCTTGACGTACGCCATCACCCGCCAGATTTCCTCCATGCTGTACTCGCGCCGCCTCAGCATGTCCAGCGCGTAATCCGGGTGGGAGTTGAAGATCCCGGAGATCATGAACGGCAGCTGGTATCCCCAGGGCGTCTCTCTCATGATATCCAGGAAGTACCGCTCGATGCAGTTGAGCACCGGTATCACGTTGTATCTGTCCGAGCCCTCGGACACCAGGTACGACAGCAGAATCTCCGTGGGCAGATTGCCCGCGCCCCGGCCGATGCCGAAGATGGACGAGTCCACGATATCCACGCCTATCCGCGCCGCCTCGAGCGTGTTCGCGAACGCCATCTGGATGCCGTTGTGGGGGTGGAAGCCCACCCTGAACCGGCCCAGCTCCAGGAACGGCTCGAAGAGCGCCTTGATCTGGGACGGAAACATGGACCCGTAGCTGTCGGCCACGTAGAAGTAGTCGATGCTGGACTTCTTCAGCAGGCCGACCAGCTCGTCCCGCTCCGCACCGGTGTACGTGCTGTAGCCCATGCACTGGAACGAGGCGACGTACCCCTTCTCCTTTATCTTCTCCAACAGGTCCAGCGCCCCGTGAAGGCTGTCCTTGTGAGCGGCGATACGCACCATGTCCGCGCACGAATCCTTCGCGTCCACCAGGTCTTCCAGGTCGATCTTGCCGTAGTCCCCCATCACGCACACCCGGGCCCCGCGGATGTTCTCGGTGACCGCGCGGAGGTCCTCCTCGCCGGTGCGCCGCCACCGGCCGTACTCCTCCTCGCTGAAGTATTTACTGCTGCTGCGAAAGCCCAGCTCCACGATGTCCACGCCGCTCTTGGAAAGGCTGCGGTACACGTCCCGGGCCAGCTCCCTGCTGAAGTGCCAGCCATTGACGTACCCCCCGTCGCGCAGGGTGCAGTCCAGAATCTCCGGATTTCTGCTTGTTTCGCTGCTCATACAAGTACATTGTAAAGGATAAGCAAGGCGACGGGAAGCCTTGAATAGTACGGCCGTCACGAATCCGTGAAG
>Ga0315555_1002969_pt1 | contig 11793 bp, 7 predicted proteins | sample SalMarSW160380MG_FD_202113 | JGI IMG/M metagenome (GOLD analysis project Ga0315555, IMG submission 202113) | Salt marsh sediment microbial communities from the Plum Island Ecosystem LTER, Massachusetts, United States - Salt Marsh Sediment SW1603-80 ...
GGCGACGAACGTGTCCAGTATCAGCGCGACGCGGCAGTAGTACTCCTCCTGGTATTCCCTCACCGCCGGCTTGGCGAGCCGTGCCCAGGAGCGGAAGTCGATATGCCGCATCGAGTCGCCGGGCCGGTAGTCCCGGTTGCCGATGTACTCGGGGGATTCGCCGATGTGGGAACTGAGCGCGATGCCTCCCGGCTGGTACCGCCGTCCGACCGGGACGTCGATCGAGACGATCGGGTGGAAGCTGGGCAGGACGAGAAGCGACCCGCGGTCGGAGACACGACGGTCGCATCTGAGCATGTTGAACGGGAACGTGGTGAACGCCCTGAGCGGAGGGATGGAGTACATCCCTCTTCGGGGCGGATTGACGCCTATCTGCAGCTCCCCGGTCTCCCCGGCGCCGAGCCGGGGAAGGGTATAGTCAAGGTTTACCGGCTCGAGGGGATGGGGAAGATTCATGTATCCCATGCCGAGGTCGTAGACCGGGAAGCGGGACGTGTTCCGGACGGTGAACCGGGCGGACACCGGGCGGCCGGCGCTCGCCTTGGGCGGCAGTGATCCCTTCACCTCGATCCGGGGACGCATCAGGACGATGCCGCACACGAAGGAGAGCGCGAATACGCAGCCGAGTGCGAAGAAGAGGTGGTACACCGGAATGCGGAGGGTCAGCGCGCCGGATGCCGCTGCGGCCATGGATGCCCCCAGCATCGCCTTGCCGCCCGGCGTGAGGGTATGGCGCCATGCGAAGACGAGCGCGCGAAAGAGCCGGCCCAGAACCGTCATCAGGTCGGGACCTTCACCGCCGTCAGGATGTCGCGGATCACGTCCTGTTTCTGCGCGCCGGAGTACTTGGCCTTGGAGGTGAGAATCACCCGGTGGGCGAGCACGTTCGAGGCGAGCTCCTGCACGTCGTCGGGAAGCACGAAGTCTCTTCCCTTCAGCAGTGCGACCGCCTGCGCGGCCCGGAAGAGCATCAGCGATCCCCGGGGGCTGACGCCCAGCTTGAGCCGGGGCTCTTCACGCGTCGCCCGGACGATCGCCACGATGTAGCCGGACACGCTTTCCTCCACCCTCACCGCCCGCACCCTCTTCTGCAGGTCGAGCACCTCGTCCCTGGTGATGACCGCCTGGACCGAATCCACCGGGTGGGACTCCGCCTGGGCGTACAGTATCTCCGCCTCGACGTCCGCGTCCGGGTAGCCGATGTCCAGCCGAATCAGGAACCGATCCAGCTGGGCCTCGGGCAGAGGGTACGTGCCGTGGAACTCCACCGGGTTCTGCGTCGCCAGCACCAGGAACGGCGCGGCGAGCGGGTGGGCGGTGCCCTCGATGGTCACCTGCATCTCGTTCATCGCCTCCAGGAGCGCCGACTGGGTTCTGGGAGAGGCGCGGTTTATCTCGTCCGCCAGGAGCACGTTGCAGAATATCGGACCCTCCCGGAATTTGAAGGACCCGTCGGAGGGGTTGTATATGGAGGACCCCAGTATGTCCGCCGGCAGCAGGTCCGGGGTGAACTGTATCCGACTGAACGCGGCGTCGATGGATTTCGCCAGCGCCTTCGCCAGCGTCGTCTTGCCCACGCCCGGGACGTCCTCTATCAGCACCGATCCGCCCGACAGCAGGGCGATCGTGATGATATCCAGGGACTCCTTCTTCCCCCGGATCACGGACGCCAGGTTATCGGTCAGCTTCTCCAGCGTCTCGCGGCACTTGTCCGGCTGTACATCCGTCATGGCGGCCCTCCTTCTCAGGGAACCATCCTAGCCGGTGAGTGCCGCGAACGCAACTGCCTAGAACGTCACCATCAAATCGAGCAGGATCCTGTCCTCGTGGGCGCCGTCGTCGTCGGAGTCCTTGTACATCCAGGTGAGGGACGTCTTTACCCGCGGGCCGAGCCCCACCGAAACGCTCGCGATGAACCCGGACATGTCCTCGCTGCGCAGGCCGGACGAGAACGTGGAATCGCCCAGGTCTATCCAGATAGCGTTCTGCTGGATTTGATAGTACTCCAGCTTGCCCTTGACCTTGCCGAGCTCCTTGTCCGAGCCGGCCGAGATTCCGATCGCGAAGCCGGTATCGTCGTCCGAGGCCTCCGTGTTCTGCAGGCCGTGTATCCACGCTGCGAACGGGACGCTGTCCGCGACCTTCGTCGTCATCTTTGCATACAGGTCCATCAGCGTGTAGTTCTCCTCACCGGCGGGTACGTCACCCTCTCCCCGCACGTGGTGGAACGAGTACAGTGCCGTCGCGACGGTGAGAGTCACCTTGCCGAGGGGGAGTTTGACGCCCGGCTGAATGCCGTAGAACACCACCCGGTAGTCGCTGTTGGCGTCTTCGCTCACCACGTGCTGTCCCAGATTCAGCAGGAACGAGCCCTTCGTGAACGGGAACTCGATCTTCTCGCAGAGGCCGTCCGGGTTGTAGTCGCTGTCCCAGACCATGCCCGACGAGAGGTACGGGTTGGGGTTGCGCCCGGCGGTGATCCGGATGGGCTTCGGCACGTCGGTCTTGTACGATATGTACGCCCGGTCGATGAACAGCTCGCACTCGTCGTTCATCGCGTCCAGGTCCTGGAACGTTGATGTGCCCGAGCGTCCGGTGCTGAAGCGCACGGCCCCCGACCAGTGCTCGTCGATATCGAATCCCAGGCCGACGCGAAGCCTCATCCGTCCGTGGTGCGCGTCGCCCGCGCCCCAGTCGCTGTTGCGGACCATGCTTTCGCTTCTCACCGTCAGATCGCCGTTCAGGGAGATCCCCTCGGCGATGTCCACCGCCCCCGCGATTCCGCACGTCCCGAGCGCCAGGAGCGCTCCGCACAATGCCGTGATTGACTTCATCTTTCCCACCGCATACTCCCTTCTTTGGCCTACTTCCATAACCGGGGCTCCTGATCGGACAGCCATTCCGAGAATTCCTCCACCAGTTGCCACCACCGGGCGATGACGGTTTCGCCTGCCGGAGTGAGCTCCGCGCCTCCGCCGCCGGTGCCGCCGATCTTCTTCCGCACCAGGGACGTAGGACTGGTGTGGTTCATCTCGTCCACCAGCTCCCACGCGTGGCGGTAGCCCATTCCCATGGAGCGGGCCGCCGCGGAGATGGAGCCGTGCTGTCTGATCCTCTCCAGAAGGACCACCCGTCCCCAGCTGAGCACGGTGTCTTTCCCCTTCGCGATCCAGATTCGGCCGGACACCCGGGCCCCTCCCTTCGATCCGCCGGCCGACATGCCGGGCTCACGGCCGTGAGGTTGGGGCGTGCTCGTTTTCTTCTTCATCAGAATACCTTTACCGCGGTCGCCTTGAACGTGAGATACACCGCGGAGCCCACCGTAATGTTGAAATCAACAAGGGATTGGTGAGTGACGGTTACGACGAGCGGCACGCCCACATTGGCCGTCAGGTGCACCGCGCTGCCGCGATCCTCCAGCGCTGTCACGGTGCCGCGCAGATGATTGCGGGCGCTCGAATGCAGCTCGTCGACCGACACGACGATGTCCTTCGGCTCTATGGCGGCGCGGACGCGGCCGCGCCTGTCCGTGGCGATCTCGAGTGACGGGCCGCCGTCGATTCCCAGTATCGCCTCTCCTTCCTTGTCCGAATCGATCAGTTCTCCCTCCAGCAGGTTCTCGATCGCAGGAGGGGTGAGCCTGCCGTGCTCCATCCGGACGACCGCGGCGGAAAGATGGTATGCGAGGTCCTGGACGTGCGTCGCCACCAGCACCGTCGTCGCGTTCTCCGCCAGCTCCCTGATCAGTGATTCGACCACCCGTGCGTACTTCACGTCCACGTTGGCGAGCGGCTCGTCGAGGAGAAGCAGCTCCGGTTCCACCGCCGTCGCGCGGGCGATGGACACCCGTTTTGTCTCGCCCGAGGAAAGCGTTCGCGCATTTCTGTCGGCGAGATGCGTGACGCCGAGCCGCTCCATCGCCGCATCGGCACGCTTCGCGCATTCCGCGCCGCTCATCCCCCGCGCCCGGGCGGGGTATTCCACGTTCTTCCGCACCGTGGTCCGGAACAGGTACGGCTTCTGGGCGGCGAATCCGAGCCGGCGTCTGAGCGCCAGCATCCTCGCGCGCGTCTGCCGCCAGCTCTCGTTCAGCACCTTCAGCTCGCCCGCGTCCGGCCGCTCGATACCGGCCACGAGCCGCAAAAGCGTGGTCTTGCCGGATCCGTTCGGTCCGACGATGACGTGAACACCGCCCGGATCGATCGTCAGCTCATCAAGCGAGAGAACGGTCGCGTCGTCGTATCGCTTCACAAGGCCGGTCGCGCGCACGCTCATGCCGCCTCCCGCCTGCCCTGGAGACGGCGCAAGAGGAAGTTGATCCCGAGGGCGAGCACCATGAGTATCATCCCGAGTGCGATCGCCAGCGCAAACTCCCCCTTGGAGGTCTCCAGCGCGATTGCGGTGGTGAGGTTGCGGGTGTGGCGAGCGATGTTACCGCCGAGGATCATTGAGACGCCCACCTCGCCGATGAGCCGTCCGCCCGCGGCGGCCACCGCAGCGAGCAGGCCGTAGCGGGCCTCCCAGGCGATCGTGGTGAGGATCCGGGCAGGTGAGGCGCCGAGCGCCAGAGCGGTCTCGCCCGCCGCCGAATCGAGCGACGAGAGCGCCGTCTGGCCGAGAGCGGCGGTGATGGGAAGTGCCAGGACTACCTGTCCTGCGATCATCGCCCACGGTGTAAAGAGAAGGTCGAACGGACCGAACACGCCGCCGCGTCGTATCAGTGAATATACGAAAAGTCCCACAACAACCGTGGGCAGCGCCAGCAGCGTATTCAGCATTGTGATGATGAGCTCCCGCCCCCGGAAGCGTCTGAGCGCAACAAGGAACGCGAGCGGAAGCCCGAGCGCGGAGGCGATCACCGTGGCCGTGCCCGCGGTCCATACCGATACGGCGACGGCTTCGAGCACGCGAGCGTCGCCGCGGACTATCAGCGTCAGCGCGCGTCGGAGGCCGTCGATCAGTATGGATTCGTTCATGGGTCTTTCTTACCTGGCGTCGGGATAGAACAGCTGCTCACCGTTTCGCTTGTAGCCGGCGATGAGGGCCTGTGCCTCCTTCCCGGTGAGCCATTCGATGAACGTTTTGACCGCGTCGTACTTCACGTGGGGGTGCTTCTCCGGGTTCACCGCGATCACCCCGTAGGGGTTGAAGAGCTTCGGGTCGCCCTCCACCAGTACCGGAAGGTCGATCTTGTCCCTGTACGCCAGGTAGGTGCCGCGGTCGGACATCACGTAGGCGCGCTTCTCGTTCGCCATGGTAAGGCACGCGCCCATGCCCTGCCCCGCGGCCAGATACCACGACCCGGACGGCTCGATACCGGCGGCTTTCCAGAGGGACTTCTCCTTCTTGTGCGTGCCGGAATCGTCGCCGCGCGAGACGAAGTCCTTCTTCGCTCCCGCGATCTTTGTCAGCGCGGCCGACGCGTCTTTTCCGCCGCCGACGCCGGCGGGGTCTTCCTTGGGGCCGAGGATCACGAAGTCGTTGTGCATCACGTCGCGCCGATTCACGCCGAAGCCGTCCGCGACGAACTTGTCCTCCGCGGCGCGTGCGTGGACCAGGATGACGTCAACGTCGCCGTTCTCGCCGTGCTTGATCGCCTTGCCGGTGCCGACCGGGATGATCTGCAGCTCGATGCCGTGCGCCTTCATCAGCGCGGGCTTGAGGACGTCGAGCAGGCCGGAGTTATCCGTGCTGGTCGTCGTCGCCAGCTTGATCGAGACGACCTCCTTCTTCGCCTCCCCGCCGCCGCAGCCCGCCAGTACCGCCGCCGTTATCGAAATCACCCCCGCGCACACCCACGCCAATGCACTCTTTATCGCCATGCCGAATGCTCCTTTCTCGATGATGATTGCGCCGTTCAAACCGCTATTCCGGCGAGAATATAGCGGTGCCCGGTCGATATGTCAAGCGCTGCAACACGGTCGGGAGAAAAAATCGAGCGCGGTGTCTACGTATCCTCGAATACCGGCAGGATCAGGATGAAGGTCACGATATGCCCCGCGGGGGTGGTCTTGCAGGAGAATCTCAGGTCTCCGCCGCCTTCTCGGGCCATCTTTCTCAGCAGGTAGAGACCGATCCCGCCGGGCCTGTCGGCGGATTCGTGGCCGGAGAGCCGTCCGACGAACATGAGCTGATTCGGATTCTTCCTGAGGGACGCATCGAGCTCTTCAGGAACGGCCGCTTTGCGTGCCAGGCCGTTCTTGACCCGATCGGCGACCTCGGCTTCCGAATTGCACACCCACAGGCCGCCGTCGTCCTCCTGGGCCACGCGGTTCTCGCGGGCGGCGGCGATGAGCTTGTTTTTCAGCGGCGCGAGATTGATCGGCGGGCTCTCGTTCGTGACCTCGATGATCAGCTTGCCGTCATCGAGGGACACCCGGCACTCCGCCAGCGGGGTCCCCGGCGGGGCGGTCCCGTACGTGACCGCGTTTTCGAACAGCTCCCGGATGTGCACCAGACTTCCCTTGCGCACCCCCATCGGCTTTCTCCCCGAGATTCCCCTCTTGGGGATCGTGAAATCGATCCTGTTGCCGTACTTGTTCTGGGATTCCAGAATGACGGCCAGTATGTCAACCGAATGTGTCTTGCGCGCTTCAGGCACCTGCAGAGTCCTCTTCTTGGGATCGCGGCGGAATGCCGACCCTCCATGATATCGTGCGAGCGGTTCGGGGGCAAGGTTCCGTAGAGGATCGGGGACACGAAGGGATCATGTCCCCGGTCTTTTCTACTTATCGAGGATCTTCATCACCAGCTCGTCCGAGTTGGCGCGCAGCTCCGGCACGTACATGCCGTAGACCACCGACGGCAGGGCGTGGAACACGCCCGGCACCTCCGCCCGCAGCCGGTAGCGGAGCAGGTGGTCCCCCTGCTCTATCGAGTTCAGGAAGAACACCACCTTCTCGTCCCGCAGCTCCATGTAGGTATAGAAGCCCTCCTGCCGCGTGCCGCCGCTCCGGACCTCGGTCGCCTCGCAGCCGGCCGGCTTCATGTCCTCGAAGCACAGGTACGTGTAGTTGTTGTCGCTCGTGATCTTCAGCTCCACCTGTATCACGTCGCCGCTTTCCACCTGGTCGCCGGACTTGATCTCGACGCGCTTGTAGCGGAGCCGCTTCTCCTTCAGCTTCTGGCCCTCCGCGCCCTCCACCTCCACCTCGTACGGGATCTGGACCAGCTTGCGGTACGCCCGCTCCACCTTCAGCTGCAGCCCGGCCGCCTTGATGTCCTCCTCCCTGGTGAAGTACGACAGGTACGTGGAATAGTAGAGGGCTCCCTTGCCCTCCTTGGTGATCTTCAGCGTGTGCTTCCCCCCGGTGAGCGCGACGCCGTCCATGACGAAGCGGTTGTCGTAGGTGAAGAAGTTGTCGGCGGATATCTTCACCGTCTTCACGGTCGCGCCGTTGTCGAAATCGAGCGTCAGCGTATAGTCCGGCTTGCCCTCGCCGGAGGCGGCGACGAAATCGCTCATCGCCGCGATGCACATCGCGGTGTCCCTCGTCGAACGCCAGTAGTAGCCGTTACGCCGGTTCTCCAGCAGCCACTTCACGACCTTCGGGGCGACGTCGCTCTTCGGCTCGAGCGTGATGAGCGCCCGGAGGCACCACGCGTTCGTCTCGACGTCGTTGTTGTACCAATACCACCAGCCGCCGCTCGGCGTGCGGAACCAGGCGATCCCGGTCTCCGCGTTCTCCTCCTTGTACTGCATGATATTCTGGAGCAGCAGCTTCGCGCGGGCGGTGTCGCCCAGATTGGCCATGGCCATGGAGAGGAGCGCCCTGCCGTAGAGCGTCAGCTTGTCACGGTCCTTGTGCAGCCGGTCGATCAGGTCCCCGGGACGCTCGTCCTTCTTGCCCGGCTTTATCGCCGCCTTCATCTTGGAGAGCGACAGCACGTACGCGGTGTAGGCGTGGGAGGCGTGCGGGCTCCAGTACTCCTCCCGCATCTCCCTCTCCTCCCAGTTCTTCAGGTACTGCATCCCGCGCCGGACGATGTTCTGATCCACGGCGACGTCGCAGCGCTGCGCGGTCGTCAGCGAGTAGAGCACGTAGCTCGTCATGTAGCCGCTCGAGTCTCCCTGCTTCCACCAGCCCCAGCCGCCGTCGCCGTGCTGCATGTCGGTGATACGGGACAGACCCTTCTTTATGATTCCCTGCATCTCCTCGGTGTCGAATACCGGGTTGTGGGCGTAGCTCCAGTACTTGATGTTCTCGCCCTTCTCGATGCGGCGGACCTCGTCGAGCCGTCCGCGTATGTTCTTCACGTCCTCCAGTTTGATGCCCATGTTCTGGAGTGTCTTGAGCGTCAGCACCGCCGGAACGAACCGGCTCATCGTCTGCTCGGTGCATCCGTACGGATAGTCCAGGCAGTAGGGGAGGGCGTCCAGCATCGCGCCGGCCAGGCTGGGGGCGAACTGCACCTCGAGCCGGGAAAGCTCCGGGCGCCGCTTGTCCGGCACCGTGATTTCGACGATGCGCTCCGCTTTCTCCTCGTCCGGTCTGATGGAGCCGGTGGAGGCGACCTGCTTCGTGATGCCGTGCACCAGGACCGGGAACGACATCTTCATTGCGTCCGACTCCTCGTCGGTGAGCGCCTTCACCGTGATGGCCGCCAGGCCCTCCTTCACCACCTTCACCCGCCAATCCACTCTTTTTTCGCCGTCCGCGGGCACTTTGACGTCCACCGTTTCCGGAGTGTTCTGCATCAGCTCCAGAAGCCCCGCCGGCACCTCGAGAGAGACCCGCGCCGTCTTCTCCTTCGACAGGTAGTTGTGCACGTTCGCGCTTATCACCACCTCGTCGTACTCCATGAAGAAACGCGGCGCCTGCAGCCGCACCAGCAGGTTCTTGGTCGTCACCGCTTCCGTGGCGGCGTGGCCGACCTTCGTCTCCGCCGTCATCGCCCAGGAGTTGATCTTCCAGGTGGTCAGGTTCTCCGGCATGTCCACCTCGGCCGACGCGACGCCGTCCTCGTCGGTGGTGAGCGTCGTCAGCCATACCGCGGTGTCCGCGAACTTCTGCCTGACTTCCGCCGCGGCGAACGCCGGCTCGGCGGCGCCGCCGTTCTTGTCCGCTCTGTCCGCGGCCACTTCCGACTTCGCCTTCTCCTCCCCCGGCGCGGCCGCCTTGGCCGCGGGAGCGGGTGCGCCCGACGCGTCGGCAAGCCCTTCCTCCGCCTCCCTCATCCCGCCGCCTTTGGCCCTCGATCTTCTCAGCCCGTCGACGCCTCCTTCGGTGCCGTACTGTCCCTTCAGGTTGCCGAGCTCATCATCGGTTACCGTCCGCCAGTCCCGGACTCCCGGGCTCCATATCCCCCACCAGGCGGGCGGGACCGAATGGATGTACTGGAACGGCCTCATGACGAAGCCGGCCGCGCTGAACTGCTCGACGAGGTTCGTCGTCATCGTCAGGCCGTGGTACCGCAGGTTGCCGTGGAAGAACGTTTTGATGTCCGGGGTGTACTCCGGCTGTATGTACAGCACCGATTTGTCGAACGCGCTCAGGCACACCTGGGCCTTCGCGGGCTTTCCCTCCAGCGTCTTCGCCGTCACGACCACGTTCGCCTTGTCTCCCGGGCCGTATTCGGCCCTGTCGGTCTTGACGGTGACGTCCACGATGCCTTCCTCGGGCGGCACGCAGATCCGCTTGGCCTGCTGATGCACGCGCGCGTCGGCCACCGTGGTCGCCTCGACGAAGAAATTGGGGCCGTGCGTCTTCTTTATCGGGATGTCTATCACCTTCGTCTTGTCCGGCAGATGGAGCAGCTTCCAGGACAGCAGGTGGTTGCTGTCCACCTCGTCCGAGAATATCACGTAGCTGTTCGGGTGCTTCGTGTTGATCATCAGGTGGCACACCTCGCCGGGCTTGTACGTCCGCTTGTCGGTGATGAGCTCCAGATTGTTGAACCGGTACAGCTTCCCGTCGAAGTCCCGGCCGCAGACCCAGACGGTGCCGAAGCCCTTCACCTTTCCTCCCCATTCGTCCGGCGCCTCGAACGTGAATTTCAGCTGGTCGGAGCGCTCGTGGCGCATGCGGAACGTGAGTATGCCCCGCTCGTCCGTCTTCGCCTTCCACGTCTTCAGCTGGGTCTCCTCTATCTTCGCGTTGTCGGGACCGCCGAAGACGATCCGCGACACGGTGACGATCCCCTCGGTCTCGACGGGTCTGTTCCCTGGGGTGAGGCACGTCACCGTTATCTCCATTTCCTCGCCGGGGCGGTAGTACCCGCGGTCCGAGTTGATGAACGCGTAGTACGCCTGACGGGTGACCTTTACCGCGCCCTCGCCGGTGATCACCCGGCGGCTCGCGTCCCGGACCTCCGCCTGTATCACGTAGCGATGATCCAGGTCGCCGTGGTCGCGCAGCGCGGCCGACGTGTCGATTTCCACCTCGATGGTGCTGTCCTCGCCGATTCGTCCCTCCCCCTGCTTCACCAGTTCCCGCACCGGGTTGGGCGCGGGATATCCGTACCATCCCCACCACCAGACCGGAGCGACCCTGCAGCAGCGGACGCGCTCCCACCACGGAAACCAGTCGTAGTCGTACCAGCACAGGCCGTAGCCGGAGCCGTACAACCAGTCCCAGATACCCAGCGGATAGTACGCGTGCCGGTACTCCTCGCGGAATACCTTGTAGCTCACCGTCGCGTCCGTGACCGGCGCGCCGAAGTAGTAGGCCGCCTTGACCTTCGCCGTCACCTTGTCGCCCAGCTTCATGTGGTCTCTGCCCGGCTCGACGGATACCTCGAACTCCGGCTTCTTGTACTCCTCGATGCGGAAGTTCTGCCCGCCCGCGTAATTGCGGCCCTCGACGTAGATCCGGTACACGCCGAGCGGCGGCTCCTCGCCCAGCGTCAGCTTCCCGTCGATCCCGCCGAACTGGTCCGCCTGGGAGCTCTCGCTGAGCACCTTGTTGCCCTTCGGGTCGTAGACGGTGACGCTTACCTTCCTGCCCGCCGTGTTCTCGAGGACGCCCTCCTTCATCCGGCGGAGCCACACCTTGTAGCGCACCGTCTGGAGCGGCCGGTACACCGGCCGGTCGGTTATCACGTAGGCGAACAGCCCCTCCCGCATCCGGGACGGGTGGTACCGGTGCCAGTAGCTCATGCCGCTCCACGCGATCCTGCCGTCATCCGTGGTGACGAGGAGATGGATCTGAGAGCTGCGGTCGTCCGGGCGCTTGAATAGCGCCATCCCGGCGTCGTCCGTGGCGATGTCCGTCATCTCCGAATGATAGGTGGACTTCCGGGTCTTCTGGTCCCATTGATGCCAGGTCTCGAGGATGCCGACGTTCGCCTTGTGGACCGGTGCGCCGGAGCGGGCGTCGGCGATGAAATACAGGTTCCCTTCGGAGGCTTTCTTCTCGACGATCGCCAGATCGGTCAGCACTACGATCGCCCGGCTGTCGCCGAGACGGAACATCTCACGTCCCTTCTTGCCGGCGTCCGCCTTCGGCGGCTCGTTCAGGTACGCGTAGACCAGATAGGCTCCGCGCTTGTCGAGCGGCGTCTGCAGTGTCGCCTGCGCGTACCGGTGGGTCTTGTCGTCCTTCACCTCGTCGGACCAGCGGACGAGCTCCGCGCCGGTATGTTTCGCGGCCAGCTCCCGGATCCACCGGTCGGAATTCCGGTCGTGCCCGGGGTCCATGAAGTACTGGTGCCAGCTCCGCAGCGCCCAGTAGTGCGAGCCCTTCTGGTCCGTCGCTCTGGCTCTCAGCTCCTTAAGGAACGGCTCGAGGTCGACCGGCCGGGCGACGAACCAGACCTTCTCCGTGTTGCGATAGCTTATCTGTGTCTTGGCCG
>Ga0315555_1002970_pt1 | contig 11792 bp, 9 predicted proteins | sample SalMarSW160380MG_FD_202113 | JGI IMG/M metagenome (GOLD analysis project Ga0315555, IMG submission 202113) | Salt marsh sediment microbial communities from the Plum Island Ecosystem LTER, Massachusetts, United States - Salt Marsh Sediment SW1603-80 ...
GTTTCGATGGGAGGACTGAAAGACAAAACTGAATCTTTCACTATTGAGAAGATGACGCCTAAACAGTCTGAACTTTTCCTGAAGTGTTGGGAGCACAACATAAATTGGGGGCAGAGCCTTCTTCAAGAATATTTTCTCACAAAAAGTGGAGTTAAAGGATATGGGCTAAGATTCCTGTTTTCCTATAGTTTCAAGCAAGCCAAGAAACTGATCCGCCAATGCAAGGAAGATTACGATTACGATTTGGCAGCTATGATACGAGACGAGAGAGGCGGAAAGATAAGGGTGGGTCCAGCGCCCATACGCTTCATCTACCGATACCTACGGCAAAGCAAATAAGTTTGGCATCAAAAACGATGGATATGCTTCTACCAGAATTTGCGTTTTAGAGATTTCTTTTCAGCTTCTGTGATTAGCTCGAAGAAGTGGTTTGAAAGCGCATTCTCTTTTTTTAGGATTTCTTCTGCGTCAGGAATTTGCATGTTTCGTCCGGAGAGAGACACCGCAGCGGGTTTGCCGTATTTGGAAATGAGCCTAGCCGTTTTTACTGCCTGTCGGTTAATTTTAGTCTCGCTTTTCGTCAACTTTTCTCCTCTTTTATCCACCAAAGACTGAACGCCATCTTCGTCCCTTCTAAGCACGCCTAAAGCGGGAGAGCCACATTTGGGGCAGACAGGCTTCTCCGGCAGATCGTTAATGCGAATCATTTCCAGATATTCCCAGCATTTGGTGCAGACAAATGTTCGAACCTCGTTAAGGAGACGCGCCCTAGCAGACTCCACCAGAATAAGCTTCATGCGTTCAGGCGGAATCAAATCAGTTTTCATGCTGACTTTTTCTATTCCAACCCGCGCAACCGGAGAGGCATCTCCAAAAGTCTCCAGCTTCCGGATTTCAATCTCGCCTTCCCGAATAACAGCCAAAACACTGATTGCCTGGTCTAAATCCAAGTCTTTCCTGAAAATCTCCTTCAGAGCCTCATCGTAGATGGCTGTGCCCTCGAAACTCTCCATCAGCTTACGGAGGCTCACCCTGCTTAAGTCAACCCATTTTTGTATGGCGCCGAATCTTCGAGCCACATGGAACATGCGCCTCTTGAAGAGCCCAGTTTTGACGGTGGAACGGACCATTATGTCTCGGATTTCCAGTTCACTCATCATTTTCATTGAATCAAACAATGCTATTATGCGGTCGGCGTTGACGGCGCCCATTGTGTTAACGAAAATGCGGTACGGGTCATGCTGAACCACAACGCTGTATCCGGTCTGATCAGACAAAAAGTGACCCATCAACTGAGCCAAAGCTCTGTTTGTGAGAGACCCAAAGTTGGCTTGCAGTATCACAAAGTCTTCCCAGTCCTCGACCAGAATCCGCTTATCCGTGGGGACAGGATAGCCTTTCCGGACCTGCTCAACAGTCTCACGAATCGCCCTAGCAACAGTTTCTGAGTCAGCGGGGTATTTCCCAGCCAATTCTGCGGCAATCTCAACAGCCTCTTTTCCGTTTTTGATCCCTTCTTCTACGAAGCCTCTGATTTGACCGACCTCTTGAGCCACTTCGAAGGGAACAGGTATCTCCTCTCCGATCCAGCTTGGAATGGCTCCGGTTGGGTCCTCAGTCTGCTTCACGAAAATTTGGTCGCCAGAAACACTCACAATCTGCCAGGGTCTACCCTGAATGATGAACTTCACGCTGGGTTTACCGTACTCGGCGACGAAGGCTTCATCCAGCACACCCACAGCAGAGTCCTGCCCCTCGTCAATAACCAGAAACTTCTTTTCTGCAGGAATCATGGACAGGTTGTCGAAGTAGTATTCGTAGAGAGGCTTTGTTTTGCGGGGCTTAATGACCAGCTTGTCTTCTTCGGAAACCCATGCAAACCTTGGAAAACGGCGATGCATATAATCCAGAACGTTCGCGATGTCTTTCACTGTAAGGTCAGCATACGGAAAAGCTTTCGCGCAGAGGTCATGAATTTCATTGAAGCTCCACTGTTTCTGTTTCATCAGGAGACCGGCAATCTGGTGAGCAAGAACATCGTAAGGCTTCGGGGGAACCTGCAGAGGCTCCAATTCTTCGTTTATGGTTCTGCGAGCAATAGCCATAGCCTCTAAGGTGTCGTCTGAATCCATGGTGATTATAACGCCCTTTGGAATGCGTCCGACCCTGTGCCCGCTTCTGCCAATCCGCTGAATGAGGCGCGTAACCTGCCTGGGACTCATGTACTGGATCACCATGTCAATGCGCCCCACATCTATGCCCAGCTCCAGAGAAGAGGTTGCGACTAGACCCTTCAATTTGCCGTTCTTCAGTCCCCGTTCCGCAGCTATTCTAGAGGGTTTAGCCAAGGAGCCGTGATGAATGGAAACAGGAAAGTTTACGTCCCAAACCTTGAATCGGCTGGCTAAAACCTCTGAGATGGAGCGGGTGTTCGTGAAGAGGAGAACTGATCTGTGGTCTTCGATGTATCTGCGAATAACGCGGAGGCGAGCGGCAACCTCAGGATGAGTAAACAATGTTGCAGCTAATTCGTAGTCTTCCTGGGTGGGTTCAGGAAAAAGTATCTTCAGATTCATTAGCCGCGCTAGGGTAACCGTCACGATTTCGACTTCACGTTCGGACCCGACTAGAAACTGGGCAACCTTTTGTGGACTGCCTATCGTGGCTGATAAGCCGATGCGCTGAAAGTCCCTGCCTGTTACCCATCGGAGTCTCTCAAGCGCCAGAGACAGTTGGCTTCCCCTCTTGCTGTCCGCCATCTCATGAACTTCATCCACTATCACCCATCTGACCGCACTGAGATGCTGCCGCATCAGTCTTCCCGGCAGGATGGCTTGCAAGGTTTCGGGGGTGGTGATCAGCATGTCTGGAGGGCTTCTAGCCTGTCTAGTTCTCTCCTTGGTGTCGGTGTCACCGTGCCTAACAGCCAGTTTGATATCAAGGTTGTTGCACCACCATTCCAGACGCTCAAGCATGTCCCGATTCAATGCCTTGAGGGGCGTCACATAAAGGATTTTGATTCCCCGGCGTCTTTCAGGGGTCCTGAGAAGCATGTCGAGAACCGGAAGAACAGCTGATTCAGTCTTTCCAGTGGCGGTTGGAGATATTAGGAGAACGTTTTTTCCCTCAAGAATCTTTGGGATAGCTTTTTCTTGGGTTTCAGTGGGTGCTTTGAAGCCTTTCTCCTCAACCAACCTGCGGATAGGTTTAACGAACCCTTCGAAAACGTTTCTGGGTCTCTCTGGCAAAGTCCATATGCACCAAAGCTGAAAAAGTAAAGCAAAGCCATTGTAAAAAGCATTTTGGACCATAAACTGACGTTTCAGATTAAAAAAGCGGCTCTTCAGGTGCTTATCACGTTCTTCATGGGTAAGAATGGAAGGCAAATCTTTTATTCATCATAAGCAAACCATGAATGCGACTGTTAATGGAGGAAAAGATGAATGGCTAAATGTAAAAACTGTGGAGCCGAAGTTGCCAAACCTAGAAAAAGCTGGAAAATGGCTGGTCGCCCAGATAAGTCAGGAAAGAGAACCCAATTAACAATAGGACTTTTCGATTGCCCCAGCTGCAACAAATCCTTCAAAGTTGTCTTAAACAAGCAAAAGATCTGATGCTCCGACCTCATCTAGGTCTGTGTGTCCTTGGGTGCAAGGAAACTTCAGGTTGATAGCTGACAATCGCCTAAAGGTAGAGGAATCCAAACAATAGACGAACTCTGAGGTCCACAATATCCTCCTTTTTTATTTTTTTTAGCGTTAGGTTTTTATGGCTTGGAATGAAGAAGAAACCTAAAAAAATTAAGCTTACCGGAGCCACGAGCCAGTATGAAGTTGCCAGAAGTACTTAAGCGAGATTACGTGCAGACCGTCATAATGATACTTGTCATGATACTTGCTGTCTTAATTTTCTGGTACGGTTTAAGATTCGCCTTCAGAACAGACTATCCCATCTTAGCTGTCGCTTCGGGAAGCATGGAGCCCGTATTGTATGCGGGAGACCTTATATTTGTTGAGGGAGTGCAGGATTTCGCTGATATTCACGTCGCACCTAAAGACGCTGACTCTCCCGGCGACATACTCGTGTATCAAGGAACAACAGATTTGATTGTGCATAGGGCAATTGACAAAAGAGTTGTAGATGGAAGAATTATTTTCATAATACACGGCGATGCTAACAAAGAGGGAGCTAATGAGCAAGTTGATGAAGGAAAAATTGTTGGCAGATATATAGGGTTCAAGGTGCCGTGGTTGGGCAACATTGCCCTGTTTTTTGACCCTCTTGAAAGGAAAATAGCCTTCGTCGGCTTATGGATAGTACTTCTGATAATCATAGAAGTGGCTCCTTTGGCGAGAGAGAAATTCAAGCGCGGCGACGATGAAGCAAGCCTTTATAAATAACTGAAACAAATTGATGATGCTTTATAAGGAGGGGCTTGAGATACCCGAGGTTGTAGCTTCTATCCGAATAGAGAATGTTGTGGCGTCTGCAACGTTAAATCAGAAGATTGACTTGAACGCTGTTGTCAAGGGGTATCCGGGAGTTGAGTATCGTCCGGAACAGTTTCCGGGATTGGTTTTCAGATTAAAGAGACCTAAGACAGCTACTTTAATATTCAATTCTGGGAAGATGGTTTGCACTGGGGCGAAGTCAGAGAAAGAGTCAAAGAGAGCAGTCATGAAAGTCATCAGGGAACTGAAGAAGAGTGGAATAATTATCATCGGGAAACCTGAGTTGAAGATACAGAACATTGTTGCTTCAGCGAATTTGGCTGGCTTGATAGACCTTGAACGGTCTGCATACTCTCTGGGTAGAACCATGTATGAGCCTGAACAGTTTCCGGGCCTCATCTACAGAATGGATGTGCCAAAAGTTGTGATTCTTCTCTTCGCAAGCGGAAAACTGGTTTGCACAGGAGCCAAGCAAGAAGAAGACGTTTACGAAGCAGTAACAAAACTTCATGAAACACTCGAACTCGAAGACCTCATATACTACGAATAGGCAGGATCAGGTTCAACCCTCAACCGTCTTTATTTTTTTGAAGTTATTCATTACAGGTAGTTCAAGTAGAATAGAGCAGAGACTTTAACTTATGGAGCATATGTGATTGTTTTTCCGCATTTTGGGCAGTGAACGTGGCGGAAAGATTGCTGGGAGTCCCATCCCGAGATTACGGCTTCTTCTTTAGGTAGCATGTATCCACAGTTCGGGCAACGATAAAACTTTGAGTGCGTGAAAAACCGCTTTAACCTCTTCAGTATTCCCACTGCTGTATCCCTTATGAAGGGTCAATGGCATCCTCCTTTTATGAACAATGAAAACTCGATAAATATTCCAGATTAAGATAGCTAATCTACACTACAGAAACAGAAGCCCATGCCGTACGCTTATTTTCTTTTTATTCGTTTCAGGATTGTCTTCAACTGGTCTTCGGTTATAGCGTCCATGTCATGCAGTTTGCTGGCAAGTTCACTCGTTGTGAACAGATAATGAAGCTTGATACCGTTCTTAGCCAAATTAGCTTCTCCATTCTCCTCTCTATCCAGAAGAACAACAGCGTCAGTTACTATACCCCCCTCTGCCCTGACAGCTTCAGCGGCTTGCACGATAGACCCGCCTTTGGTTATGAGATCATCCATCAACAAGACGCGGTCGCCCGGCAAAAGAATTCCCTCCACCCACCTCCCCCTCCCGTGCTCTCGTTCGGTTGAGCGAACATAAAGGAACGGCTTTTTGAGGTGATACGCAGTGATGGATGCGAAGGATATGCCTGCGGTGGGGATGCCTGCGATTCGGTCAAAGCCGTCGGCTCCGACATCGCTTTTTATCAGTGCAATGTAGAGGTCGCAGATTCTTTTAAAGGCGTCAGGGAAGCTTGGAACAACTCTTAGGTCTATGTAGTAGGGACTCACCTCGCCGCTGGTGAGCTTGAAAGTTCCAAATTTCAAAGCGCCAATCCTGTTTAGAATTCTGCCCAGCTCAGCCTTCATTTCTTCCTTTTCCATGTCCTCGCCTCCTTCCTGATGAAGTTATACAGTGTAGGTTTTAAAGAGGTTGTGTAGATTTCTCCGTTACTTTTAAATGAAGTGTTAAGAAAACCTTCTAGTCAATCAGAAGTGTCTTCTATGGTTGATGCGTGGCTTCCCTACGGGAAAACTGAAGTTTGTGCAAGGATACCCACTCGAAATTTTCTGGGTTCTATAGAGCCTAAAGAGAAGTTGGGAGTTGCAGATCCGAGAGCTGAAATTGAGAGAGCATTAAGCCAGCCGATCGGAACAACAAGATTAAGGGAAATAGCAAAGGCGGGTGACAAAGTAGCCATAGTCGTTGACGACGCAACTCGGGCAACTCCAAGTTACCTGATGATTCTTCCCTTACTCGATGAACTTAACCAAGCTGGGGTAAAAGACGAAGACGTTACAGTAATCTTTGGCTGCGGCTCTCATCGCCCCGTAAACCCAGAAGAGAAAGAAAAGCTCATAGGAAAAGAGGCACTGGAAAGAGTCAAAGCCATAAACCATGACTACGAGGCGGAAGATCAGGTTTTTCTAGGCAAAACTACCCATGGAACCAAAGTCTCCGTTAACAGGGTCTTCGCCGAAGCTGATGTGAAAATTTTGGCGGGAGACATAAACCTGCACTATTACGCGGGCTACGGAGGCGGAAGAAAAGGAGTACTTCCCGCAGTTTCAAGCGCCGAAACGATTCAGAACAATCACGCATTGCTGTTGCATCCTAAAGCTACGACAGGCGTTCTGAATGAGAATCCTGTGCACGAAGACATGATGGAAGCGGCTAAACTCGCCAAGGTCAACTTCATCTTGAACATCGTAACAAACAGCAAAAAAGAGCTGGTTAAAGCCTTCGCTGGAGACTTGGAGCAGGCTTTTCTTGAGGGAACAAAACTTGTAGACGAAATGTACAAAGTTCCCATCGAGAAGAGGGCAAACATAGTTGTAGTTAGCGCTGGCGGGCACCCTCACGACATTAACTTCTATCAAGCCTCCAAAGGAATACACAATGCCTTAGAAGCCGTGAAAAGAAGAGGCGTCATCGTTCTGGCGGCAGAGTGCCCTGAAGGACACGGAAACGAAGCCTTCTGCGAATGGATGGAAAAGTTCACCGACCTGAAACGGATAGAGAAGGAGATAAGAAGACGTTTCGTGCTAGGAGGACATAAAGCCTACTACCTAACCAAAGCACTGCAAAAAGCCACTATTATCTTGGTGTCGGTTATGCCTGAATGCTACGCAGTGAACACCTTCAAAATGAGAACAGCAAACGCCATGAACGACGCCCTGCGAGACGCCTTCGAAATAACAGGCAAAAACGCCAAAGTTTACGTCATGCCTTATGGCAGCACTACCTTACCTGAATACACAACTACAGAACAAAACGTTCAATGAGGCAACTTTATAGGTTTCTGAATTTTGCGGTTACTTCTGCTATTTCTTCAAACTTTGTTAGAACCTTCTCGATTTTTTCGCCCATTCGGTAGGTATCCTTGTCGAGCCTTGCTTCAGGGTTCAGTTCCTTCAGTACATTGGATTTGTTGAAATCTGGGTTTTTGTGCGCATAAGGCCATAGTCTGAAGGAGCCGCCTGTAATTTCATCTATCAAGTAAACGGTTCCTTCTATGATGCCATACTCAAGCTTCATGTCAACCAGCTGGATGTCAAAATGTGCAAAAGCTCTTTCGAGATGAAGAAAGACTTCGGCATTCATCCTACGCATTTCAGCGTATTCGGTGCCTCCCTTTGCCTTGACAATATAGTCGACGTACTTGTCATCCAGCATTGGATCATGAAGAGGATCATCCTTGTAATGAAACTGGGTGATCACAGGATCAAATCTTGTTCCCTCGGATATCTTTCCCCACTTTAGTATGGAGCCTGCGGCGATTCTTCGGGACACAACTTCAAGGTTTATCTTCCGATCAAGTTTCTTCACGAGAACAACTTTTTCATGAGGGCAAGAAATGTAGTGTGTTCGAACGCCTTTACGGTTTAGTAATTCAAAGATGTCCTTGTTGGTTTTCCAGTCGACCAAGGCTTTGCCTTTGATGATGTCATGTTTCACTCCGTCTCCCGCGGTTATGTCGTCCTTAAAGACCATGTAAGCGGTCTTCGGGTCCTCTGGGTTCTCATAGATTATCTTGGTTTTGCCTTCTGCAACTTTTTTCAGGGAACTTAAATCGACTGGCATGAGGTTTACTCTCAAGTTTCTGGTATGTGAAACAGGTTATATAAATTGTCTAACTTCTAAAATGCAGCCAGAACAACTGAAAGTTCTGTTTCCGCTACCAAATGGTTAATGTTCACCAAAAAGTTGGAAAGGAGGAAAACTGCCTCTTGAGGGCAGTTGGATTAGTTTTGGGTCTTCAGGCAGTCACTGATTGTTGCCGTTTAGACGCATTTGACGCAGCCGCTCATAATGCCTCTGCACCACATGGGTAGAGGTCTTTTGGGTTTCTCGGTTTCTGTTTCCGGTTTCTTTTCAGTTTCAGCCAAGGTTTGGCTACTGTAATGATGTTCCTGCATTTCCGTTCACCGAAGTAGTCTAGTGTAACGGGGCGGGTTATTCTTTAAGGTTGAAAAAAGCGAGTTTAGAATTTTTGGTCACATTAACTGTTACTTAAACTTATATACAATAAAGGAGAAATATAGCATGTAGAACTTAGTTACAGTGAATGTTACTTTTATCCATAGTAAATGAAACATATGTAACGAAATGAAAAAGGAGGATGATATAGGGTGGGCACCAAAGATGTGCGAGAAGGTATTCCGCTGCCGTTGTTGACAGAAAAATGGTTCAGTCAACGTTTTCCCGAGATGGAAAGAGTTCGAATTTTTGATGGGTTAGGTGAAGAATGGAAAAGGCGGAAACTTAATTCCGTTATAGTGGTTGCGTTCCATGCGGACTTGGAAGTGGCGCAGCTTAAACATTTTCTCCCTCTCTTTCTCGTTGAGGAGCTCATAGAAAGTGGCTATTCAATAAATCCAGTTGTGTATATTGGAGCTTTACGGGATATTGGCAGAGGCTATCACCGGGGGGACATCAGAGAGCGGGTTGCAGAGGCACACAAATTTTTCCAAGGAGTCTTTGCTCCAAGCGCAAAAGCAGTGATTATCGAAGACCGTGTGGAAATCCAGAGAGACGTGTACAGCATCTTAAGAATTCTTGATTTCGAAAAGAGCCTCCAGAATATCCTCAGCCAGATAAACACGCGAGAGAAGCTTCTTGAAGCAACGACAGTTAAGCTCAAAGAAAAGACGTATAATCTCACACAATACGAAAAAGAGCTTCTTGAGATTTACCTATTTGACAGAGACAAACTGGGAACAGAAATCAAGACGTACCCGTATGTCAGCTGGGGTTTAGAGAGCCTTGGGTATTTAGGAGCATCATACAATATTTTTGACAAATCGAATGCGGGACTCTCCATCCTCAAAAAGTTGATCTGCGCAGACCACGGTATCGAATATCCCGCAACTATTGTTTTACCGGACCCAGTTACGGTCTCAGGAAAGCCCATGAGATACTTGCAATCACGAGACCTGAACCCAGATGAGACATTGTTCATAAGTGATTCGTATAGAGAGGTTAGCCGCAAAATTTACGAACAGGAAAAAGTTTCCCCAAAATTCCTCGATTATCTTGTAAGGAACATCATTCAGCCATTTGCTCCAGCAACCAGAAAGAAGTGTGAGGAACCATGCTGCACAGAAGTTGTAACGAAAAAACATTTGGAAGATGAGACGGCTTCCCGTGAGTTGAAGCGTCTTTGTTTGAGATGCTACTGGGACTTCATGAAGTCGTATTATGAGGCTATGGAAACGATTCTTGGAACTCACGAGAGCCTGTTTGTTCCAGAGGAATTAACTGAGAAAACATTGGATGCTTTAGGCTCGAAACGGAATAGACAGATACTCATTGAATTGGCGTCCCATTATCAAAAGCATGCTTCGCCGATGACAGTGAATGAACTGTTTGAAAAGATGGTGTTAAAGAAAGGGGCTAAGAAGGGGCTTTGGAGAAATCTGGAGATCCTTGTAAGGTGCGGCTTGGTGGATCGGTTTCTGGAAGGAAGGAAACTCCACAAATACAGCATATACGGGAACAAAACCACGATCAGAATACGATTGCCTCTTAATGAGATGCGACAACGAGAACGACAGAAAAAATAAACTTTTGATGATGTCGCAGGGATCTGAACCAGGGACAAACGAGATGTGTCACGCTTCCTTTTTGTGTGCATGAGTTAGTTGTTATAACTTCAGGCTGCTTACGAACTAAGGCTAAGTTACATGAAAAAAGGAGAAAAGAGGTTTTATGCGCTTACTTTCCGAAAGGATTTTAATCTAGATGAAAAACAGAAGATTTAGCATGACCAACCAAACTGTGCTCGGAAAATTCTCTGGAACAGAAAGCGTATGCAAAACGTGTAAACACCTAGACAAAGTAGAGGGACGATTCTACTGTAAGCTGCTAGGTGCCTTCCTTGCAGAGCAAACGCTTTACCTTCCCTGTGACCTAAAAGAAACATGATTACTTCCGTGATGACACTGCAAAGCCTCTTAAAATAACCGATTTTGATTTAACCGCGGAGACTTGAACCTCCCAACAATAAATTTTTGAGGTTTTTAGATAAATTTAAGAAGGTTGCTGAAAGATGAATTTAAAGTTAAAAGAGGTTTTGAGTATGGAATTGAAGGGAAGTCAAACCGAGAAGAATCTGCTTAAATCATTTGCTGGTGAGTCACAAGCAATAAACAGATACACCTTTTTTGCTAGCGCTGCAAAGAAGGAAGGCTACGAACAGATCTCAGAAATATTTACTGAAACAGCAGGCAACGAAAAAGAACACGCTGAACTCTTTTTCAAACTTCTCCAAGGCGGAATGGTAGAAATCACAGCGTCTTACCCTGCAGGAGTAATCGGAACAACAGCAGAGAACCTGAAGGAAGCAGCAGAAGGAGAGAAAATGGAATGGGGAACATTATATCCCAATTTTGCTGACGTAGCGGAAAAAGAGGGTTTCCCAGCGATAGCCAACACGTTCAGCATGGTAGCAAAAGTAGAGAAGCAGCATGAGCAAAGATACCGGAAACTGCTGGCAAACGTTAAACAGGGTAAAGTCTTCAAGAAGGACAAAGTTATCAAGTGGAAGTGCAGAAACTGCGGTCACGTATATGAGGGCAGCGAAGCTCCTGAGAAATGCCCCGTTTGTGACCATGCAAGAAGCTACTTCGAAGTTTGGTGCGAAAACTACTGAAACAATCCACTGTAGGAGGTGTAAAGCGTGACTGAGAAAGGACAAGTATACCTTTGCGAGATATGCGGAAACAAAGTACAAGTGATAGAGGCAAGCTTCGGGACACTGGTTTGCTGTGGACAGCCTATGACCCTTGTGGAATGAAAACCGCACAAGGGAAAAAATCCACACAACCCTTTTTTCTTTTTTACCAAACGCCTATCTTACTCTTTTAGTTTAACCCAAAGGTCGAAAATCCATTCCGTATGCGGCTCTTCGTCTTTCCAGTTTAGATGCTCTTCAAAGCCACCGACCCAACCGTGAGCACCCTTCTTCCAACCCACATGCTCATACGGGCTCTCTTCAATCCATTTCCACAGTTTCGCCCAAGCTTCTCCCATAGTGTACAAGTTCTTGAACCTGAGAACCGCGTATAGTCCACCAGGTATCTCACTCGCCTCAAGGTCTCCATCAGGTTCGAAGTCACTTTCAGCAGTCAGATAGAATGCGTAACCATGAGGTTCAGGATTACCAGTTG
>Ga0315555_1002972_pt1 | contig 11785 bp, 11 predicted proteins | sample SalMarSW160380MG_FD_202113 | JGI IMG/M metagenome (GOLD analysis project Ga0315555, IMG submission 202113) | Salt marsh sediment microbial communities from the Plum Island Ecosystem LTER, Massachusetts, United States - Salt Marsh Sediment SW1603-80 ...
AAGATAAAAGGGATTCAGAGTGGTGGTAACTCCAATAACTTTCATTCCGGCGGATTTTCCACTCCGGATGCCAAGCGGCGCATTTTCAATGACAATACAGTCTTGTGGTTTCATTCCAAGATGGCTTCCTGCCTGAAGATAAGGGTGAGGACTCGGTTTGGTCTCTCTCACATCATCGCTGGTTACAATGGCATCAAAATATGAGGAAAGACCGAAATTTTCCAGTGTATCCATAACTCTTCTACGGTTTCCTCCCGTCACCACAGCCATTTTTAAATTTTTCTCCCGGGCCCAGTTCAACACATCAAGCAGATTAGGATAGAACCGTATCTTCTTTATTTTATCATAATATTTTTGCTTGTTTTCAATGATGTCCTGCGTTTCATCAATACTCAAATTATATTTTCTGGTGATTTCATGGGCCACCCCCTTAACACCCTGACCTTCCATCATGTACAATTCTTCGGGAGTCATATCTATCCCATATTTTTCAAGGGCTTTTCTCCAGCCGGCATAATGGTCCTCCATGCTTTGCACCAGGACACCATCGAAATCAAAAAGTAATGCTTTCATATTTCCCTTTTAAATCAACACTTGTTTAAGAAGGTTTTAAGTCCAAAACTGTCTTAAGTTCCGTCAGAATATATTTCCCCTCTTTAACCAATCGTTGCCTCTCCGTTTTGTATTCCATGGGTTCAGAGGGATTGCATTCAGAAAGACCTTTGCATAAAATCTATAATCGGTTATATTAAGCACAAAAGTAAATAAAAAGCAAGTATGAGTTCAATGAAAAATGAAGATAATAAGAATGCGGGAGTAACCTCTTCTCACATTAAATTTTGTGACATGCGCTGTGAATATGCCAGATTTCCGGAAAAGGATGATATTGATGGATCTCGATCCTGTCAGACATACCTGGCAATCTGGTGTACTCAATTGAATACCCATACAACCAAAAATGCCCCCTGCGCAGTCCGGTTCGGACTGCGGCGCCCCAAAACCGCATGGTAATATTACTATACACCTTTTACATATCTGTCGTATTCATCCTCCAGAATGCTTTTGGATTTTATGCGATGGATGGGAATATTTTTCTGTTGGCATTCGGACAAAAGTTTTTGAAAACTGTTTTGATCGCTCAGAATTTCAACCCGGAAGATTTCTCTGGTTTTTCTGCTTTCCCGAAAATGTATCCGTTTGAATTTTTCTATCAGCGGAATGATTGAAACCTCCGTATCCAGAATAAAAATGGAGTCCCTTTGTTCAGTGAAGGCAATATCCTTTATAAATTTTCCCTGATGAAAGATAAAAATGCGATTGCACAACTCTTCCACATCGGCCAGCTGATGTGATGCATAAAGCAATGTGTAAGATTTTAGTCCTTTCAGTAACTCCCGGAAGTCATTCTGACTGCTGGGATCCAGACCCGACATGGGTTCATCCAGTAACAGGATATCGGGAGAATGAATGAGGGCACTGGCTAAAAAGAGACGCTGTCTCATACCTTTGCTGAAACTTTCCAGCAGTTCATCCCGCTGAGATTCAAGCTTGGCCCATTTCAGGAGCTCAGATCTTTTTTTATTGACAATTATTTCGGAGATACCGGACATGCGTCCCGCATACATCAGAATCTCATCCGGGGTAAAGTTTGTCAATCCCTCCTGATGTTCGGAAACGAATCCCAGGTGTTTCTTGGCCTTTTCCGGATCAGATTGATCCAGGATGTTGATTGTACCGTGATCCGGATGTAAAAGATTAAGAATTAAGCGGAAAAGGGTTGTTTTTCCAGACCCGTTTGCACCGATCAGCCCTATTTTGTCACCCTGGTAAACTTCAAACGAGATGTCCTGCAGTGCCGGTGAATTCTGGTGCGGATATGTCTTTTCCAGATTTGAAATTTTTAGAGCGGGATACATCTGATTATTTACATACATTTTTCTATACAGTCTGATGAAGGTATTTTGTTTATATTTGATTCATTAAAATATATCTCTATATTATTTATACAAAAAGAAAATTAATAATCTATAAAATATCCAGGAGGGTTTTAAAGTGGTTGGGAAAATAATTATCCCCGAGAGTACAGAAGAAGTATTAAAACTGGCCCTTGAGATGGAAGAAGAAGGTTACCGGACTTATACCGAAGGTGCGAAAACCATAAAAAATTCTCTGGGAAAAAGAATGCTGGAACGACTGGCCCAGGACGAATTAAGTCATATGAACCGTATTCGTGAGGTTTACGAAGCCCTGGAAGGCAAGCGCAACTGGGACACAGTGACGATGCAGCCTTCGCTGGAGACTGTGACTTTTCAGAATATTTTTAACCGTTTAAGGGAAGATATTGACCAATCGGTGGAAGAGCTGGGTAGTCATGGTGTAGATGATAACGAAGTCATAGAAACCGGCATCAATCTGGAGAATTACTCGAAATTCTATTATACGGAGTCTGCCAAAAAGGTAAAGGACGCTCAAGTAAAAATTTTTTTGGAGATTCTTGCCGGGGAAGAACAGGCCCATTATGATGCCCTTCGGAAGGTGAACGGTTTTATGGCAGATCCGGCAAACTGGTTTGCCACCCAGGGTAAATTTTAGGTTTATACTTAGTCAATCACCGGATTTACCGGTCATGGCGCCAGCATACTCCAAAAAATACCGGCAGCAATAGCGGAACCGATAACACCCGCAACATTGGGAGCCATGGCATGCATTAAAAGGAAGTTGCTCGGATCCCCCCTCTGTCCGACGATTTGTACAACTCTTGCTGAATCTGGAACGGCAGATACTCCCGCTGCCCCGATCAGGGGATTTATCTTCTCATTTAAAAATACGTTCATTAATTTTGCGAATAGTACTCTACTGGCAGTGGCGATAGCGAAACTGAACGCCCCAAGAATAAAAATTCCGATGGATTTTGGTGTCAGAAAAGTTTGTGCTTGGGTGCTGGCACCGACGCATAGCCCAAGCAAAATAGTAACTATGTCTATTAAAGCTGTCCGCGCACTATTTGCTGACCGTTCCGTAACTCCGGATTCTTTTAATAAATTACCAAAAAACAGTAATCCCAATAATACAATAGAACCCGGTGCTATGAAAGCCGTGATGATGAAACTAACGATGGGAAATAATATTTTTTCCATTTTACTGACCTGGCGGGAGGGCTTCATACGAATCCGGCGCTCTCCTGAAGTGGTAAAAAGTTTCATTATGGGTGGCTAAATAAACGGTACCAGTGCCATATAGGAATATGCGGCAATGGCTATAGCCCCCATCAGACCGGGTGCCAGCTGGGATGACAGAAAGAGTGCTGTCGGCCCGCCCGCCCCTCCGATTATGCCGATTCAAGCTGCTTCATGCGGATCGAATCCCAGCATCAGGGCACCTAAAAATGTTAAGAAAATTCCCACTTGTGCCGCTGCTCCCAGCAGAACCAGCTTTGAATTGGAGAGAAGGGCGGAAAAATCAGTCATTGCTCCGATTCCGAGAAATATCAGTGGAGGATAGATGCCTTTTACCACTCCGTAGTAAAGAGAGTTTAAAACACTGCCTTGGTCATAAACATCCAGCGGCATACCTGCACCGTAAGGGATGTTTCCGATGATTATACCGAATCCTATTGGAATGAGAAGTAAAGGTTCATAATGTTTTTTTATGCCAAAATAAAGTAAAATAAAACCTGCCAACATCATTATGAGGTTTCCGGGAGTGACGTTGTAAAACCCGGTGCTGTGCAGGAAATTGAAAAATCTTACCATTACAGACTCTCCACCCGCAATCAGGGGGAATTTTCTAGAACAGCATTTCCTTCTTTTACAAATATTTTCTTGACAATTCCGGTCCGATCTGTTATAATCGCATTTTCCATTTTCATTGCTTCCATCTTCATAACCGTATCGCCGGGATTTACTTTCTGCCCGCTCCGGACTAAAATTTTTAAAATCATCCCTGGAAGAGGAGCTACAATTTCATTCGCCTGAACCGTTCCTGCCGGTCCTTCTTTAATTTTTTCCGCGACTTCCGCAGTAGCAGCAGGTTTCAAAGTTGGTTTTACCTCCAGAGGCTCAACATGCCTGGTAAATTTTCTTTCAATTCCTACCTCGTATTCTTCACCGTTTACCTCAAAAATTGCCGTATCGGTTTTGATTTTTTTTATGATGACCTTGTGGGAACGATCCTTAACGGTGATGATGTATTCTTGCATAACGACCTCTTTGAAAATTTAAGGTTGTCTCATTGTAGCCGGCCGTGAAACCACCACCCATGGTGACATTTCCTGTTCAATATGCCGCAAAGTGAGTATGGCCAGTTCTTCCTCTTTCAGTTCCAGGTATAATGCAACTCCAATGGCAGCCATAATCTCTTCAACCGGTATTTCTGACCTTTCTATTTCTGCAGTTAGATCAGCAGCTGTCACTGTCTTTTTGCCGGTAACGTTTTCAAACCATGGAATTACCTGCTGCAGATTGGCCGTCATGAGCCAGAGAACAACCAGACCCAGAAAAACCGCCAGTAATCCGATAACAGTGAAAAGAAAACCATGTCTATTATTCAACCGTTCAAAAATGCCTCAGAGCGAGTGGAACACGATTAAAAAGATAAATAAGTGATAGGTTACCATTCCTTCCCCCTGTTACTCATAAAGGAATATTACCATGTTTTTTCATCGGAAGTGTATCGCGTTTGTTTCTCAACATTTCCAATGCCTTAATTATTCTGAATCTTGTGCGTCGTGGTTCTATAACATCATCTACATATCCGCGACAGGCTGCAATATAAGGATTGGCAAATTTTTCCTTATACTCTTCTTCCAGCTGCCCGGCTTTTTCCCGGGGATTTTCCGACTCATTTATTTCTTTGGAAAAAATGATTTCTACTGCCCCTCCCGGCCCCATCACGGCAATTTCGGCAGATGGCCAGGCATAATTTATATCTCCGCGGAGATGTTTGGAACTCATGACACAATAAGCCCCTCCGTAAGCTTTTCGGGTAATAATGGTAATTTTGGGGACGGTTGCCTCTGCATAAGCATAAAGCAACTTAGCTCCGTTACGTATAATGCCGGCATGTTCCTGTGCGGTACCTGGCCAGAAACCGGGAACGTCTACGAAAGAAACCAGGGGAATATTAAATGCATCACAGAAACGGACAAATCTGGCGGCTTTAATAGACGCATTGATATCAAGTCCTCCCGCCAGAAAGTTTGGTTGATTAGCCACAATGCCAACCGAACGGCCGTTCAGTAGAGCAAAACCCACGATAATATTCTGGGCCCAGAGCTGATGTACTTCCAAAAATTCTTTATTATCAACCACATGCAATATAACTTCCTTCATGTCATACGGACGATTGGGATCATCCGGTACGATAAAATTTAATTCCTCATCCATCCGGTCTACCGGATCACTGTTTGATTTAATCGGAGGTGTTTCCAGGTTGTTCTGGGGAAGGAAACTTAACAGTTTCCGCAGCAGGATAAGGGCTTCTTCATCATTCCGGGCCATAAAATGCGCCACACCGCTTTTCTTATTATGAACCACGGCGCCCCCCAGTTCTTCCGTCGATACATTTTCCTTGGTAACCGCCTTGACGACTTTTGGGCCGGTTAAAAACATGTAACTGGTATCCTGGACCATAACGGTAAAATCAGTAAGTGCGGGAGAATAAACTGCTCCACCCGCGCAAGGTCCAAAGATTCCGGATAACTGTGGCACGACTCCCGAATACAGGACATTTAAAAGGAAAATGTCGGCATATCCGGCAAGGCTTTCAATCCCTTCCTGAATACGGGCTCCTCCCGAATCATTCAAGCCAATCACAGGTGCCCCATTTTTTGCCGCCATTTCCATTATTTTGCAGATTTTTTCGGCAAATGTTTCAGATAGTGAACCACCGAAAACCGTAAAATCCTGTGCAAAAATGTATACCAGCCGTCCTTCGATCGTTCCATAACCGGTAATAACACCATCGCCCGGTATTTTTTTCTCTTCCATACCAAAATCATGACAACGGTGTTCCTTAAACATATCAAACTCTTCAAAGCTTTCTTCATCAAGTAATATTTCAATTCGCTCACGTGCAATCAGTTTACCCTGGCTGTGCATTTTTTCAATACGTTTTTCTCCCCCCGCTTTTTTAGCCTCCTGACGTAATATTATTAATTTTTCAAGTCTTTGTTCACTGTCCATATCATACCTCCTGACGTCTCAAAGATACATACAATCTTTTTCACAAAAAAATTTTTATAAAATCTCAAGAATTTTAATTGATTTCAAGTTAATAAAAATATTTCAGAGTGTTCTGAATCCGATGCACATTCTTCTGAATTCATTTTTAAGAATTGAATGGGTTTTTTTAAAAAACGGATCTTTGGATTAATAATTCTGAAAAATGATCGGGTCCTTTAAACAGTTTGATGTATTAATATACTATCAGACACATTTTTAAACCTTTGGGCTACCTCGGTAAACTTGTCAGAGGCGTTTATTGCCTATTTGCCGGCGAATATATCATGGTTCCCATGACTGGTATTGACCTTACCGGTTACACCCTTTCCGGTGCCAGACTGGCAGCCAGATGGGCTTTCCCCAATCCCCTGACTTTCGTCTGCCTGTTTGCGGCAGGCAGGATAATGGAAGCTATGAAAGCAGAATTCCATTTTTCTGAACAAGCTCCCTACACCCTGTCCCAATTTCAGGTATGCAATAACGGATTGAGGTATATCGAGGTATGTCTGGATAACACCCTCTTTTTTTTATTTCAGTTTGTTAAGCTATTGACAAATTGAAAGTAGAAAAGTAGGTATGTAATTAAAATGAGATATATTGACAACCTTATTATTTGAATCCGTGCTTTTATATCATTTGATATCAAAAAAGCCGTGATAAAAATATTCAAATATTAATTCAGTTGACAAAATTTGTGAAAAAAATTATATTTTTCATGATAAAAAATTTCACAAAGAGGAGACCTGGATGAGATGGTTTAATCAACTAATTGCCACCACGCTGCCTTTTGTCCCTAAACCGATAGTTGGTTTTTTTTCAAAACATTACATTGCCGGTGAAAAACTGGAAAATGCGGTTTCTCTTGTTAAAACCTTAAATTCCCAAAGAATGATGGCCACAATTGATGTTCTTGGCGAGGAAGTCAAGGTAAAAGAACAATCTTTAAAGGCTGTGCAAATTTATAATGAGGTACTTGAAGCCATTTCGAAAGAAAAACTGGACGCGAACATCTCCGTAAAGCCGACGCATATGGGGTTAAATATTGATAAAGAATTTTGTTATAACAATATTCGTGGATTGGTAGAAGAAGCCGCAAAGACCGGGAATTTTGTACGTATTGATATGGAGGATTCCACAACCGCTGATGATACAATCGATATTTATCTGAGAATTAAAAACGATTTCCCGAATGTGGGAACAGTGCTTCAGGCATATTTGAGAAGAAATATAAGTGATGTGAATCGTTTAATTCCTCACCATGCCAATCTTAGGTTGTGTAAAGGAATATATAAAGAAAAACGTGAAATTGCCTATAAAGATAAAATGATCATTAATGATAATTTTAACTACAGCCTGGAAAAATTACTGAATAATGGTTGCTACGTAGGAATAGCCACCCATGATGAGAAACTGGTGTGGCATGCCCTGAAATTAATTGACCAATTTAAGTTAAAACCGGAGCAATATGAATTCCAGATGCTTCTGGGAGTCGATCATGAATTGCGCCGGATTATCGTCAATGACGGACATCGTTTACGTGTTTATGTTCCCTTCGGTTCAGACTGGTTTGGTTATTCAACCCGTCGTCTGAAAGAAAATCCTGATATCGCAGGGCATATTATAAAAAATTTCTTTAATCGTTTATTGGGTAGAAAGAAGTAGCATAATAGCAGAATCATTACCTAAAAAAATTCTGTATAACAAAAAAGGCGCCCTGCGAGGCGCCTTTTTTGTTATTCTCCATGAATTTTCTTCTTTTTGGCCATAAGTTCATCTTTGCTTTCCTGACGATCCGAATCCAGCACACAGGCATCGGTGGGGCAAACTGCAGCGCATTGTGGGTCATCGTAGAAACCGACACATTCTGTGCACAGGTCAGGATCAATTACATATAAAGGATCGCCTTCTGTGATCGCATCATTAGGACATTCCGGACGACATGCATCACAAGCAATACATTCATCATTGATCAATAAAGCCATAATATCCTCCGTCAGTTAATTCTTCTTAAAAGCTAAGAAAATTCATATATAAAACAAGTAAAAATTTTTTTTCTTTCGACGAAATTTTGGGAAATAATGGATAAAATAACAGTGGTTTTAACCCTCAATAAAAAATTAATATTCAATCCTATTTCCAGTTTCAATGAAAAAAACATATTTAGAGGAAACAATTATAGTAAATTTAAAGTTTGCTATTTGGAATTCTGGACAATTAAAAACAACTTGATTTTTCCGGAATTATCTTTTTAATTTTAAAATTGGAAAAAGGGCCCATAGCTCAGTTGGTTAGAGCAGTCGACTCATAATCGACTGGTCCCAGGTTCGAGTCCTGGTGGGCCCACAAAATTCAGGAGGATATTGTTGAGGGTTTTGTTGAAATTAGTTGATAAGAGTATAAATAATTTATCAATATTAAAAGATAAATTGAAATGCACTCAGGCTATTTGCTGGGTGCATTTTTTTATTTACAATGGAGGTTAAGTTGAAGAAGCTAGTAAAACAGCTGGTCGCTTTGCAGAGTATTGACAGTAAGTTTGACGCACTTCAATTGCAGAAGGGCGATCTTCCTTATATGATTGAAGAAGCGGAAACTGATCTGGAATCAAAATTTGTAAAGAAAAAAGAACTGGAAGATATCATCGCAAAGGGTGAAGCGGATTGCAGAATGTTTCAGATGGAAATTGAGGCCGGAAATGATAAATTAAAACAGTATGAGGAACAGTTGTATAAGGTTCAAACAAATAAAGAATATGATGCTATTTCTCTGGAAATTGATACCAAAAAAATGGAAATTAAAGAACTGGAAAATAAAATATTGCAGTCTTTGGAAGATGGGGAGGAACTCAAATCCACTATAGAAGAGTTAAAAAATGGTATAAACAGAATAGAGGAGCAGTTAACGGAATACCGGAAAGAATTGGAGGAAATTACTCAGCAGACCCGGGAAGAAGAAGCGCGGTTGCAGAAAGGACGGGAAAAAATATTGGTTGACATCGATAAACGCTATCAGTGGCAATACGAAAGGATTCGCAAAGCAAAAGATGGACTGGCTGTTGTACCCATAAAAAAGAATTCATGTGGCGGTTGCTTCTCAGCGGTTCCACCACAGAAAATTGTTGAGATTCGTGAAATGAATCGACTATACACCTGCGAATATTGCGGCAGGATTCTGGTCTGGGTGGATGAAAATGAATCGTAAAGAAATTTTATATTAATATGTCGGGAGTAGATCAGGCGGTCGCCTGTATTAATTACAGGAGGAAAGTCCGAACTCCCCAGGGTAGGGTACCTGAAGTTAATTCAGGGCCTGTAGGATGAAAATTCTGCAGGACGGAGAGTGTCACAGAAACATACCGCCGGGCTTTCTTTGTTAAAAGAAATTGCCCGGTAAGGGTGAAATGGCGGGGTAAGAGCCCACCGGTCAGATTCGTCAATGAATAATCTCCGAAGGAGATTGTGGTAACACCTGAGACGGACAAACCCTGCCCGGAGCAAGGCCAAATAGGGGAGGATACTTGCCTGCAAGAACGAAGTGACCCGCTTCGTGTTCGAATCCGGAACACACTCCCGGGTAGGCCGCATTAGATAAATGACCGTCATCCCCTCTGTAAGGGGAAACAGAATTCGGCTTATCGATCTGCTTCCGACTTTTATTTTTAGTACAAATTTACAAAATTTATGGCATTTTGAAGCACCTGAAATTTATTGAAGCTGGATATTATGGAAAGAAATGGAAATGACTAAAAAACCACAGGTAGAAATTACAGGACTGGAAGCCAGGTACTACGACTCTTTAATGAACATGATTACCTTTCGCAGTTATGAGTCTTTCATCCGCCGGGCAATAAATGATGTCCCGGTTAATCCTGAAGATGTTGTAATGGATTTGGGTGCGGGCACAGGCAAAAATGCCGGATTAATGTTGATGAAAATGAACGAGAAAGCAAAAATATATGCTATAGAAATTGGGGAGGTAATGCGACAGCAATTGGCTGAAAGACAGGCTCGCGATCCAAGAATAATTATCCTGAATCAACGAATTGAAGAACCCTTCTTGTTGCCTGAACCGGCTACTCTCACGTTTATGTCATTTGTTATTCATGGGCTAAAACAGGAGATTCGCCTGAAAGCTATCCAAAATGTATATAATAACCTGGCAGACAATGGCCGTTTCTGTATATTGGATTATAATCATTTTAACGTAAGTGATGCCCCCTGGTATGTCAGGTTTGGTATTCGCCGGATCGAATGCGAAACTACTGAGGATTTCATTTTAAGAGACTGGAGTACAATCTTACAGGTGTATGGGTATACAGATTTTATTACTCACACCTATTTAAAAGGATATATCAGATTACTTTGTTGCCGGAAGAGTTCCCTAAATCATACCTGAATATGTTAAATCAATTTTACATCATAAAATTAGAATTTCTCCACATTAAAATCCCGACCCTCTAACCCACCTTTTCACAGATTTATTTTATTTTAGGAAAAACTACATTTTTTTTCTATATTTTAAGTTGGTTTAAACTATGTGATAAAATTGACCGTCTGAAAAGAATCTTCTATGTCTTTGATTTTTAAATATGTGACTTATCTCCCACTGCTGAAATTACTATCAGCTAATTTTAAACCAATCAGTTGAATGATTAAACCTGTTAAGCAGTAAACGTAATAGAGTCTTTTAATGACCTGGAAAATTAAGATTGAACAGCTGGCGTCGTTGCTCGAAAAAATCCCCCACCCTCAGTCTTTTGACAGAGAGAAAGGTGTATATCAACCGTATTTTGTACTTGAAATTCGTCCCGCCAACTGGGAGATCATCCCTTTTGCTGAATATACCCGACTGGATGGAGTGGCAGGTAAGGAAATTCGTCTGAATTATCAGCTTCTGGAAAGTCAGAAAGTGAACATTAACCAGGATGAACTAAACCTCCTTTCATACCTGCTGTCCTTTAATCATTATGATACCAGGCGTATATTTATGTATGGTCAGCCTGTAGGTTTTCTTCTGGACTGGTTGAGAGGTAGTCATATCAAAATCAGAAAAAGTGAAGTAAAAACATTTAAACTCGTAGAAATTGCAGAAGAAACCGGAAATATTGCATTGGGTATTTTTAAGGAAAAGGATGAGTATATCTTGCAGCCCATTATCGTCTATCCGGATCATACGGTGTTCATTGATGGCCCTGTTGAAGTACTGACCGCAAATCCTATATATTTATTATATAAGAATACTCTTTTCCGGGTGGATTCACGAATGCCGGCGTTTTTCTGGATTAATTTTTTTCGCATACAACAGAAAATTATGATTCCGCAGGATGAAATTAAAGAATTTATTGCCTCTTTTATTTATAAAATTGTCCCGGCTTTGGATTGGAAAAGCCTGCAGGAACATCTTAAAGTTTATGAATTACCACTTACTTCCACCAGGACTTACCTGTTCGAACGTGCCGGACAATTCAGTGTTGAGGTTAAATTTATTTACCGTAACATCGAATTTCCTGCATATCCGACCTCTGAACATTCACTGGCTTCTAAGGAAAATTACCTTTTTATTGT
>Ga0315555_1002974_pt1 | contig 11784 bp, 13 predicted proteins | sample SalMarSW160380MG_FD_202113 | JGI IMG/M metagenome (GOLD analysis project Ga0315555, IMG submission 202113) | Salt marsh sediment microbial communities from the Plum Island Ecosystem LTER, Massachusetts, United States - Salt Marsh Sediment SW1603-80 ...
ACTCTGGAGACAAAACCGGAGGAGATCTATCGTGCTTTGATCGAGGCAACTGCTTTTGGCACCTATAAGATAATTAATACTTTTCAGGAAGCCCAGGTCAAGATAGAGGAACTTTATGCCTGTGGTGGTCTACCAGAGCGCAACAAACTTCTCATGCAGATTTATGCCGATGTAACCAATCGAACCATAAAAGTAGCCGCCTCGTCTCAGGCTCCCGCTTTCGGCTCGGCCATGTTTGGGGCAGTGGCAGCCAGACCCGAAAATGGGGGCTATGACTCAATCACGGAAGCAGCCAAGCGCATGGCGCATCTTAGGCGACACTACTTTGTCCCCCAGGAAAAGAATCATCGGTGGTATGAGAAAATCTACCACGAATATGAAAGATTACACGACTATTTTGGCCGAGGGGAAAACAATGTCATGAAGTGGCTAAAGAAAATAAAGGGGTCAGGTCTCAACATTTGACATTCATTCAAAAAATTTACTCTGCTCTGTAGCTTTTAATAAGATTCTAAAATAATGTCAAATGTTGAGACCTGACCCCAAAAGAAAAGGAGTAAAGAATGTTGGAAAAGTTGCGCCAGGAAGTTTGGCAAATGAATCTAGAGCTTCCCAAAAATCGCCTTGTTACCATGACCAGTGGCAATGTAAGTGGAAGAGATCGGGGTACAAATTACGTGGTGATAAAACCCAGTGGGGTAAAGTATGAGGATCTGAAGTCATCTGATATGGTGGTAGTTGATCTGGAGGGGAAAGTAATCGAGGGAGAGCTAAGGTCTTCCTTTGATACCCTCACTCATCTTTACGTATATCGACACCGACAGGATGTCAATGGTATCGTCCATACCCACTCCAATTATGCCACCAGTTTTGCTGTTCTGGGTGAGCCCATCCCGGTTTGTCTTACCGCTATGGCTGATCAATTTGGAGGGCCGATTCCGGTAGGAGCTTATGCTCGAATTGGAGAAGAAGAAATAGGAAAGGAGATTATAAGGTCCATGGGAGAATCTCCGGCTATTTTGATGAAAAATCACGGGGTCTTTACCATTGGCTCGTCCCCCAGGACAGCTTTGAAGACAGCGGTAATGCTGGAAGATATAGCTAAGACAGTTTTTCTGGCCATGCTTCGGGGGACTCCTCATGAAATTCCGGAGGAGGAAGTAAAGAGAGCTCACAAGAAATATATGGAGCAGTATGGACAGCCATAGTTAAGGAAGAGGTTGATGGGAAAGACAATTGCTGAAAAAATCCTCTCCTCCCATGCTGGAGAAGATGTGCGGGCAGGGAATATTGTTGTCTGTAATTTGGATTTTGCCTTTGCTCAAGATGGTACTGCTCCTCTGGCTATTAAGGCTTTCGATAAGGTGGGTCAAAAAAGGGTCTTTGATACCCAAAAAATAGCCTTCTTCATCGATCACAATGCTCCTTCTCCCAGCAGCGATGTATCTTCCCTTCATAGGCTTATGAGAGATTTTGCCGGAAAGCACCGCATAAGACTTTACGATGTTGGAGAAGGCATCTGCCATCAATTGGTGGTTGAGGAAGGCTGGGTGGGTGCAGGAGATCTGGTTGTAGGAGCCGATTCCCACACCTGTACCTACGGAGCTCTAAATAGCTTCTCTACCGGAGTTGGATCTACTGACCTGGCAGCGGCTATGGCTTCAGGCAAGCTCTGGTTTAGAGTTCCCGGCACTATTAAGATTTTTTTTAAGGGGGAACTCTCACCTGGTGTATATGCCAAGGATCTGGCTCTTTATCTAACAGGAAAACTTGGCGCTCGAGGAGCGCTTTATAAATCTGTCGAGTTAGGCGGAGAGGTCATTAAGGATCTGAGTATGGAGGCAAGATTCACTCTTTCTAATATGATTATGGAAGTAGGAGCCAAAGCCGGGACTATGCTAGGGGATGAGAAAACTAAAGAATGGCTGGCTGAGCGGTCGAAGAGAAAAATTAGATTTGTTGAACCTGATGAAGACGCTCGGTATGATAAAGTGCTGGAATTTGGCGTTTCGCGGTTGGTTCCCCAGGTAGCCAGACCGCATTCAGTCGACAACGTTGTTCCCGTGCATGAAGTTGAGGGAACGTCTATTGAAGAAGCTTTTCTTGGAACCTGTACCAACGGACGATTAGAGGATTTAAGGATTGCCGGAAGGATCTTAAAGGATAAAAAGGTCCATCCGGAAGTTCGCTTTATGGTAGCTCCTGCTTCCAGAAAAGTCTATTTAGACAGTATGAAAGAGGGGATCTTGGAGATCTTAATAGAGGCGGGGGCAGTTCTACTTCCTCCGGGGTGTGGGTGCTGTGTAGGTACCCACCAGGGAGTTCCTTCTCGGGGAGAAAATGTCATCTCCAGCGCCAATAGGAATTTCAAAGGAAGGATGGGCAATCCTGAGGCCTTTATCTATTTAGCCTCTCCAGCTACAGTGGCTGCCTCAGCTATCAGGGGAAAGATTACAGACCCCAGGAGGTATCTCTAGAGTGAAGCAAAAAAAGAAGGTATTACGGGGTTATGCCCATAAGTTTGGTGATGATATAAATACAGATTACATTATCTCCGGAAGGTATAAATTTAAAACGCTGAATTCTCGAGAGTTAGCCGAGCATCTTTTAGAAGATATTGATCCAGATTTTAATAATAGAAAAGTGGCGGGAGACTTTATTGTAGCTGGGGAAAATTTTGGCTGTGGGAGCTCGCGGGAACAGGCACCGCTGGCCATCAAATACGCCGGGATAGAGGCTGTCCTGGCAAAATCATTTGCTCGCATTTTTTATCGCAACGCCATAAATATTGGACTTCCCATTGTTCAAACCAATACAGAAAAGATTGAATCAGGGGATGAGCTGGAAATAGACCTGATCTCGGGAGAGGTTCACGTGATTAAGAATAACCTATGCTTGAAAGCTGAACCTTTCCCTTCTTTCATCCTCGACATCATAGAGGCAGGGGGTCTGATAGAGTATTTCAAAAAATACGGAGGTTGGAAAATTAGGTAGCCGCAACCTTTAGGTTGCGCTGTTTAGCGCAGGCTGAAGCCTGTGGCTACCGGCGGCTACCAATTCAAAAAAGGTAAATATTTTCACATTACCAGAAATAAAAGGGGGAGAAAATGATAAAAAAATGTCTTTTGGTAGGTGCAGTGATTGTTTTCGTAGCTACCTTAAATGCCTGGGCTAAGCTTCCGGTTATTGCTCCAGAACGCTGGGTTGAGGTCTCCGGCGAGATAACCCAGGAGAGTACTCACAACATTGTTAAGTCTCTCTTAGATCTAGATGCAAAGACAGATCCCTCTCCCATTGGCATAAGAATATCCTCTCCCGGTGGATCGCTGTTTGCCGTACTCGCCGTGTGTGACGTGATTAAAAACTTAAAACATCAGGTAATAACCGTGGGAATTGGCCAGGTTGTCTCAGGAGGAGTGCTTATTTTGAGTTCAGGTACCAAAAGATATCTCAGCAAACACTCTATGGTCATGCTTCATCCGCCAAGTTTGGCTATAAGGGATTGGGAGCCTTCTTTCAGTGAATTTCAGGAGTTCAGTCAAACCCTTACCAAGATAGAAAATCAGATGTATTCGGTACTGGCCGAGAATACTGGAAAAACTGCGACCGAGATAAAGGAGGAATTCCAGAAAGAAAAGTGGTTTACAGCTGAGGAAGCAATAGCCAATGGTCTGGCAGATGAACTTCTGGAAAGTGCCAGATAAATATGTGGTAAGCAGAATACTGGTTCTATCCTTCCTTTTATTCCTATGATTTAATCTCTTGGGATAAGGACTCCCAATCCGACTATCTTGCTAAATTTGGCCTCATAAAAAAAGATCGAGACCCTGAGAGTCTTATGCACCATAAGTTTTTCGTAGTCGATAATTGTTTAGTGGTCATCGGAAGACAAGTTTAACTAAAACAAATTCTTCTGCAGTACGAAAGCTGGTAGATAGCTACCTTCAAAAAAAGAACTGGGGAGTAAACATATTTCCTCAAGCTGTGTTAAAGGACAGATCCTGCCATCAGCCAAGTCTCTACCTATTTGAACAGTAACTCAACAAATTAAAGTATCTATCCTCTCAAACGAATCGTCCTGTCATCGATTTAATAACTGAAGCGGTAAGCAAATACTGCAGTTAGAGATGTTTCTTTTATGTTGTTGTGGTCGCAATTCGACATGTGAGTTTGAGTTGATAAAATCATTAGCTAGAGTTTAGATACGAGACAAGCAAAGCTCATGTCTCAATGAATTAACTAAGCAGCTGGATAGTCAGTTGATGTAAAGGCGTAGAAAAAGAACTTTTTGTATGACAAAGCTTAAGATGAATAGAATTCGAGGAAACTTCAATCTGATGTCGTCCTTGCCAAACTTTCAAAGTCCTGCTATAATAGCATTGCTTTATAAAAAAAGGGAATCAATGGAAGGAAAGGAAAGATTGAGCTGGGAAGAGAAAAACTCAATTTTGAGGAGGAGAAAATGAGAAAAGCAACGGTAGTTCTATTGGTGGTGATTTTTGGGCTTATAGGGGTGGCAGGAGCTGGGGCTGATGAAATCTTGGATACCATAGAAAAGGCCAAGGAACTATACCAGAAGGGAAAATATTCTGAAGCTTCGAGTGAGCTGCAATTTGCAGTAGGTCAAATCCAAAACCTCCAGGCGGAACAGTTAAAGAAGCTATTACCTGATTCATTGCCAGGGTGGACAGCCCAGGAAGCGACCGGATCAGCTGCCCCCATGGGATTTTTTGGTGGAGGCGTAACCGCTAGCAAGACCTACAACAAAGAAGATACAGGGGAATCCATCGAAGTTCAAATCCTGACCGAGTCACCTCTGTTGCAGACAGTAATGATGTTTTTGACCAACCCTGCGATGTTAGCCGGACAGCCCGATACTAAGCTTGTAAGAGTTAAGGGAGAAAAGGCCCTGGAAAAGTTTTCCGCCAAAGATAAAGAAGGTGAGCTCTCTCTCATCTTGGAGGGCAAGACTTTGATCACAGTGAAAGGATCAGAAATTACCGATAAAAATATCCTCTATAAGTATATGGAGAAGATGGATTTCGGTGCTATAAAGAAAGCAATCGCCGGATAAGGAGATTTAGAAAGAAGAACGGTTGAGTTCATGTCGCTGGAATCAAACCTATCCTCAAAAGCTAAACCAATTTTGGGAGCGGATAGAGTCTATTTTTGCTGTGGTCTCAGCAATTACCCTCAGTTTATCTGGATGAGCTAATGTTATCTCATCGACCAAGTCTTTGACTGGATCTATAACTACAGGTCAGTTCCGAGATGCCTCAATGATTGCCGAAACTTTTGAATAAGGTTTTTGGAAGCTGAGCAAAATAATTCTTCTAGTTGTAAAGCTTTTTCTCTAACACTTCCCTGCTCTGGCTAACGATAATTGCCATAGAGTAGTTTTTGTGAAAATCTATTGCCAGATAGTTCATTCTGCACCTCCTGTTTTTGTTCAAATATACCAAAATTTGCTTCTGAGGTGCACTATTTTTTTCATTGTATCCAACCTTTCCGGAATTTGCGAAGTGCGAAGCATTTAGGCGAAGTAGCAAACCTCAAACACGCTGTTAGCTGCTGTTTTTCATTCTCGCTTTCTACGTCGGAGCAGCCGTATGACCCCTACCAAGAGATTCATTCTTGATGCAGATTCGATGTAGCGTTCGTAGTCATCACCAAACCTCTCAATGAGCGACCTATCATCTTGTCTTGCTTGCATGTAAACCGCTACCATTACCCCAACGCCACTGACCACGACTAACCAGTGTTGGGCAATGACGATTATTCCAAAGCTGACAAATATCCAACTTAGATATTGTGGATGTCGAACAACGGCGTAGATTCCGCTGTCAGTGAGAGCTGTATGGACAAAACTCTTTCCTTCTGGGACTCTACTTTTTCTTTTAAGAGTGAAGACGCCCAAATAGCCTATAGCAAATCCAACTGCCAAGATTGCCCATCCAACGTACTTTAGTACCTCGAGACCATCTGGGTTGTAACCAAAAAGCCCAATATAATCTGCAAAACTGTTAAGACAGACCAGGAAACCCACCAGAAATGCTTTTTCTATTGTTTCATATTCAGCCTTCCCCTCTCTAAAAATGACGGTTAACTTGTAGATATCCGACACAGTCCGGACATTCTTCGAGTTTTGGATTATAGGCGACACTGTCGGCTATATATGTATCCGTACATATCACTTACTCAAAAACCCCCAATACGATTCTTTACCGAAGGATTAAACTAAAGCTCAGCAGTTGTCAATTTGTCTAGAGCTGGAGTTTCCCCAAAATTTGACATCGTTTTCCCCAAGATGCTGAATTAAAGAGGAAATAAGAAGATGAGAAAGCGGAAAAGGACTTTCTGCGTGACAAAGCTCAATATTTTAGATAGAATTTGGGGAAACTCCCAAAATCAAGAAAGGATCCGGACAGCTCTGATGAAAATTATTTTTTCGATGCGCAAGACGAGAAATAATTCAAGGATAATTAGAAAAGAGCAGAGCCTCAAAGCGGAAGGTAGACTGCCTTAAAAGGCAACATGCGTTATAGGATTTCATCCGCAAAATGCCTGTTATTATTTAGGAGCCGTGCACTTCAGCATTTAATTTAACGAAGGAAAATTATTAGTCAACCCTCATCCAAACTCGTAAGGCTTTTTTGACACGGCCCACTTTTCCGCTAAGCTTGGATAGGCTACGACGTTCCTATCTTCAGAACTACTAATGTGAAGGAGACAAGAAATGGCTAGGAAAACCATAGAAATGATAGTAAAAAACGGCTAAAGTGGCATAAGGCTGAAGTAGCTGTTCTTTGGCTCATCATTGCAACAGGGGCTATTCTTATACTAGCTGGGATAGGTGTATATCATTATGTTGATAACCTGAGCATTACTCGATATGTTTTTGGAGTTACTGCTGGAAACTTCATTATCTCTCAAGTGAAAATGTTATGTAATTTTGCTAAATTTTTGGGAATTGTTTTTTCTCTGACCGGTATTGCTGTCATAATCCTCAAATTGGACAGATTTTCCTTTACCAGAGCTGCACATAGAATGGCCTCAGTTACTAGGAAAGACATACTATATTTTTAAACTCCTGGATAGACAAAATCAGGCTAAATCAAGGTTTTATGCTGTTTGACAAGAAAAAAGAACGCAATAGAGTGGCCATAGAGGCATTTTCTCAAGGCAAGGCAACCTATTTATAAATTAGAGACCTGGGGAGAACTCTTATAGGGAGCTTCAAAAATACTTGGGTTAAGGAGAGAGTTAAAATGAGAGGCAAACAACTATTGGCCGCATTTTTGTTGGGTGTAGGTCTTTGTTCTCTTCCTGTTTTGGGGTATGGGGAGGTTGAGCACTGGGCGTATGAGGCTAAAGCATCGTATATGAAGGTTTTTCTCTTAGAGGCGAGGGTTGACTACGTGATGGCTAACCCAAATACTTTTTTGAATGTTGTTTTCTTGTATGATCCAAGTGGGAGCTTTGAAAGGGATGCGAAACTTCCTTGGCGTGTTAATACAAAACGTAAGGTTTGTGTAATGGTCCGAGATATTAGAGGCGTGTTTTCTCATAAGCCTGGAACAGCTCTGCTGGAAGAATTTAAGAAGCAATTGGAGGTTGCATATTCGTGCATAGACTCAGTGGCTACGAATATGCATACTGATATTGTGGCTACATTTGATAGCAAAGAGGAAATTCCTTTGGGCTATTTTTATCAAGGGAAATATTACCTGTGGGAGAAATAGTGATAAGGATGCACTTATACCCAGCCAAAAAGTGTAACGCACTAATTATAAAGCTCTGGAATGAACGTAGCAGCGCTTCTTGCCTCACGTTCGGCTCGGCTATATAAAAATGTATAGGGGTTTATGCTGATTGATGAGAGAAAATAAGGCGATAAGGGAGTGAAATCAGGCGTATCTGTTATCTAGGCAGTGTATAGACAATGTACATATCTTGAACTTACCATCAATTGGGCAGTGTATTCGGACCATTTCGGATATGAATGAGTTAAGTGAAATTTTGATGGCATAATAAAAGGAGGTGCCAAATGACAGCGGTAAAGAAACTTCATCCCGCATTTCAGCAGAGTCACTACCTATTTCGCAGGAAGGTATTTAAGTTATTTGGGGGAGCTTTTCATGTGTATGACGAGAATGGGAACCTTCTTTTCTATTCAAAGCAGAAGGCATTTAAATTAAGGGAGGATTTCCGGGTCTACTCAGATGAACGTGGGATGGAAGAACTTTTGACCATTAAAACCCCCCAGATTCTTGATATTAGGGCAACGTATAATGTTCAAGATGCAACGACAAGTGAGGCTATTGGAGCCATAAGGCGAAAGGGCCTTAAATCCATTATTAAGGATGAATGGATTTTCCTTTCTAACGAAGGTCGAGAGATTGGAAGACTAACTGAAAGTAGCATAAAAGGAGCCCTTTTGAGTAGGTTCATTAACTTAATTCCACAAACATATGTTATCGTCTCAGCAGATGGCAGAGAAGTTGCTGAAATTAAACAACATTTCAATCCATTTGTACTCAAGTACAGCATGACAATAGTGGAGCCGCGACCTTCAATTGATCGAAGGCTTTTGATATCATCAGGAATCCTGCTAGCCGGCATTGAACGAAGACAGCAATAGTCTCATTTTGAAAAAGTGTCTTTAACAGACGGACGGCACGTCGTACCGGTAGAATTGGGAGAAATCAACTCAAACCTGCTTGTGTATTAACATCAGGCCAGTTTTTATATCCAAAAGCTGTTCGTCCAGCTCAACGAACAATGAACCGAAAGCAATGGCCCGCTCTTTTGTGAAAATCTCACTGGATCAATACAAAGATCTGGATACACTAAGGAGAGAGAAAAAAGAATTACTATCCAAACTAATCCGAGAGGCCCTGTGCTTTTTTATAAAAAAGCAAGAACATTCTATTAGGGTACTTCCCTCTTTTTTATCGGCTTCCTATAAAGACCTCGGTAAATTCGAAGCTCCTCTACCAAGAGATTTTTTTCAAGCCAATTGTGAGATAGAGGGTTATTTTGGTAGAAGGGAACTGGTCAAGGAGTCTTGAAAGATGGAAAAAAAGAGGAGGCTGGGTATCAATGGTGAATCTTCCTGATGACTGGCAGGACAATTTTACTGGAGCAGACAATCTAAAGTGTCCAACCTTATGTTATTCCGAGGATGAGTTAAATCTCCTATTAGTAGAAGTGAACCGTGTCAAACGTGGTAGGGTAATAATGAGCTCCTCGCATTTGATAGAAGGTGACAAATGCCTTCGGCAATTAGGCCAATGGGGTAAATTCGAAGCTTTTTAGTAGATGAATTTGCTACTTTTATTTTGTTTTGAACTTAAATCCCTTCTCTCTAAAAAGCTTAAGGCATGCATCAACCACCTGAGGATCATAAAAAACACCCTTGTTTTTGGAGACCTCCTCCAGTGCCTTATCGATGCCAAGAGCTGGTCGGTGAGAGGCCATAGCCTCCACCACATCAGCTACACCCAAGATACGTGCTTCCAAGAGAATGTCTTCGCCAGATAGACCGTGGGGATAACCGGAGCCGTTCATTCTTTCATGATGTTGAAGGACTATCTTGGCTACGGGCCAGAGAAATTCAATTTGCTTCAAAATATTGTAGCCGACTAGAGGATGAATCTTGATTAAATTGAACTCGATATCGGCTAAGCGAGTGGGCTTATTGAGAATTTCAGCTGGCACTCCTATCTTACCGATATCATGGATGGTTCCAGCCATCCGGATACCATCAATCTGGTCCTTTGAAAGCTTCATTTCTGTAGCTATAGCCCGGGCAAGATCAGTCACCCGTTGTTGGTGACCTGCCGTGTAAGCATCCCTCGTTTCAACGGTCAATGCCATGGCCTGAATGGTTGCTTTCAAGGCTCTTCGCAGCTTCTTAAGACTTCGTTCAAGCTTTTTTTCTACTCTCTTAAGCTCGGTGATATCGATTCCATAAACATTAACGTAGCCCTGAGCCATCACAGGTGCAAACGTTAAAAAATGTACACCTCCCCGGTCCTTACACTCAACCTCAGTATTTCTACGTAAACCAGAATTGAGAGCATCTAAGGCGAAGTTGCGCCAGTAGCCTGGTAAGAGTTGTCCAATTCGGCATCCCCATACATTCAATAATGTCAAGCTAGCTTTGTTAGCATAAAGAAGGGTGCCATCTTTCGCGACTCGGAGCACGGGGTTGGGGTCTTCGCTGGGGAATTTTGCTAACTTTTTTATCTCTTCTTCTGCCTGTTTGCGCTTGATCCGCTCCTCAACTTCATCTAATGCTCTACGTATCGCAGGCACAAGCCGTGAGAGATGACTTTTAAGAACGTAATCAATGGCACCCTTCTTGAGGGTCTCAATGGCCATCCCTTCACCGAGTACTCCAGAGACGAAAATGAAGGGTACCTGAGGGCACTTTTTTTGTGCGATAGCTAAGGCAGATAGACCATCGAACGAAGGAAGCTTATAGTCTGCCAGGATAAGATGAGGCCTAAACTTCTCAAGCCCTCTCACAAAGGCTTCCTTAGTCTCCACACGGTGCAAGGAAAATGGTAGCTCTGCTTTACGTAGCTCGCGCTCCATCAACTCAGCATCAGTGCGAACATCTTCCAGCAGTAAAATACGTAGTTCTTTATCCACGAATGCCTCTCAATTTTAGCTGTCTAATAAGGTAGTTCATTCAATAGCATCCAATAGAATCCCAGTTTTGCGACCGCCTCGGCGAATTGGTTAAAATCTACTGGCTTAACGATGTAACTATTTACCCCCAACCGGTAACTTTCTATTTTGTCTTGCTCTTCCTTAGAAGAGGTAAGCACCACCACAGGAATATCTTTGGTTCGTTCATCCGATTTGACTTTCCTAAGAACTTCTAATCCATCCACCTTGGGCAGCTTCAAATCAAGGAGTACTGCCTTGGGTTTTTTGTCAATCTTCCGGTCCTTATAGGAACCAGTAGCAAAAATATAGTCCAGAGCTTCTGCCCCATCAGTTACTACATGCACGTTGTTGGCAAGGTTATGCTTCCTTAGTGTCCTGAGAGTAAGTTCGACATCGGTAGGGTTATCCTCTATCAAGAGGATTTCAACTTTATTAGTATTCATGTTATTCCTCCTCCTTTCCTAGGAAGGGTAAAATAAAAGGTTGCTCCCTTATTCAGCTTTCCTTCAGCCCAGACCCTCCCCCTGTGGCGGTGAATAATTCTCTGAACAATGGCAAGCCCAACCCCGGTTCCTTTGAATTCTTCCTGGCTGTGAAGGCTCTGGAAGACCCTGAAGAGTTTATCCACATACTGCATATCAAATCCCACCCCATTGTCTTTGACGTAGTAGACGCTCTCATTATCCTGAAGATTTCCACCAACTTCAATGACAGAAACCTCCTGGTTTTCACTAAACTTAATAGCATTGGAAAAAAGATTAAGCAGGACCTCATAAATCAGACTCTCATCTCCATAGGCAGAAGGAAGAGCATTGATCTTCATTCGGAGCTTACGTTCGGGAGTCAGGCCCTTGAGTTCTTCAAAGACCTCTTTAGTCAGTTTTTCCATGTTGATATCTTTCTTTTTTATCTCCTTTCGTCCCAGCCGAGAGAGTGTGAGAATATCATCAATGAGCTCTCCCATCCTCTCAGTATTATCTCGAATGACATTAAGTACCCTTTTGCCTTCCCTATCAAGCCTGTCAGGATAGTCTTCCAAGAGTATCTTCGAAAAACCATCAATTGCCCGAAGTGGTACCCTGAGGTCATGTGAGACCGAGTAAG
>Ga0315555_1002976_pt1 | contig 11774 bp, 12 predicted proteins | sample SalMarSW160380MG_FD_202113 | JGI IMG/M metagenome (GOLD analysis project Ga0315555, IMG submission 202113) | Salt marsh sediment microbial communities from the Plum Island Ecosystem LTER, Massachusetts, United States - Salt Marsh Sediment SW1603-80 ...
TTTATATTTCTTTGCGTAATGAATAGCAAAAGCTGAATGCCATCCTGCAAACCAACAGAAAATTACATCACAATTCTTTACTTTTTTTGCAACGACAGAAGGATATTTTAACCATCCAGTTTTTTTCTTTGGTGAATTTACCAAATCAACATCAAAATATTTTTTCAAGATTTCAAAATCTCTCCTGATAAAAGTATATGATATGTTGCCAAAAAAGCAGATTTTCATTTCATCCACTTTTCCTTCAACCTGTATTGTTTTATACAATCTATCAGTCCATGTCTTCTTAGATGAATCATTCCTCTTCTTGTTTTCCCTCGGATAAGATTTAATTTCCTCTCTCCATAACTATTCCATTTTAGAGCATAATTTTTGAAAATTTTTCTACTTGTCATTTCATACAAAACATTTAATTGTTTTATATGCAAATTGTGATATTTTTTAGTAGCTGGATATTTTTGCAATAAATTATACAGTGACCAATATTTGGTGTTATATCTGAACAAGTTCTTTTCTAATGTATTTATCCCCTTGTTCCATAGCGCTAATGCGTTATTATTTTTTGTAACTCTATAAAAATCATAGACTCCAAACAAAGCAAAAATAAACCCATTTAAAATATGAGGTGGGGGTTGTATGGCATATTCTTCAAGCCAGGCATTTCCTTCTTTGTCGATGTATCTTACTCCTCCGTCATTAATATCCTTCTGAAATGCACCATATGCTTTCTCAGCAGTTTCTAAATAAACTTTGTTGCTAGTGAGTTGATATGCCCGAAGTAAGGAAGATATGGCTAAACCTTGAGCCATACCATGAACCCATGGAACTCTGTTGAAATTATAATAAGGAATTACAAATTTATGTTCCCATACGCCAAAATCATCTTTGATGGAAATGTTATTTACTAGCCAATCCACCTGTTTAAGGAAATTATCTATATATTTATCATTATTTGTGTCTAGATGCATCTCGAAATTTCCTAGAGCATATAAAGTGATACTCACGGGATAATAATCAAAAGAATTTGTGTAAGGTATTTTATAAATCAAAACTCCTTTTTTATCAAGTTTATAAGTACTAATTGTAGGCCTATTTGTATTATATTTCATTTCTATGTGGTACTTCCCTAATCTTTCTTCTATTTGTTTTTTTTCCATTATTTTTTTCCTCTCAAAGATATGCTTTTTCTATATTTTGCCTGCTTTTCTAAGTAATTTAATTTTGTTTGTAATCAAATCTTTTTCCTCTGATTTATTTAAATGACTTTCAATTATTTTACTTAACTTACCTGCAACGTCTTTCATTGACGGATAAAGATTTGATGATTCATCAGGGTCATCAGCTAGATTATAAAGTTCTTTCCTGTTATGTATATTATCAATTATCAATTTCCAATTTTCTTTTTGGCATGATACCATTATCTCATTTTTTTTGATTGTTTGTTGTTTTTCAAAAGAGCTCCAGATGATTCCTTCACTTATAACATATTCATTTTCTTTGAAGATTGATTCTGTGTCAAAATAAGAATTTTTTATTTTTAAAATCTCCAGGAATGTAGATGGGATATTTACAAGTGATGCAGGTTTGTCAAAAACTTTCTTATTATTTCCATATGTTTTAATGATTAAGGGAACATGTAACTGTTTTTGATACAGAACATCTTGATCATGGCCGAATCTATTGTGTTCACCGAATAATTCTCCATGGTCTGATGTAAAAATTATGATGGATTTATCATAAATACCTCTTTTTTTAAGACCATCAATAAAAAAGTTGAAGTGTGAATCTAGATATCTTATTTCAGCATCATAGAGAGCTATTATTTTTTTAACATCATCATCTGGTAATTTTTCTTTGAAATGCAATGCTCTTCTTTGCAATCTGTTCAACCTTAGGATTTCTTCTTTTGCCATTTTGATTTCTATATCTTTTGTAGGTGGCAAAAAAGGATAATGTAGATCCATGTAATGCATCCAGCAGAATATTTTTTGGTTGTCTTTTTTGTCAATTTCTTCAAAGAATTTTTTATTCATTAACTCTGCATCTGCATAAGGTTTTGCGATGTGCCCTGATAAACGAGTCAAGATTTTTGATAAACCTTTTATCAGTATGTTTTTTTTACCGATTTTTTTAACTAATTTTTTTTTAGCTTTCTCGACGGTCTTATCTCTTTCACCTCTGGTTTCTGATAAGAAATCTTCAAAATAATCGAATCCTTTACTAAAGCCCCACATTTTAAAATGAGGATTAGAGTTAAAAGCCAGGGTTTTGTAACCATTTTCTTTTAAAACTGTTGCAATGCTTCTTTTTTTAAGATAGTTTTTTTTATCAAAAAAATCAGTAGCATAAACTCCATAAAGTATTGATGGAAACGAAATTGTTGTCTGTGGTGCATTAGAGAGGGCATTGGTATAAACTATGTTTTTTTTGGCAAAAGAGTCAATATTTGGTGATATGTTTTTTTTGTATCCCATATATCCTAAATGGTCAGCGCGGAGATCATCAACAGTAACAAGAAATACATATGTTTTCTCTTCAAGATTTTGATTGCTCATCTTGTTTCCTCAAACTTATTGTTTTGATTTTTATTATTTTTCAATCTTTATTTAAAATAAACCAGGGGACTGTTAATAGTTTTTCATGTCTTGGCAGTGGTGGTCCATGACCATATAGCCCTTTTTCCCCCAATAGTTCTCCATGGTCCGATGTTATAATTGTTTTTCCATCGAGTTTTTCACAGAGAGCTTGAGCATTTTTGAGAACGATGTGCAGGTTGTCAAGGTATGCTTTTTTTAATCCTTTTTTTCCAACAATTCTCCATGCCATCTCCATGTGCGGTGGTAGTACTTCTCTGAAACCGAATATTTTGTTAAGACGCCATATTGTTTCGGTCCCAAAGGTTTTCATCGTAAGAAATAATAGTTTTTTTTTGGCCGTGTTGTCTCTTTTGGGAGTTTTCTTTTTTCTTTTTTTAAACTTGTTTTCTTCTTCATATTTTTTGTATGTTTTTTCAAGTGAGATGTATGGTGCATGAGGCTGCATGTAGTGTATTATGAATTTTTTTTCAGGGCATTTTTTCGATTCTTTTTCAAAAGTTTCGTTTACTTTTTCAGGTCTTACGGTTTTGATTTCATCATCCCATCCCCAGTCCCATAAGTCTATGACTTTGTGGAAATGTTTTTTTCCGTTGAACATGATGCCTCTTTTTTTGATTTCTTTTTTGGAGTTTATAAAAGGCGTTGTTGAAATGTAAATTATGTCATCATAGTATTTTGTGAAATTTTTTTGAGCCCATTCTATTGTCTCTATTGCCCGGCTTTGAGTCTTGTGTAGTGTACCTTTTTTGAAGTATGTTTTGTAGTTTTCTTTAAAATAGTCGTATCTGCAGGCATCTAAAATTATTAAAAATTTCCATTCCTCTTCTGTTATATTTTTTATATTCATTCTAGTTCTCCATGAAGAATGAGTTTTTTTCTTATTTTTTTATTGTTTTTGCTGTTTTTCTGTATATGTTCCAAAGATCCATTATTTTTGCTGATGGGTTTAGTTCTTTTATATTGAGGTTTTTGTATTCTTTGTGTCTAGTCGCGATAATTAATGTGTCTATTTTTTTGATGATTTCGCTGATATTTTTGGTTTTTGTAACCTTTTTTTCTATTTCTGTGGGTAAAGTGGTGTAATAGTTGTTGTCGAGATAGGGGTCGTGGACGTAGACGTTGTATCCTTTTTCAGCTAGTTTTTGGACTATTTCTATGCTGTGGCTATATCGGAAATCATCTATGTCTTGTTTGAATGCTAGACCTGCTACTAGGATGTTTTTTCCTTTTACGTCTTCTATTATTTTTTTATTTAGCCAGTCATTTGCTCGTCGTCCGTAGTACCATACTGAGTTGAATCCTCGTTTTTTGGAGATTTTTTCAAAAGCGAGTTCTAGTAGATATGGGTCTTTTCCTAGGCAGTATCCGCTAACTGGTCCGGGTATTGGTATTTCATTTCGTTCATAGCCTTCGTTAGCTGATTCTATTGCTTCTATGATGTTTATATTGTTTTTTTCGGCTAGGAATGCTAGTTCGTTAGCAAATGCGAAACGTGTATTTCTCCATGAGTTGTCGATTAGTTTAATAAATTCAGCTGTTCGAGGGTTTGATACTTTTACTATGTTGCCACCGATTTTTTTGAAAAAACTGTTTACTTTTTCGTATGCTTTGTTGTTGTAGGTGCCTATTATTTTTGGTAGTTTTTTTTCTTCTTGTATGGCTTTTCCTTCCATTATACGTTCTGGCACAAATGCGAACCAGAAATCTTTTCCTTCTTTTAGGCCTGTTTTTTTCTCGATTAGTTTTTTGATATCGTCGGATGTTCCTATTGGTAGTGTGACTCTTAGGATGATGGTTTTTCCTTGTAAATTTATTTTTATGATTTGATTGATAATTGAGTAGAGTGTGTCTAGTTTGGGTTTATCTGGGTATTTGGCGAAACTGGTTCCAACAGCGAGTACAATGTATTCAGCCTCTTTTAAATCTGGTTCAATGTTGTTTTCTTGGTGTTTTGGAAAAAAGTTTTTATTAATGTGTTTGAGGAGTAACTCCTTCATGCCTGGTTCATAGAAAGGTAACTCTTTGTTTTTAAGGGAGTCTATAAGTTTTTTGTTTATATCTATTCCAACGACTTTATATCCGCTATCTGCGCATACTAGAGCGATTGGTAGACCGATTCTTCCAAGTCCGAATATGACTATTTTCATGTTATATCTCCTTATAAACAGTCAATAATTTTTTCTTTTCTTTCTCCCAATTGTATTTATCTTTCGCCGCTTTTAAAGCGTTTTTTCCAAGTTCTTCAGATAGCGAGGGGTTATCTCTGAGTTGTATTATAGTTTTTTTGACTGATTCTTCATTGTATTCCACGTTTATTCCGCATTTTAATTTTTCAGTCATTTCTCCAGCAAATGTTCCCTTTGTTGCGATTATTGGTCTTCCGCATACCATTGCTTCAAATTGTTTGTTGAATAATGTTTTTTGGTAGTGTTTACTCGTGGGATTTACTATGATGAAATTTGCATGTGCGGATCTGGTTAGCGGTAGGATTTCTTCTGTTGGTATTGTACCAAGGAACTTTATATTGTTATATTTCTTGCTGTAGTTTTTCATTTCGTGATATAGGTCCTCGGTTTTACCTGCGAGAATTAGTTGTACGTTTTGTAGTTTTCCCATTATGTCAATTATCTCTGGGAAAAACCTTTGTTTTTTCATTCCGCCTATGTATAAAAGAGTGAATTTTTTTTCTTTTGGTGGTTCATATTTTGGATAGATTAGATCTTTGCAGTTCATTACGAGAGTTATAGGTTTATTAGTTATTGTTTTGAAGTATTCCATGAATGGGGTGCTGACGGTGATGATATGGTCTGTTTTTTTTACTAGTTTTTTTTCCATGGAGAATGCTTTTTTTACGACAAATTTTGGGACGTTTTTTTCTATGAGATGTCCCCATAGTTCATGGGCGTCGTATACTAGTTTAGTTCCAAGTTTTTCTTTGAGCCATACTCCTGATTGTAGTGTATCTAGGTCGTGGCAATGAACTATGTCAAATTTGAAATCTTTTTTGTAGATTTCTAATCCTTTTTTGTATGCTTTCCGCCACCATAGTGGATTGCGAAATAGGTCTTTTTGTAATATTTTTAATAAGCCTTTGTTATGAATTCTGATTAATCTGATGTTGTCTACTGTGTCTTCGGTTTTGTATTCTCTTCGTCTATCCCAGACTATGACTGTTATTTCATGGCCGTTTTCAACTAGGGTTTTTGCTTCTTTATGGACTCGGGGGTCAACCATGAATGAGTTTGAGAGAATCATTAGTATTTTCATGGTTTCACCATATTTTTCTTTTAATTAATGCAGAGAATACGCCATATGAGTATGAGATATGTACTATGGGAAATAGAGCTGCTGCGTACAAAAATAGTTTCTTATTTTTATATTTCTTTGACAGTTGTGCTGCTTCGAACATTAAAACTGAGCTATAGAATATAACTCCTAAAAACAACAAAATTATGAAAATGTAAATTATATTGAGTAAATAGAATAGCATTAGAGATATGGAGAAAGCTAGTGAAAAATAAGCGGGCCATAGATAGATATGGCTTATTAATCCGTGCATTCCATGTTTTTTTATTATAGCGATTTTTGCTTTTGCCCATTTAAATATTTGTCTAGCAAAGTCTCTTATGTGTTGTTTTCTGTAATGTACAACCTCTATTTTGGGTGAATAGAGTATTTTATATCCTGCTTTTCTAACTCTGTAGTTTAATTCTAGGTCTTGTCCTTTTACAAATTTTTCATCGAATAAGCCAATTTTATCAAAAACTTCTCTTTTTAGGCATAGGTTACAGGTTGGTATATGGTCAACAAATTTTTCTTTTTCCATTAGGCTATGTTGGGTGGATGGGTTTAATTTACCGCCTCGTGTGAGGGGTGATGTCATAACATATCCGATCATGCGAGATTTTTCACTGCTGTCCTCTGGTAAATGATCTGGTCCTCCTACACCTGCTACTTTATATTTTTCAAAGGAGGTTTTGATTTGGCTAAGCCAGTTTTTAGCTGCTACGGCATCCCCATCTATGAAAGCGATATGTTTTCCTTTGGATTCTTTGATGCCTGTGTTTCTCCCAGCAGCTGCATTTAATGTAGGGTTTCTAAGTAGTTGGAAGTTATGTTTTTTCTTTAAATCCTGCAGGATTTCGTATGTTCCATCGTCGCTCATTCCGTCTACTACTATGACTTCATATTTGCCTTTATAATCCTGGTTGAACACTGATTTTATACATTTTTTTATGTAGTTTATTTCATTTCTAACAGCTATGATAATAGAGAATTCCATTTTATATCACAATTTTTTTTAATGGTTTAAGAAAAACTTGTTTGCCTTTTTTAAATCATCAAGTGTACCAACGTCAATGTGTTTACCTTCGATTTCTTTAAAGAAAACTTTGTAATCCTCTTGTGTTAGTATTTTTATGGCGTCTGTGAGTTGATACTCGTTATTAACTCCTGGTTTTGTTTTTTCAATGGCATTAAAAATAACTGGTTTAAAAACGTAGACTCCTATGCATCCAAGATTGCTGGGGCTATCTTGTGGTTTTGGTTTTTCAACTATGCCTTCGATTATGTTGTTTTTTCCTGGTTTTATCATTCCATGTCTTGATGAGTCCTCTACTTGTGCTACGCCTATGGTTGCATCTGCGTTTTTTTCGTTGTGAAATGAGATTATATCTTTTAGGAATGTTTTTGGATGGAAGAAGTCATCGCCTAGTACCACGAGGAATGTTTCATCTTTGTTAGCATGTTTTCCTGCGTAGACTGCTTTTGCTAGTCCGTTTTGTTTTTCTTGTACTACGTATGTTAATGTTACTCCAAGTCTTTCGCCAGATCCAAGGTAGTCTAAAATGGCGTGTTTTCTCCAGCCTACTACGATTGTGATCTCGGTGATTCCTACTTGTTTCATTGCGTCTATGACGTATTCGATTATTGCTTTGTCTCCTACCATTAGTAGTTCTTTTGGTATGGCTAGTGTTATGGGTTCTAGCCGGGTTCCTCGTCCAGCTGCGGGTATAAGTCCTTTCATTTTTTACCAGCACACTCCTTCGTATATTTTAGCGTTTTCAGCTTCTTTTAATCGTCTCCCGTCTATAACAATTTTTTCTTTAAAATCAAGTTTTTTGAATTCTTCCCATTTTGTTGTGATGAGTACTGCGTCGGATTCCAGTGTTTCTGTTGCTGATGTGCAGTATTCTATTTCTGGAAATATTTTTTTGAAGTTTTTTATTGCTTTGGGGTCATATGCTTTTATATGTGCACCGTTTTGTATTAGTTCTTTGATTATTGGTATTGCTCTGCTGTATCTTATGTCGTCTGTGTTTGGTTTGAATGCGAGGCCTAGTATGCCTATTTTTTTGTCTTTTAGATTTGGTATGTGTTTTTTTAATAGTTCAACGAGTTTTAGTGGTTGTAGGTTGTTAACATTGATGGTGCTTTCAATTATTTTTGTGGTTTGTTTTTCTTTTTTTGCCCATGTGACTAATGCCTCGGTGTCTTTTGGGAAGCAGGATCCACCCCATCCTATCCCAGAATCAAGGAAAGGCCTACCTATTCGTTTGTCTAATCCCATGCCTTCTGATACTTCGTAGGTGTCTATTTCTAGTTTTTTGCACATGTTTCCAATTTCGTTTATGAATGAGATTTTTGTTGCTAGGAATGTGTTGCTCGCGTATTTGATCATTTCAGCTGCGGAGAGAGATGTTTTGATTATCGGGCAGGTGAATTCTTTGTAAAGCTCGCTGAGTTTTTCTCTGCTTTTTTCATCGTAGGTTCCTATTACGATTCTGTCTGGTTGTAGGAAGTCTTTAACTGCGATTCCTTCTCTCAGAAACTCGGGGTTCATAGCTATTCCAAAATCTTTTCCAGCTTTTTTCTCTGAGTTTTTTTCGAGTATTGGTAAAACAAAGTTTTGTGTTGTTCCAGGTAGTACGGTGCTTTTTACTACGATTAGGTGCCAACTGTTTTTTTCTTTTAGTTGTTTTCCTATTTCAGTTGCAACTTTTTCGATAAAGCTGAGGTCCATGTCTCCATCCTTGTCTGAGGGTGTTCCAACGCATATAAATGTGATATCTGTGTTTTGTATAGCTGTTTTATAATTGTTTGTTGCTTTGATTTTGTTTTTATATTTTGTTAAAAGCTCATCTAGTCCTTCTTCATAAATAGGGGTGGTTCCGTTGTTGATTTTCTCGATTTTTTCGTCGTCAACATCTACACAAATTATGTTATTACCAAGTTTTGCAAAACATGTACCTGTTACTAGGCCTACGTAACCTGTTCCGATTATAGAGATGTTCATCGGAATTAGTATTTAAAAACTTCTTTTAAAGGTTGGCTTCTAAAGCTTCTTGTGTTGCTTTTCTTACTGCTTCATCAGATGTATATGTTGGTTTCCATCCTAAACTGTTGATTTTAGTTATATCTAGTTGGAAGCGTGGTATGTCGCCTTTCCATCCTCTTTTGCCACCGGTGTAGTTGAATTTTACGTTTTTTAGGTTCATTTCTTCAGTTACTATTTCTGCGATTCTTGTAACTGTTGTATTTGAGTTACATCCTAGGTTAAAAAGGTTGATTTGATTTTTTGATTTTTCAAAACCAAAAATTATACCCTTTACGCAGTCGCTTACATGCAGGTAGGGTTTTTGTTGTTTTCCATCTCCCAGTATTTCTAGCTCTGTAGGGTTTTTTCTGAGTTTTTCAATGAAATCTACGATTACGCCATGTGTCCCCCTGGTTCCTACGACGTTTGCAAATCGGTATATCCATGTTTGGAAGTCAAATGTTCCGCAGAATGCGGTTATTAATCCCTCTGATCCTAGTTTCCCTGCGCCATAGAGTGATATTGGTAGTAATGGGCCGTAGTTTTCTGGTAGAGATGGTTCATTTGTTTCTCCGTAGATGACGCTACTTGAGGAGAAAACAATTTTTTTGATGTTGTTGTTTCTCATTGCTTCTAGGATGTTGTATGTTGCGATTGTTTCATATTTTAGGTCGAGGTCCGTTTGTGTTTCTCCGAGGCGCACATGAGGGTTTGCTGCTATGTGGAATACGATGTCATGGTTTTTTATTTCTTTTTTAACTCTTTCTAGGTCTAATAGGTCTGCTTTGATGAACTCAAAGTTTTTGTTTTCTAGGTGTTGTTTTATGAATTCTTTTTTTCCGGAACTCAAGTTGTCGTATACTGTTACTTGGTTTCCTTTTTCTATTAGTTTGTCTACTAGATGACTTCCTATAAAACCTGCTCCTCCAGTTACAAAGGCTTTCATGGAAACGTTCTCCCTGAGCGAGCTTATATTTGTTTTGTTTAAGTATTTTTTCTCTCAGTTATAAAGTCGTATAGGTCATTCCAGTGTGATCTGCCCTGGTAGATTCCACATTTTTTGAAATATTGGTTCCAGGTGAATTGTTTCATTTCTTTTTTTATTCTCGGGATAATAATATATGTTAGTGTTGTTATGAAAAATAGTATGCTTATTAACTCTATGATTAGTTCTGTCATCCCATCACAGTTAACTGTTAACTGTTGCTGTTTTAAAAATTATTCTATAAAATATTTTAATTTTTTTTTGAAATAAAAGAGATGGGGTGAGATGCTCCAATAAAAGATGTGAAAAGCAGTTGATGAAATTAAATTATTGTTTTTTTATACCTTTTTGATATTTACTGCCTTTGGTCCTCTATCTGATTCTTCTTTTTCGTATTCTACTTTATCTCCCTCGTTTAGGAAGACTCCTTGGGGTATGGATGTTCTGTGGACGAAGACGTCTTTTCCGTCTTCTCCTTCTATGAATCCATATCCTTTTCTTGCATTATACCATTTTACTTTTCCGTTCATTTTTTTCCTCCTGTTGCTCTGGAGTTTTTCCAACTATCTGCATTATCCTCTGTTTTATATAAGTTTCTATTAGTTAGATAGTTTTTCTGTATTAGTTTTATATAAGATGAATGGATAACGGGGGGCAATGTTTAGTGAGATTCTTAGTAATGAGGTATTCTGGGTTTTTGTTTTAGCATTTTATGCTATTTTTATTCTGTTGTTTTTTACTAGGAAGATTTATGATTTGATGTTGAGTCGTGGTGTTAAGAAGAGTTCTGCGGTGTATTATAATCGTAAGTTTGTTCATATTTTTGCTGGTGGTGTTATTGTTCTTGTTGTTCCTCATGTTTTTTCTAGTCCTTGGTATCCGTTGTTTTCTGGTTTGGTTTTGACTGTTTTTATGTATGTTCTTCATCGTACTGGTCGTATTCTTTTTTGGTTTCAGACTCGTGATGATGTTAATGATGTGAGTTTTTGTTTTATGTGGGCTGTGGCTGTTTTTGTTCTTTGGTGGGTTACCGGTAGTCCTTGGATTGCTATTATTCCTCCTGCTTTTATGGCGTTTGGTGATGGTATTACTGGTATTGTTCGTAATGTTGCTTTTAAGGAGCGGGTGAAGCATCCTATTGGTAATTTGTATATGGCTTGTGTGTGTATTCCTATTGGTTATTATTTTGGTAGTATTGAGGGTATTGCTTTGTGGGGTGTTCTTGCTGCTGTTGCTGCGTCTATTGTTGAAAAGTTTGAGATTGGGCCTTTTGATGATAATGTTTTGATAACTGTTAGTTCTCTTGCTATTCTTATTTTTGGTAAATGGTTTGGTCCGATAACTTTTTAGACGGACCTGGTGGGTTAGAAGGATTTTACAGGAGAAACACTGCATTTAAAACGTCTATTTCTTGTTTGTATGCAGCTATCTGCTGAAGCAACAAGTAATTTTTTATCAATTCATATATTTTAGTTGTGTAAAGTATGGTAAAAAAATCAAATCAGAGGGATATCATTTCAAATAGATTTTTCAGATATTTACTCATTATTGCAGGAACTATCTCTGTAGGACTCGGAATCGTTGGAATTTTTTTACCCATTTTGCCTACGACTCCTTTTCTGTTACTTGCGGCAGCATGCTATGCTCGCAGTTCAAAACGATTTTATGATTGGCTCTTAAATAATAAATGGTTTGGCACCTATATCAAAAACTATCATGAGGGTAGAGGCGTACCATTAAAAGTTAAGGTTTTTACAATTTCTTTATTATGGATAACAATACTTGCTTCTGTTTTTTTTGTTGTAAACAATTTTTGGATTAAAATCGTTTTAATTATAATTGCCATTGGAGTTACAATACATATACTAACAATTAA
>Ga0315555_1002977_pt1 | contig 11773 bp, 9 predicted proteins | sample SalMarSW160380MG_FD_202113 | JGI IMG/M metagenome (GOLD analysis project Ga0315555, IMG submission 202113) | Salt marsh sediment microbial communities from the Plum Island Ecosystem LTER, Massachusetts, United States - Salt Marsh Sediment SW1603-80 ...
GCACTCAAGATGGGTACCAGAACGAATGGCATCCGTGACGCCGTCACCGTCGAGGTCCACCAACCTGACTTCCGGGTCCTCCAGGTTGAAGCTGGGCGCGAGGTCGTAGCGTTGGAAGGAGCGACGATCCCACATACCCGCGAAGCATAGGGGATAGTAACCCGCAAGGCCTTGGATAGTGACCAGGAGGTCAATTCGTCCATCCCCGTTGGCATCAATCAACTGCACACCCGGATCCGCGAGGGTAAGGCCAGCAGGGGCATCCGGCATCTCACGGGGAAGATCAAACTGGCCGTTGCCCAAGTTGCGCCAGTAACGCACCGTGCCATTCATTTCCAGGATATCCGGCAGGCCGTTGCCAAAGAGGTCCGCAAGCTCCAGATCGGGACTGGCAAGGGAACGACTTGGCAGGTGGCCCTCCAAAGGAAAGAAATCCCTCTCTTCAGGCGCAAACCGCGTGTAGCCGAATTCCAGCGGCGGAAGTTCTTCAGTACGGTCTTCCTCATTCGGCTGACTCTCATCGTACCCTACCACCTCTATCTGATTGAGCAGGGAAACGCCATTGAGTGGTAACTGATCTTTCAGATCATCTCGCATGTCGAGATAAATCATGTGATAGGTACGAACCAACATTCCAGTCTCGGGATCCTCGCAGTGCTGATCCGGATGGGTGCGGATCTCTATCAGATTGCACCGTTTGCGCGTGCGGATCTCGAAGCCAGGCCGGTATTCGGAGAAGGGGTCTGGCCGGTCCTCATAATGAAAGGTGACGGAGACGAGAAACTTCGTTTCCTCGCCACGGTTGTAATCCACATAACGGATGCGCTTGAGATAGAGCTGATCCCAGTGGTGAGGGCCCTCAGCACTTTGGTCCCGCTCATATTCGTATTCGATGCGGTTGCCGAAGGGATCGAGGGTACGGGTGAGTTTCCAGGCGAAGATCTTCGACCGATTTGTTGGATCGGCGATGATAGCCGTCGTCACTACATCATCATTCCCACTAGCAAAGGGTACTGTCCCGTACTCGCTAACCAGCCCGTCCTTGCTTTCGACCTTCCAGTAGTCTTCGTCAGCTCTCTTATAATGCCTGATGCGGGCAAAGAGGCCTTCGGTACGGGGTCGGTAACGGGTGCGGTGCTCTGTTTTGTTCTGGCTCTCTTCGACAGATTTTTCGACAGGCACAAGGTTTTCAGCCCCTGAGAGGATGAAGACATCGTTTTCATCGTCATAGCGAGGAATGCCCTTGGAGGTCTTGCGGCTTACTCCTGGGATGCTCAAGCCCCAGCCAAGCCCAAAAGACCCATTGCCGTTTCCCGTGCTGTACACCAGGTTTAATTCAGGTTGGAAGCCGTTGCGGCCTGGGGGGAGTGCCATGGGGACGGTAAAGTTTCCGGTGCCTGTAAAGAGGTCTGGCGAAAACTTTTCTCCAATCCCCTGAAGAGCGCCGCCGCCTTTAGGAAGCGAAATAATTTGACTCGAAGTACCTGATTTATTGCTCATCTGCACACCTCGTTATAGCTGCCGTTCGTAGGATAAACTACCCGGTTTGGCCTGCATACACCTGACTCGTACATAGTTCTATCTAAGCCCTTTATGTTGTAGAACGAGTGAATTGTGCATGAGGTGTTCCTGCCCGGACTGGTTTTTAATGAGATCTATTGAGCATTATATGCAAACCATTTCATGATGTATATAGGATTAAAAAAAAGCTTTTTCAAAGGTTGCAAATCACCCTCGAAGGCTTCACATAAGGCACCTTCCGAAAGTTCAACTTCATCAACAACTCCAGCAGACCGGGATTATGTAGGAGAAGGCTACAATATTTTAGAGATTTGAGATTTGAGGGTATTTTTATCATATTTTGTTTTTAAAGACTTGACCTATCTTGCCTTTTTTTGATCTTTTTCGGCTTTTTTTGTTTAGGGGAGATTAACGGTGGAAAGAATGGGTGAGGGTTAAAGGTAGGGCCTGTTTTCGATTACAGCCTTTTTAAACTCTCTCGGACAGGCTTGTGTCATCTTCCTGAACATCCTGGCAAAGTGATATTGGTTGCTGAAACCGCAGGCGAAGGCTATTTCGCTTATTGAAAACTCGATTCCTTCCTCTAGCATCTGTATCGCGCGGGCAATACGCACCTTATTCAAATACATGGAATATGTTACGCTCAGCGTCTTTTTAAACGCCCGCTCAAGACAAGAAACGCTCATGCCAGCCTCACGGGCGACATGGGCGAGCTTGAGGGGTAAACAGTAATTCGTATTAATATACTGAACGGCTTTGTGGATGCCAGCCTGAGAACGACTAAAGCTTCTTTCTTTTATCCCGAGGACGCTATGAATGCTGTTTCTCAGTTCAGTTTCATGAATAGGCTTTTTGAGATAATCACTCGCACCGTTTCTGAATACGGTGACCGCGAGCTCTTCAGAACCGGAAGCGGTCATAATGATGATGGGTACCGAAGGTGCAACAAACCGCAATACCTGCAGCAGGTTTATACAGGGGTCATCAGGGGTATGGTCGAGGAGCACAAGATCAACGTTGTTGCGAAAGAAAAACTCACATGCCTTGTGTTTGTTTTTCTCAACTATTACATCACAGTTTTGCACTGTCGCAACAAGGCTCTGGAAGTATGTCTCAGTATCAGCATCTACAAGCACTATCGTAAGTCTTTTACCTATAGCCTGTAAGATATTCATAAAACGCGTCCCTCATGTATAGAGAGGACTTAAAAAAGGCCTCAAACTGGTACTGATTTAAAGCTTTATTCAGCATATTTTTAGAGATTTGATAAAAAGAAAAAAGCCTCTCGAGGTGCTTGCGAACACCCTAAGAGGCTAGAAATACCGATACTCCTGAAAACCCCTCCCCATTGGTTAAATCCCCCCCAACATAAAGCTAAAGCTAATATAATTATGAGGTATTGTCAATTAAATTTTATCGCTAATCATATTGCGTATTTTAGTGTTCATTACACGTGAGAACCTACAAAAACCCTCAGGGTTTTGCGCTGAGCATTGATCAGAACAATTTAAACTTCTTAAAGAGCATAAACCTACGGTGCTGCCACCATGCCAGCAAAAAACCGATTAAACCTATAATGGAAAAAAATACACCAATTTTTGAAATTGTTACCAATTTACCCGAAAAACCAGCTATAAAAATGATAATTCCTGCAATAAAGGTAAAACTACTAACGATCTGTATATACTGCCATATTTTCCCTGTCTCCAACGCCTTGTTCTTTACAAACGCTTCCCATCTTTTTCTATCTTCGTCCTCCATCTCCTTGAGAAAGATACCTGCTTTCAAAAAATATGAGGCCTCCCGTGAGCTCAAATCATACCAAACAACCCTTCCTTTTGCCTTAATCTTTTCGTCGTTAGGAGGTATTGTGATTTCCAGTGCTACCTCTTTTTTTCCCAAAACAAGGTAAGGAATCAAAAATATCCGCTCCTCTCCCTCTTGAATATGAAAGGCCCCATTAGTTACACTTACACGTAATTCCGTTGATAACCCGACAGGGGATATATTCCTTGTGAATGCTTTGATATGCTGGGAATGTTTAGCGGTACCAATTAGTTTGAGACGGCATGGAACAGTAATCTCCAACCTTTTGGATTTGCGTTGATTTAACATGGTCCCCCCTGTGATTCGTAAGATGATTAAGGATAGCAAATTTTGGGAAAATTTTAAACGTGCCTTTTTCTATTCTTGATATTTTTGACTGTCGGAAATCAACGAATCCTCCCTTTGCTCGTTCGTGCCCCGAGGGAGCCATCTTGATGCAGGAGGTGCGGAGAGTAAGATGAACGGGAACCGTAGGGTCGTGTGATTTAAATTTCACAGTGTCGCCACTGGATAAAAAAGAGAATATATCTTATGTTTTATATCATAACACCTTGTAAATATAGAATTTATTTTATTTGTGGCTCTTGGAGCGGGCAACGGGATTCGAACCCGCGACCCCAAGCTTGGGAAGCTTGTGCTCTACCAACTGAGCTATGCCCGCTCAGAGATAAGGATAGATTACTCCCCGCTTTCTTGTCAATACCCAAAAAAGCGCGGGGATCATTGTTACATGATCCCCGCTTTTGTGCTTTGCATAACCGCCTCCTTATTTAACTGCGTGCGCTATTTCTTTTGGAGGCCTTCAAGGGGTTAAGTTTCTTCGATCCGTTGATAGTTTGAGTTTTCTTGATATGAGTAGCCAGATTGCAGGAGCCTGAAAGCCACTTCAGCTTGGGCTCGCTGTAGCTGTTGCAATAGGAACCTGTAGAATATTCAACCACACGGTCACATCCGTGGCATTCCTCAACGATAGGATGACACTTTCCGCCATTGTAGCTACATCCGTTTTTCCCCATGAAGATGCACTCCGTTCCTGCCTTAATTGTTTGACAAACCATGGTTACCACCTCCCTTCTGAAATAGAATAAAAAAACCCGCCTCAGAACCACCTAAAGCGGGTTCTCATTGGCTGAAAGTAGGCTTTATGTATCAACTTCTTCTTTGATTGTCAAGGGGTTCTTTGTGCTTGCAAATTATGGGTGACAGAGGCATCGAGGATCAAAATTTGTTATCTATTAGAAAGAGGCAGTTTATTCATTGGTCATCTTCTCCCCGGAGATATGCGAACGCTTCACCCTAGTCAAGGTCTCTCGCACAGGGGTATAATAGAAAACAGATGGGTTGAGAGAGGCCGAGAGGGCGATCAGTCGTGTTCAATGCGTGGTGAAACAGGAGGAACGGTGAGCCAACAAGCACAAAGCCCGGAAACAAGAGAGATACTACTTGAGAATATCAGGATCGTTTTGGTCCGTCCTCAAGGGATGATGAATATCGGTTCCGTGGCCCGGGCCATGAAGAATTTTGGGCTCAGGGAGCTGGCATTGGTAGATCCGGCTTCCCCCCCCCTACACCCCGATGCCCTGGTTATGGCCGTGCGGGCACACGATATCTTGGAAAATGCCTTGGTCGTTCCCCATGCGGCTGAGGCCATTGCCGATTGTACCTGGGTAATCGGGACCACCAGGCGAAGGGGAAAGGGACGAGAAGGGATCATCGATGCTCGGCAGATGGCCGCAGAGATTGCGGATATAGCTCAACAGAACAAGGTGGCCGTGGTCTTTGGCCCCGAGGACAGGGGGCTGTCCAACAGAGATCTCGATCTTTGTCAGCGCGTAGTGACCATCCCTGCCCATGACGAATATGGTTCCCTGAACCTCGCCCAGGCGGTGATGGTCATGTGTTACGAGATCTACCTGGCTATGCAGCACCATGGGGGCTTAGCGCACACCCGGAAGCTGGCCACGTCAGAGGAGCTGGAGGGGATGTACCGGCATATGGAAGAGATCCTCCTGTGCATCGGTTTTCTGGATCAGAAGAACCCCAAGCGTATAATGACGGTGCTGAGAAGGATCTTCAGCAGGGCACGGCTCAACCCCCGAGAGGTGAAAATACTGCGCGGCATATGCCGGCAGGCTCACTGGTATGCAGGACAAAAAAAGGCCACATTGGAAACCGAGTCTTAAAAATCTTTTTCTTTGGTCAGCGTGCTCAAAATCGCACTGCCGCCTGCAGCATCCCGATGATTCCCCCTAGGATCCCACCGAAGTAGGTGATGTACTTCAGTTCCTTCTTGGAGACCTTTAAAATCACCCCCTCGATCTTTCGAGGGTTAAACTCTTTGAGGATTCGCTCATGGATGAATTCCTCTATCTTGCCTCCCACCGCCTCATCTTCTAACCGCTCGATAATCCGCTCTAAGGCCTTATTTACACTGCCTTGAATATATGCATGGTCTAACAGGATAGTGAGGGGGCTGAGCACGATTGAGCGATGCATCCGCTTTTTGATCTCCGCTGTCAGGACCTCTCCCAATGCCATCTCTTTCAAGATGTTCTTGACATCGGCCCCGCCGAGAAAGTGGTCCCTGATCGCCCCGGATACCTCTTGGGCCAGCCGTTCGATGCGGGCGGGGATGAGGCCAGGTGTGAAAGGGATCTTAATCCGCCAGATACGCTTCTCCTCATAGGGGTGAAAAAGCATCCAGATGGCGATGGTGTTGGTGACCCAGCCGATGAGTGCCCCGATAAAGGGATAGAAAAGGAGGGCCAAGACCTTCATGTGTTTTTTGAGAAGAGGCGGGTAGGGCGTACGGGAACAGGGAAGAGCATCGGAGCATTCACCGCGTAAAAAGAGATTTCCTTCGGCATCGTTTTACCCCTTTGTTGGTATCTCTTTATCGAAGATATCACACAAGGAGGGGAGGGTAAAGGTTAAGGCTCATTGACCCCCACGGTGCTTTGTGATAAAAGATATTGAATTTCCAAGGGTTCGGTAGTTATTTATTCGGAGAGCAGATGTCCGGGGAAAAGCGGCTGCGCAGGACCAGAAACATCGGGTTCATGGCGCACATCGATGCAGGAAAGACCACCGTCACTGAGCGGGTCCTCTACTACACAGGTCGCACCTACAAGATCGGCGAGGTGCACGACGGCACCGCGGTGATGGATTGGATGACCCAAGAGCAGGAGCGGGGCATCACCATCACGTCGGCTGTGACCGCCTGCCAGTGGCGTGATCATATCATTCAGATCATCGACACCCCCGGTCATGTCGATTTCACCATCGAGGTGGAGCGGTCGTTGCGGATATTGGATGGTGCCATCGCTGTGTTCTGTGGCGTGGGTGGGGTTGAGCCCCAGTCGGAGACGGTATGGCATCAGGCCGACAAGTACCATGTACCCAAGATAGCCTTTGTCAACAAGATGGATCGGGTAGGAGCCGATTTCTTCGGTACGGTAGAGCAGATGGTCGCAAAACTCGGTGCCAATCCAGTGGTGATACAACTCCCCTGGGGGGCAGAAGATTCCTTCCGAGGAGTGATAGATCTCATTGCCATGAAGGGGATTATGTGGGAGGAGGAGAGTCTGGGGGCGGTCTATCAGGAGGTTGAGATCCCCGACGAGATGCTCATGCAGGCCCAGGGGGCTCGGGAGCGTCTCTTGGAGCGGGTGGCGGAGACCGATGAACTCTTGACTGAGAAATATTTGAGCGGGGAGCCGATCTCGGCAGAGGAGTTACAGCGGGCTATCAGAAAGGCGACCGTTGAGCTCAAGGTGGTGCCGGTCCTCTGTGGTGCCGCCTTACGGAACAAGGGCATTCAGCTCCTCTTGGACGCTATTGTCGACTATCTCCCCTCACCGTTGGATGTCCCCCCGGTGGAGGGGACAAATCCCCTCACCAAAGAGGTGGAACAGCGCCGAAGCGATGAGGCCGAGCCCCTCTGCTCCCTGGCCTTTAAGATCATGATGGATCAGGGGAGAAAGCTCACCTATATTCGGGTCTATTCCGGCATAATGGAGGCGGGGAAGGCCGTCTACAACGCAAGTCTGGGGAAAGAGGAACGGGTGGCGCGGATCTTTGAGATGCACGCCAAGCAACGAAAGAGGATCGATCGGGCTCGGGCCGGAGAGATTGTGGCGGTGATGGGACTCAAGGATACCTCCACCGGCAACACCCTCTGCGATCAGACCCATCCCATCTTGCTGGAGCCGATGGAATTCTACAAGCCGGTCATCTCCGTGGCAGTGGAGCCAAAGACCAATCAGGATCAGGACAAACTCCCCTTCGCCTTGGAGAAGCTGACCGAGGAAGATCCCACCTTTCAGGTGAGATATGACGAAGATACTGCCCAAACCATCATCTCAGGGATGGGGGAGCTTCATCTCGATGTCCTCATCAAAAGGCTGGTGGAGGAGTACAACCTGGCGGTCAATATCGGCAGGCCCCAAGTGGTCTATCGCGAGACCATCGAAAAGGCAGCCGAAGTAAAGGGGCAATTTTCCAAGGTGATCGATGAGGTCCCGCACCGTGCGAAAATCCACCTGGCAGTCCTCCCCCATGGCAGGGGGAAGGGGGTTGAGTTCACCTCCACGGTGCCGCCGGAAGAGATCCCTCCGGAAGATCTCGAGGCGATCCGGTCCGGGGTGGAGGAATCCTCCACCGTAGGTGCCCTCACGGGTTATCCCCTCACCGATATCAAGGTCCAGCTCAAGGGTGCTCACTACACCCAAGATGAATTTACCCCCATGGTCCTCAAGGTTGCGGTCGCCCAGGCCCTTCGTGATGCCTGTCAGAAAGGCAGCCCCCTCCTTCTGGAGCCCATCATGGAATTGGATGTCATGGTACCCGAGGAGTTCATGGGTGAGGTGATCGGCGACATACAGTCGAGAAAGGGGTCCATTGAGTCCATCGACAAAAAGGGGAAGATAGCGATGATCAAGGCCCACCCCCCCCTGACCCGCATGTTCGGCTATTCCACCGACCTGCGTTCCATGACGCAGGGGAGGGGGACCTTCTCCATGCGTTTCTCCCATTACGACAAAGTGGTTAAGTGATGAGCTCGGATGCCGCCGGAAGGATCTTGGAGATGCTGCGCAACCAGGCGGGGCGTCTCTCCGGCACCGAAATAAGCAGGAAATTGGGTATAAGCAGGAGCGCCATCTGGAAGCATATCAGATCTTTGCGCGGTGCGGGATATCAGATTACGGCCAAGCATGCTACCGGTTATCAATTAATTGCCGTCCCCACCCATCTCACGACATGGGAGATCCAGGCGGGTCTGGGGACCGAGCGGCTCGGTATAAAGATTCATACCTTTTCACAGGTTGACTCCACCAATATGGTCGCCTTTCGTCTCGCCTTGAATGGCGCACACGAAGGCGAGGTCGTTATCGCTGAATCTCAGGCTGCGGGCAAGGGGAGGATGGGGCGCCACTGGGAGTCACCCCACGGGGTGAACATTTACCTCTCTATCATCCTCAGGCCATTGTTTCCGCCGAACAAGATGTCAATGATCACGTTGATGACGGCAATCGCCTGTGCCGAGGCTGTCGAAGAGGTGACAGGGTTGTTGCCTTCTATAAAGTGGCCCAACGACCTGTTGATAGGTGAGAAAAAAATGGGGGGCATCCTCACCGAGGCAGACATGGAGATGGATAGGATAAACTTTGTCATCGTGGGGATTGGGATAAACGTCAATATGCCCCACAGCTCTTTCCCACCCTCCATCCGGGATACGGCCACCTCATTGCGGGAGGCCCCCGACACGGAGATATCACGGATCGCCCTCATCCAGGCGCTCCTGCGGAAATTTGAGTTGTGGTACCAGAGGTTAGGGCAGGGGTGGGGAGATGCGGTCAAGGGGCGCTGGGAGGAAATCTCCCAGATCAGGGGCAAGGAGGTTGAGATTGTCTTTATGGGGGAGACGGTGAAGGGGCAGGCCCTGGAGATAGATGCGGATGGGGCCTTGCTGGTACAAGAGCCTGGTGGTGAGGTGAAGAGGATCGTGGCAGGTGATGTACACGTAAGGGGGTGATGAGAGATGTTACTCGTCGTGGATGTGGGGAATACCCATACGGTATGCGGTATCTTTGTGGGGGATGAGCTCCGTCATCACTGGCGGGTGGTGACCCAGCCGGAACGGACGGTCGATGAGTTCGGGCTCCTGCTCGGCAATCTCTTCGCCTTTCATGGCATTAAGCCCAAGGAGATCACCGGCATGATCATCTCGAGTGTGGTCCCTCCGATACTCCCGATCTTAGAAGAGGTTGCAGAGGGGCACTTTCATATCAAGCCGCTCGTGGTAGGTCCCGGAATCAAGACCGGGATGCCTATATTCTACGATAATCCCACTGAAGTGGGGGCCGACAGGATCGTCAACGCTGTGGCCGCCTACGAGCAATCCCAGCAGGCCCTCATTGTGGTCGATTTCGGTACCGCCACGACCTTCGACTACATCTCAGCTAAGGGTGAATACCGGGGAGGGGCCATCGCCCCGGGGATAGGGATCTCCATGGAGGCCCTTTTTCAGCGGGCCTCAAAGTTGCCGCGGGTGGAGTTGCTCAAGCCGAAGGAGGTCATCGGTAAGAACACCATCCACGCCATGCAGTCGGGGATATTCTTTGGATATGTGGGGCTGGTGGACGAGATGGTCAGGAGGATGCGGGAGGAGACCCGCTCCGATCCCAAGGTAGTGGCAACAGGAGGGTGGGCCCGCTTGATCGCCTCGGAGTCTCAGAGCATTCATGAGGTTGACGACTTCCTTACGCTCAAAGGGCTTAAGATCATATACCAGCGTAACCTGCCTAAGAAAAAGTAAACGAAAAGATTTTTGTGAATTATGGTTTACTGGCAACAAATCGTTGAAAAAGAAATATCGTGCGTACCCTGGCCTCCTATCTGGGCAGTCTTCTCAACTCGCTCGTGAGACAGCATTAAGGATAATCTAATATGACAGTTAAGGATATATGAAACTCCAAAGGTTATGGATTCCTCCAAACCCTTAGTAATAGCCCATCGCGGAGAGTCATACGACGCCCCGGAAAATACGTTGGCTGCTGTCAACTTGGCATGGGAAAGGAACGCCGATGCCGTGGAGGTCGATGTGCATCTGAGCAAAGACGGCAAAATCGTTGTGATCCATGACAACAACACGTTGAGAACAGCCCATAGATATGGGAAGGTCTCCGATCAGACTCTGGAGCAGCTCAGGCGCCTGGATGTCGGCAAATACAAGGGCATACAATGGACAAAGGAAAAGATACCCACGCTGGAGGGAGTGCTCGAGACCGTCCCGCGAGGCAAGAAACTGTTTATCGAAATAAAGGACGATTCAAGCATACTGGCAGAGCTGAAACGCGTTCTTAAAAACTCATCACTCTCACCGGAACAGGTAATACTCATTGGCCTGGATTGTAATACAATGGAGGCCATAAAGAAGGCCCTTCCCGGGTATCAAGTCTGCTGGGTGTGCGACATTAAGGATGAGAAAAAAATGAATAGCGGAGAACATACAGGGGAAGGGCTCATTTCCCAGGCTCGCCGCGCCGGTCTTGACGGCCTGGACGTTCAGGCGGGCAAAGAAGTGGACCAAAATTTCATTACTAAGGTCAAGTCCGCCTGCATGAAACTCTATATCTGGACCGTGAATGACCCTGAGGAAGCGAGGCGTCTTTTCGAATGGGGTGCCGATGGAATAACGACCGACTGTGCCCAATGGTTAAGAACCAGATTAAGGTATAGCTGAAAAAAACAGCCGCTGGGAAAAAAGAAGAGTACGTAAAACCTTAAAGATGAAGAAGAGCAGAAAGGCAAGCACCTGCAATGAACCGAGATCACATGCTCACAAGGATTCAGGATTCCCAAGAGTTATGGGATTGTATTATTATAGGAGGGGGTGCGACCGGAGTGGGTTGCGCCATCGATGCGGCTTCCAGGGGCTACCGCACGCTTCTTTTAGAGCAGGGGGATTTTGGACACGGAACATCGAGCCGGAGCACAAAACTGATCCATGGCGGTGTGCGCTATCTCCAGCAGGGAAACTTCTCGCTTGTCCTTGAGGCGCTTAAAGAGCGGGGTCTGATTCTCAGCAACGCCCCCCATCTCGTCAGCAATCTTCCTTTTATCGTACCTACCTATGACTGGTGGGAAGGACCGTTCTACGGAATCGGCCTCAAGCTGTATGATGTCCTTGCCGGGAAACACGGATTTGGGCCTTCAAAGATGTTATCCAAAGAAGATACGCTCCAGCACATCCCGACTGTTGAAACACGAGGACTTCGCGGTGGGGTGATATACCATGACGGACAATTTGACGATGCACGCCTGGTTGTCAATATGGCGGAGAGTGCAGCGGAACAAGGGGCAACAGTACTCAACTATATGAGGGTTAACTCCCTTATCAAGGATCAGGATCGTATACGGGGTG